>Ga0316230_1002975_pt1 | contig 13855 bp, 21 predicted proteins | sample TBH18025metaG_FD_206004 | JGI IMG/M metagenome (GOLD analysis project Ga0316230, IMG submission 206004) | Freshwater microbial communities from Trout Bog Lake, Wisconsin, USA - TBH18025 | ecosystem: Environmental > Aquatic > Freshwater > Lake > Hypolimnion/Profundal zone | place: USA: Wisconsin...
TGAGCCAGCTATCGTAAAGTTGGTTCCAGCAGTATTGCTCGTACCGGCAACGACGGACTGGACGGATAGCGTCTGGGCTACTGGCGATGCTGCGTTTGCGTTTCCTAATTGCAAACTCGCATTTCCAATAACGGTTAAATACTGAGTGTACTGACCTTGGTCAAGACGCAAAACGATTGAAGCATGAATGCCAGCATAATTGTCTTGTAACGTCAAAGTATTATTTGTGGAAGAAAGATATGCACTTCCATTAGCAACCCAAGAAAAACCAGGGGTGTTAGAAAATCCTGTAGGTAATGTATATCCAGCAATACCACCTCCAGTTGCAGGTAATGCAACAAGAGATTGAGTTGATGTATTAATAACTTTAAATTTACTTGTCCCACCAATTTGCAAATCCACCAATGCTGAATAACCAGAACTAGCTGTATTTGTGATATTCAACAAAGCGCCGGTCATTACTAATTGAATAGTACCCGCATTGGTTTGTGATGCCGACGCGCTATTTGCATAACTAACGCTAGTCGTTGTTGATGCAGTAACAACAAAAATTCCATTGTATGAACTTGGAGTGACTCCGGTTACGGAAATGGTTGCTCCAACAGGCAATGCAGTTGATTGAGTCGCAAACGTAAGAGTAGATACCGTTCCCGTACCGCTGGCACCAGTTGTCGTAATTCCCGACGCGTTCCAAGTCTGCGTCATGTTCAACACGGGGTTGCTGGTTGTTACCGTACCGCCGCCAAGCGTCAGGGCTTTATTGGTGTTATCCCAAACAAGGTTGCTTGACTCTTGTAGCACTGACCCCGTATCGAACATGATCTGACCGGCTGCGCCGCCTGATGTGGGGCTGGTATTAACAATCAACCCGCCTGTCACCCATGAGGTCACACCCGATCCGTTTGTAGATAACAACTGACCTGCGCTACCGCTAGATGTCGGTAGCGTCATTGTCCACGCAACCGTCGAACTGTTGGACGACTGAACGGTCGTTGCATAGGTGGAGTTTGTATTGGTAAGTATCAATGAACCCTGAACGCTACCTTGGGTACCTGTCGTCAAAGCACCCGTGACGGCCAAGCTCGTACCCGTGGCGGCACCAATAACAGGCGTGGTCAGGGTGGGGCTGGTCGCAAGGACAACATTGCCTGATCCCGTGGTCGCAAGATTTCCAAGCGTTCCACCGGCGTTGTATAGGATGTAGCCGCCCGTGCCACTAACGACGGAAGTAGAACCAACCGTCAGTTTGTTCAAGTACGAACTAATAGCCACAGCGGGTAGCGTGATAAACACGTCTTTTGTACCCGCGCTGAACGGCACCAGATTGTTGCTATTAGACGAAGCGTAGACCGTAGTACGGGCAAGCGTTGCAGAACTTAGTGTATAAGTGCCTAGCCCAACTTCCCATTCACCCGTTGATTGACCGGCAATCGTGTAATAGCAAGTATTACCGTTACCAATAACGGAAAAAGATTGAAAGCCCGTTTCAGCCCCACCGAGGGAAATTGACCCCGTTCCGGTGGTTGTCGTGGATTCTTTAACACGATCTGCGTATACAAGCGACATGATTTACACCTTACTGAATCTGGATAATCGCCGTACTCGCAGCCGCCGTGGGGAACTGAACGGTAAAGTTACCTGCCGTTGATGAAACAGTACCACCAAACGACAAAACGCATACCGAACGGTTACCTTGTGAACTGTTATAGATCATGGCACCCGACGACGAGATGGTCGCGGTAGACCACGTGGTGTTGCTGAAACTCAACCATGCAGTCGTAGCCGGTGACGCACCGGACGATGGGGCGTTGGAGATCACGAGCGTGTTGCCACCTGCCGTGTATCCAGTACCCGTCGTTTCATCCGAGTTGCCGGTCATGTTACTGTAGTTAGTCGTGGTAGCACTGTATGTGCCGGTCACGGTGCCTTGGAACAGCGCCATCTTGAACGTATCAGCCGTGTTGGCTGACCGAGCAGGGTTGGTCGTTGAAAAGTTATGATAAGCATCAAGGAGTTCAACCTTGAAGCTTGTCGCCATCGCTTGGGTAATACCGGCCATGTTTAGATGCTCCTGATAATTTTAGCTAGGCCACCTTGGCCTTTGAGTTCAAGTTGTGTGCAAATGGTATTGCGCTCTTCTCGCTGAGCCTGTGCAAAGGCTTCAACAAGCAGTTGGCGAATGTTTTCTTTGAAGGCACGGGCCTGTTCAATGATCGCAGGATGGCTGTTCTGGCCGACGTATAGAATCTTATCTACCGTCATGTCAGCCATTTCTTCTGGATTAAAACCACGATTGTCAGTCGCAAAGACTTTCACGTTGCCAACGAATGCCCCGCCGCTCGCTTGTAGACTCATGGTACCGGTACCCTTGTTTGACCACTACGGTAAGCATCACGACGATCTTTACCATCCCCGAGGATCTTGAGCAGACCAAGTGACTCTTGATACTTCTGGTCGTATTGCTGGGCCAGATCCTGTTCACCCTTCAAGTAGAGATACGCTTCACGAAGCGACCCGTACAGAAGAACAGTTTCAAAGTTATCCCCAACCCATGACGACCCAGCGGTCACAATCGACTCCGGGTAATAATAGTAGTGAAGCTCTACCCCGTAGTTTACATCAGGCGTCGGCCCCAGTAAGTAAACATATGGCTGGAATTGCGCGTAGTACTGGGGTTGAGCCTGATACCCAGAGGCCGGGAACGACTCACGGATGAAGTTCACGTCCTTATCCAGCAAGTACAAATAGTTACTGCTGGGGCTACCGTAGGTAAACACGGCGACGGAGAACGCAGCCAAATAATCACTAGGCAACGACAAGTACGAGTTACCGGCGCTGATGGTGCCGGTGACGTTCTTGCGGATCGCAGGAAGCTGGACGGAGTTGTAGATCCGCTCTTCAGCTTGCTGGATAAAATTCGGGATGTTCTGGATGAACGACGGTTCAGTCGTTTCGCAGTAATCCTGAATCGCCTGTGATAGCTGCGAGAAGTTCATCAGTCTTCATCCGGGTGGAACTTGCGACCCTTGGTAGCAGCACCATACCCACGGATGTCCATGAGCTTCTTCTTTTTGGTGCCAGTCGGGTAGCGACCTTTGACCATGATGTCGTTCATGTCAATGCCTTCATCCGGATACCCAGTATCCTTCTGACGCCCCGGCTTCCACGTGTTGGCTACAGGCTGAGCGTAATCGCCCATCTTCTGCTTGCCCCACTCAGGGAACTTGTAATCCTGCCACTTGTTAGTCATTACCGTCCCCTCGCGCTCCCGCGCTGGTTCAACGCTCGGGACATGTTACGCCCGAACTTCTTACGATCCATCGAAGTAGGGCCACCCTTCTTCGTGGAGTCACTGTGTCCCTGATAGGGATTCTTACCCTGCTTGCTGTCGTGCATCATACTTCTCCCGGCGTAACCGCCGCTATTTCACCCAAGTAACCTGTAGTCGTCAGATACGTCACACTAACTTCCGTATTCACCGGCCCTGTCGCCGTCACCGTGCCAATAGCCCCACGGGCTACCAGATCGTTCTGAACCCCGCCACCCGGATTCACGGCGCTGTTTGTTGGCCCTGATCCGTTCATCGTGCTGCTGAACAGGGAGGTGTTGTACCCCACTGGATTCCAGCCCCACTGAATCACTCGACTGCCGCCGTCGCCACCAACCGCACCGGTAGGCGTGTAGTAGCTCACGTCCGGTCGCGGTTCGCGCACAGCTTGCGGATCGTTGACTGGATAAAGCCCAAGCTGCAACTGCGGCTGATCCGGTTCCCAGCATTCGGGGCAAACCTTGATCGTGACGTTCTTGGTCTTGATGACCAAGTTTTTCAGATCGGTTAGCTTGTACCGAAACCCACATCGGTCACACTCCGCAATCGCATTTTTGCCAGAAGCAAACCGACTAGGCACGGATCACCTGTAACCTATGAAGGTCTCACGTGGTACGAACCGAATCGCTGCCTTTTCCCTATCCTCGTCAGCCGCAAGCTGCCAAGTTTCCTGATACTGCTGTTTGAGCATCGCAGTGCGTTGCTCAGCGCCGGGGATCTTGACAGACAACATATACGCCAAACCCGCAACCATCGCGGGTAAGAATCTAAACGGGATGTCTTCGCCATTGACGCCAGTTCCTACATCGTACATACGACGTAGACGCCAATACACAAACGTGTACTGCGTACTGGGATCGGGCGAAGGCCACACGTTGATCTGTGGGTATTGAACCGTACCATCGGCGTTAGTAGCACCCGACTGTCGATTGATCCAGACCTGAATAGGACGCCCTTGGGCGTTCTTGTTCGGGATCATCGCGTAGGTGCTTACCGAGATACGGGTAATGTTGATGTCCTGTTGGGTGTTACCCGAACCAGTACGGATCACCTGATCCAACAGATCCACGGTATCCACAGGCAGGTCGTAGGTAATTACCCCTGTCTGAAGAACTATTTCACCTTGGTCAACCGTCCACAGGTTGATACCTTGGTTGGCCCATTCAAGTACTAGAAGACTAAGAGAACGGCGGGCGGTACGAAGATCGTAACCCGTTCGCATCTCTGCACCACATCGTTCAAACGCTTCTTCAGCAATAGTGTTGAAATCGAGGTTGAACGTCGAAGTGTTGGTCGTCGTCAGTGGTACTGGATAGCTCATCGGATTTTACCGCCCCCACATTTGCGAGCAACAGCAGCGTTATCCACTAAATTCGGGTAGGGCCGACCAGCAGCCTTTGCCCTAGCTTTAGCGGTATTCATCTGCTTATCGCTCAAGTGTTTGGTCTTGCGACCTTTAGGCTTTTCCTTATCCCAGAAAGGCTTAACCTTACCGCCACCGGCATATACCTTCACGGGGACGTTGGCATCTCTCCGCTTAATCAGCCTTGGCTGTTTAGACGGACTGATGATCCCCATCCCACGTGAAGGCATCATGACTTACTTACCGTGCATGTGCTTACGGACATGCTCGTGGTGCGGCATGTGCGTATGGACGTGACCGCCATCCTTGTGATGGTGGGTATGCGGGGTCATGTGTTCCGGGTGATGCTTCGGGGCGTGATGCTTCGGATGCCCACCCACGTGACCACCATGCTTCATATGATGCTTCATCTCAAATCTCCTTATCAATATTTACAACGAGTTTTGCCACGACTGGCTATTCCATCTGCTCTACTAGATGCGGAACTAACGTGACCGCCACGAGCCATCTTAACCATTGGCTTCTTAGGTTTGATCTTGCCACCTTTTTTGTAGACCGAACCTGTTGATAATCTTTGTTTAGCTTGCATTTGTTTGATAAAGCTGTCTATCGCCGCCTGATTCGGGGAAGGCGCAGTTTCTGCGCTTCCAGCAGCCTGTGCACCTTGTCGGTTCTTCCACATGCGCTCGGCGAAGTCACGACCTTTGCGCCACTTGTCCATCATCCCAGCGCCACGGTCAAGGTTGGCAATGCGACCCGCACCAGCAACGTCCGTTGCGCCTTCGGAACCGCCGAAGCCCATAGCTTCGATAGCTGGAGCGCCTAGTGCAGCTGCACCAAGCCCTAGCCCAGCGCCGCCAGCCGCACCGGCTGCTAGCAAGCGACCAAACTGCTTTTCATTCTCAAGCGCAGCCGCTTTGGCCTGTGCCACGGATGGACGTGAGCTGGCATACGCCGCCATATCAGGGTCAAGATACTGACCACCAGCACCACGGGCGCTAGTTGAAGCGACATCTGGACGACTGCCCATCGTGGTAACTTCCGGAGGAGCAGCGCGAGCAGCAAGGGCGGCTTTATTTCTAGCTTCCAACGTCGGGTCAGCAGCGTACTGCTGGCCTTTGTAGGAGAAAGTCTTGTCACCAAGCTGTTTCGCAAGCTGATACGCCTTACCGAACGACATCGAGTCGTAGTCTGGCGTAATGTTTTGCGGCATTGACAGGGTAGACATGTCTACCCCGCCGCCATCATCAAAATGACGCTTCATCCGTTTGTTGGATTTCGGCATCCGTTTAATTTTGGTGTGCTTCTTAGTCATTTAGCAAACCTTGTACTTGGACTTGCCCTTAGACTCAATACCGCCGCCGCGAGCGTGATGACTACCAACATGACCGCCACGAGCCATCTTGACGACCTTACCCTTGGTGTGGCCTTTCTTCTCGGCACCATCCGGGTTAGCTCGCTTCTTGCCGCCGATCATCTTTTCGACTTCGGGCTTCTTGCTGATACGCTCACCATGCGACTCGGACATGTCGTGATGCTTGACAGCGCCACCGTGAGCATAGTGGTGGTGATGGTGGTGATGAGAAGTCTTGGCGTGGTGATGATGGATCGTACCACCATGCGCCATCGCCCCCGGCATACCGGGAGGGCCACCGGGGCCAGCCGCCATCGGGCCAGCACCAGCACTGGGAGGTGGCCCCATCATTGCTGCCAGAGCAGCGGGATTGATACGAGGCTTACGAGCGGCACCCATGCCACCCCTCGCCATATGCTTGGTATGTTTCATTGGCCCACCTTTTTTGTAACCCATAGCTTTATGCTCCGCACGTTCATGATCCAAAATTTCCTTTGGCGCATGACCGCGCTTCAGGGCTTTCATTTCTTCTTTGGCAATCGACTTCGTTTCCTTAGCTTTGCCTTTAAGTTCATTCGGTTTCACGTGACCGCCTTTTTTATAAGTTTGACGAGCAACGGGCATTGCACCCATAGGGTTCATGCCAACCATTGGACGTTGCATAGGATTATTGACCATAGGATTGGGGCCAAACGAAGGACGCGCCATCGGAGGCATACCAGCCATTTGCCCCTGCATACCGGGCGGCATGGGACTATTGCCAGCCATCGGAGGCATCATGGGACGACCTCCATATAAACCAGCGTTGGGAATGTTAATCCCACCATCTGCAAATTTACGCTTCACGCTACCACCTCGTTTATGTTCATTTCTAGCGTTGCTGCTAACTAGTGCATCAGCAGTTTGTTTAGCCATTCCTGTACCAAGAAGAAGGGATGGGTCATTCTTGGTTGCCTCAATAGCATCGCGTGCTTGTTGCTTGACATCTTCCCAATAACCCTTCAACTTGTCTGCAATACCGCCTTCACCAAACTTCCTGCCTTTGTCAGCATCAGTAAAATGCTTCCCCACTTTCTGGGGAATTCCAACCCGTTTGGCGGCTTTGGGGTTATGAGCCACCATCGCCATCAGGTTGTGTTGCTTTTTACTTACGCTTGGCATGTTAACAATTCCATGCTTTTAACGACAACGCCTTACGGGTTGGTCGTCCCTTTTCATCTTTCATTGCCCCCGGCATCCCTGACATTCTGGCGCAAAAAGATTTACGCCTAGCCGCGTCCTTCTTGGTCTTGGGATGCGGGGCCGGGGCTTTAAGGTTCATGCCTTGTTTCTTGGCAGACGCACGACCTTTGGCATTCAACCCACCGTTGGGGTTCTTGCCTTCCTTACGCTGCCATGCAGGAGATTTAGCCATCACGCCACCGGGGTTGCAGTGATCGCTGCAACCGCCGCCTGTGCTGTTTTAATAGCGGCCAACGCTTCATGGCGCTGCGGCAAGCGAATCAGTATGGATAACATCTGGTTGGCAATGCTGGCATTAACTTGCGCTTCGGTAGGAACGACCGATTCGCCCTTTTGATTCTTGGTCGTACCAGTCGCTGTAAACGCATTCATGATGCGCGTCCAGTCTGCGTCAGCGATGGTGTAGCTGAATGCAGTACCGTTGAGATTAACGCTAAAAGTAGCCATCAAATTCTCCTAGCCAATATACCAATGCGTACCATCTGACCAAACTGGAACAGTATGTGTACTGCCACCTGCAATAATGGCTCCAAAATTACCAGCGGCAGCGACTGTTGAATCACTTACAAAAGCTCTAGCGCCAGCCGCTGCTGTGGGAAGCGTGGCGACTGTTAAAACACCAGTAGCAACAGGGACTCCGTTAACGTAATAACCCGTTGCGTTGATGGTGCCAACTCCTTGATCTCCACCCGTTGCTCCAGTCATGCTAAGACCGTTGGTGAGCGACATCGTGGTCGTCGTCATTGTGGGGTCTGACCCCGTATTGAATGACAACGTAGGATAAGCGCCTATGTTGGTAAATAATCCGTGGTTGTATCCGAAAAAATTTGCGTTATTCGGAACGTCATTTATGTGAAATGAACAACTTGACGATTGCGCTTCCGCATCTAAAGAAACAAGCCCGTTGACGTAATAACCCGTTGCGTTGATGGTGCCTTGACCTTTTGCCCCACCAGTAGTATTAGACGTATAAATACCCGTACCATCAAATAACTCAATGGCGGTAACCCCATCGCCCAAAAATAAACCATACAGTGACTGAGAAGAATCACCACTGTAAAGTAAAAATGTGTTGCTGGTATTCCAATCGTTAATGGAAAATCCCGAATACCAAGTACTGCTATCGCTGACAGAGATGCCAAATGTGTAATTGTCGGATGCAATAAGTTGTTGTGAAAACCCAGAAACAGAATCTGGAAGCAAACTAAGCGCCGCATCCGTGATTGGATAAATGCCGCTAAATGGAGGCTGTGTAATCGTTTCAACTGCCCCACCGAATGCGGTTGACGGAGCGGGTACGTTATATGTTTTGTTTGTAGAGTTATACGTCATCGACGCGCCGCCAAGCACACCGCTGTCGTTAAACTGCATCTGACCATTAGTACCAGCAGGAATCGCACCGCCAATCGGGCCAGCGACTCCGGGGTATTGGATCTGGATGTTGTAATTACTCATTAGGTCATCACCACTGAAATAATAAACTGTGGGCTGATCGAAAGAGGCGGGTAGTCAACCGTGCTAGGCCATGACCAGATCGTAGACCCGGAAACCGTAACCGTATCCAACGTGGCGTTAGATGAGTACAGCGTTTGCAAAGTACCGTTGCTATCCACGAATTGCAGCGATGTAAAAAAGTTTTTAGGCAACGTACCAAGCAATTCCAATAGCCAAACGCCATTCGCAGCGTATGAATTACCCTGATAGGCAATCAAAAGTATTATTGCGCCATTGAACGTCGGAGGGTCAGCAGAAGCCACGTTGCCATTCTGATAACCTTCAATAAACCCAGACGGGTACGGTGGAGAGAATGGTTCAAGCCCACTGCCAGAATAGCCCCAGAACGAGTAAGGCAACGTCTGCGGAGCTACTGTTACGCGCGGGTTGACGGTGAACAGGCCACCAAACATCTTGGCTTGGAAACTGCCCTGTATGATGAACAAGTCGTAACTGTATTCACCATCAGGCAACGACGCCGTATTCGCGGCGGAAATCGCTAACTGAATCGTACCTGCCGCACCACCCAACGTAATTTGTCCATCAGCCGTGGACAACGAATAGACAACGGTGGGGGTCACACCACCGTTGTACGTCGGCGAGTTCCTGATCTGCATCAAGGCTGAATAGCCCGTCAGGTTGATAAGCCCCGCATCGTCGTAGCACGTGGCTGACAACGAGAACGAAGCCCCCTGATCGCACTGAATGTTCAGTGCGGCAGCGGAACTTTGGTAGACGGCTGTCACGGCACTATCCGTAGAAGAACGTCACCGAAGCCACACCAGTCAGAGTCACATACGGAGGGCCGCTAAATACGACACCTTCACCGGGGATGAGAACCATCCCGTTACCCGAGTTGGCGGCGGTGGGGGTGTCGAACTGAATCAACGTAGGCCCAGTAGACCCGCCGTCTGTGAACAAGACTGACCCCGCAGTTGCACCTGACACGTAATACACCGCTTTGACGCGAGTGCGTGTACCACCAACGCCACTGGATCCAGTGGCGTTCATGTAGTAACTTTTTACATCAGTTTGCATCATGTCAATGCTCCCTGAGTATTACGGGCCGGTGTTATACGTAGGAACAGTCGTACCGTCAGACTGACGTACCATGTAGGCAAGATAGATAACACCCGCGCCAGCGGTCGCCGTACCACCAATCGTGTACGTAACCTGCGCATCAGCCGTGCCGACGTTGGTTACAAACCCCATCGCGCCAGAGGTTGAAGCGACAGTCATGATCGAAGACCCAAGCGAGCTTAGCGAAAGGGCCGTGGTAAACGCCGTGCCGTTGCCCGAGAGGGTCAGCGTCGGGGTAGTACCCGTCCATGCAGTCGTGGTGTAGAACTGCGCCAGCGTAATGAACGCACCGGCAGGGAGCCAGAACGCAGTCGAAGGTGCCGCGTCCGTGTAAAGAATTGGCTTAAGCTGGGCAACGATGGTCGTACCCATGTTGCGAACCGTACCAGCGGTAGTACCCGTCGTGCTTCGGACGGTGCCGAGCTGCCACGGGCCTAAATGCGATGCAATACCCATTGAAAATACTCCTTATGCACAAGACCGTCATACCATCGGTGCATCGTCTGCTAGGTCAGTTGGTATGACTCGAAACCCTAGTAGTATCGTTATACACCATTTTACATAATCAAAAAAGAGGCCACCCGAAGGTGGCCTCCTCTACTACCCTATCAGGTAGAACCCGCCGAACCGAAGGTGCCGAGCGGATCCGACCAGCCGAAGCTATAACGCTCGCGGCTCTTGTACCGGACGTTGCCGGTGTCGAAATCGCCGTCCATCGAATTCTGGAGCGGGGTACGAACAAACATCTTCAGACCATTAGGCACGTCCGTGATGAGGAACCAAGCATTTGGATCCGTCAGGAAGTGGTTGATCTTGTAGCCTTCCGGAATCGACCCCATCGCCTTGAGGGCGTTGATGTCGTTGTCGGTCGTGCCAACGCGCAGTTCAGTGTCAAGCAGACGCTTGGCAACGAACATGAGCTGCGGAGGAACGATCAGCTTCCGAGGCTTGGCGGCAATGAGCAGCCCACGTTCATCCGTCCACTGGGAGATCTGAATGACCGCCGCTTCAAGCGAGGTCTCGTTCAAGTCAGCCTGTGTCGTGAAGGTGTTGCTGTTGGTACCACCAGAGACGAGCGGGTGAGCCGTCGAATACAGCGGCTGTCCGTCACCGCCCGTGTAGGTGGTGCTGAAGCCGTTGTTGATGATCGACGCGCCCTTGACCTGCTTCGTGTACGCCATCGCACGGGCGAGCGCCTTCGTATAACGCTTGCTGAGTGAGTCATACAGGTTGTCTTCAACCGCTTCTTCCGTGATGGAGAAGCCGAGAGCGATGGTCTCGTGGTTGTAACGAGCAGTCCAAGCTTCCTGCGCATTGTCATACGCAATCGCTTGGCCTTCGTTCTTCACCGGGGCCGCGCTGAAGCCCGAAAGCTTCGTCTCTTCTTCAAAGGAACGCTCGGAACTTTCGATCTCGAAAATTTCCTTATGTTCCTCACCGTAGGTTGCATACTCCAGACCGAACAAAGCGTTCAAGCCGGGGAGCAGTTCCTTAAGTAGCTGTGCTCTTGAAATAGCCATTTAAAATGCTCCCTTAAACGCCAGTGGAGTTCGTGTAGCTGTGGTACGTATCCGTCCACGTTACAAGAACTTCTGGATAACCAAAGAACGAAATCGCATTACCCGAAGTACCCGTGATCGACGCCGAAGCGACGAACGTGGTGCTGTTGGTAATGGACGAAACAGTCGTACCCGCCGCGACACCCGTACCGGAGATGTTCATGCCGACATAAATGCCGGTCGTGGACGCAACGGTCTGAGTAGTGCTGGTCGCCGTAGCCGTGATCGTCGTCGCAGCAGACAGGGCCGTCTCTGGGACAAACTGAACGATACGGAACGGGCTGGCAGTGGAGAGCGTAAGGTTGGACGTTGTGCTGCCGCACACACCCGCCGACGAATCGCCAGTAAGCGGTACCGTTGCCGAGTAGTTGGACACGATCTGCACGTTCGAGCCGAGGAACGCTGGGCCAAACGCCGCAATCGTCGTGCTGCTCGCTGAAGCGTTGTTGGCAACCGCAACGACCTTGAACACCGCGAACGGGTCATCAAGGACGTAGCCCGTCACACCGGTCGTGGACGAAGCACTCACCGAAGTGACCGCCGTCGTACCGCCAACCCAGTTGTTGAAACGGTTCAGGCCATAGATCGGGCCACCCGAGGTTGCGTACTCGCAACCAAGGAACACGCCAATCGTACCAGCAACCGCCGCCTGAGAAGTGCCGGGGGTAGAAATAGCGGTTTTAATCAACGTACCGTCAGCCGAATTGATCTGAACAATGTCACCATTGTTCAAGTTAGACGCATATCCGTTGGCGATGGGAACCATACGGGTAGAACCCGCAAAGACCCGACCACCAATGAGGTTATACGGCTTAAACCCGTAAGGGCTTGAGATTACCGGATAAGTCATTGAAGTCTCCTAAAAGACAAAAATTATTTAGTGCCACGACCGAACGTCGTGCTGGATCGCTTCTCTTGGAAGAGAGGCATCCGCTCGTCGTTCTGTTTCATGAAGTTATTGTCCACGGCAGACATCTGATTGTTGGCTTGCGCGTTGTAATAATCGCTGCGCTGCTTCATCAGAGACTTGGGTGCCTTGCACAACAACAAACCTCCAATCTCAATGTTGTCCTTGTAACGACTATTGGGATTGGATTCCTGCATCAACTCAGGATAGTCGGCGGCTTTCACCGGCTCCCATCCCTCTCTAAACTTCGCAGGTGCATTGGTTGGGTCAGCGTTCCCCATCAACGACACTCTGATATACCGATGAACATGGTCAGGGTGTTTGCTCGCATCAGGCATCGGAAGCGTTTCTGGTGGCTTCCAAGTCATGACACGTTCATCCGTCTGACGATTATCCAACTCACGAGTAATACGATTCTCAGCCATTGTTGTTCTCCAATTTCATTTGCTCACGTGCATACGCCTCGGGCGACACACCAAGCTTCTTTGCGATTGCAGCCTGAGAGGCTGTGATACGGACTTGTCGCGGTGCTGTAGACCGCGAAGCTGGCGCAACAACAGTGGTCGATTTGCGCGGTGCCGGGGTTTCCGGTTCCGTGAGTTGAGATTGCGCTTCCCCAAAATATTCGGGAAACCGCTTCTTCATCGTCAAATCAATCTGGCGATAATAGTCGTCAGGCTGAGTGCGGGGATCCACCCCGGATCGAACCAATTTTTCATGCAAACCTAACGCGAGGGCGGTCATTTCCTCATCGGCACCGAACCAAGTGTTCCTCTGACGCCATGATTCCGCACGGCTATCAGGCTGAACTCGGGGTGCCTGTTGGGCTTGTTGTTGCTGTTGTACTCTCGAATCGTCCTCCTGTAAAGAGGGTCTAAACTGTTGATACTCACGGAGTTTCAGTTTGGCGTCGGTCAACGCCTCCTGCGCTTCGGTAATCCGGTCAGCATCCCCAGTCTCGTAAGCTCGCTTCAAGGCTTCCTTGGCAACTGTAACTTCGGTCGTTGCGGCCTTGGTTACCTCGTTGATAAAGACTTTTTCACCCTGTCCAACACGCTGCTTAAGCTGTTGATTTTCCTGATGAACCCGCTGAGCGTAGGCTAAAGCTTCTTCTCGCTCACGGGAGGCGCGCTCCTTCTCACGGCGCTCATCGTGCCAGACTTTCTTCATCTGGCTGAGACGCTGCTTTACCTTGTCGCTGTAGGCGCTGAGATCATCTTTATCTAGCTCTTCAACGATCTGCGGGGGCAGCGGGGTACGGTTGCGGTCTTCCGGTGGGGTATCGTCCACCACCTCGATAGCAACCTCGTCGGTCTCCGGGGTAGCTTCCGCTTTCGGTTGCTCATCCGGGAACTTGTATTCTTCTAATGCCATGTGAACTCCTTAAACGCGATTGATGCCGCGAGGGTCTTCAACGACCCCTTCCACGGTGTCATCGTTGATGATTCGCCACTCGGTACCGTGGATCTTCAAACGGGTACCTGAGTACGCACGGACGAGGATGAAGTCCCCAACCTTGCACCACGGG
>Ga0316230_1002981_pt1 | contig 13846 bp, 18 predicted proteins | sample TBH18025metaG_FD_206004 | JGI IMG/M metagenome (GOLD analysis project Ga0316230, IMG submission 206004) | Freshwater microbial communities from Trout Bog Lake, Wisconsin, USA - TBH18025 | ecosystem: Environmental > Aquatic > Freshwater > Lake > Hypolimnion/Profundal zone | place: USA: Wisconsin...
ATTGTAAGTGTAGGTAGTTCCATTAATTACAGATGTTGTAATAATTGTTGTATTCTGTGTGCTTACGACTGTAGGGCCTCCACCAGTGCCACCAGTTTGTCCTGCGGCCAATGGGCTAGAACTCATGCCACCTGCTAGAGTATTAGTTTGTGTTGGAGTAGGATTTTGTGTTCCTGTGAATGTTACTCCTTGACCAGATAACCCTAAGTTACCACTCAACAATGTACCGTTGTAGTTTGCGTTGGTAACAAACAAGTAGATATTACCATTGCCGTCTGTTCCTTGTACGGCAATATAACAACTACCTAAACTTGTAAATGTTCCATCTCTATTAACTAGGATCATTAGCCAAGGATATGTAGCAGAGTCTGAACCAGTGTTAGGAATGAATGTGATATATTGTGTTGAACTGATTGGAGTCCAATTTCCGGTATTATAAGTCCCGCCTGGACTTGTACTGTAGATTTGACAACTGCTGGTATACAAACAAGCGTATACGTTCCATTGTGTATCTGCTACTTGTGCGGCTCCAAAATGCACACCTGTGAATGCTGAACTTGACAGAGTGTTTTGTGCAGTACTGGTGCTAGTGGTTGAAGTACCATCGCTATAGTTTGTAGTAGTCGTAGTAGTTGTTACAGTAACTTGATTGTTACCAGTAATGATTGTGCTGGTAGAATTAGAAGTGTTGGTGCTTGTTACTGTAGGGGCTACAGGTGGAGGTGGAGCACCACCTGTACCTTGTGTTTGTTGTGGAGTTGCGGCCGCAGTAAAACCTGATGCTGTATTCGGTGTACAAGTGAATGGATTTGAGCCTGCGGCACACGCACCAGCATAAGCACCTATCTCAATACTAGGATTTGTACTAGAGTCAGTACCGTTTAGACTAAAACTAAAGTTATATGTTACACCTGCGGTTACATTGATACCTTGATAGATACCATCAAAGGTTCCTACAGCGCCGTCGATCCATGATCCTGCCGTTGATGTGTTAACACCCAAGCCGCCTGAGTACGAGCCTAACCATCCCGTTCCGGGACTATAATACTGACCTGCGGCAGGTGGTGCACCTGCGGCACTTTGATACCATATACCCCAATCTGCCGGTGCTTGTAATCCATATTGTGTATTTGTGGTTCCACCATACTGTAGGTTTGGATTTAAAAGTAGATTTGTTGTGCTACCTGTTCTTGTTAAATCGAAGTTACCTACACTCCAATAGCCCGGATCTTGACGAATTGCCAAACCAAAATAGTCAACGCCTGTAGAGGTTGCTGTAAATGAATAGGAATAGTTTACATAGGTACCCGGGGTCGTATAGTTTACAACGCCAATTGGATTAGGAGGCAAATCACCCAAAGCATATCCTGTCTGGCTATATACGCTAAGACATGTGAACAACAAAAAGAAGATAGTTAATAAGCGTTTCATATTAGTTCTGCTTTGTGGTTATAAATGTGTTGCCACCTTGATTAATTCTATTAATAATTACTACTCCGCCACTTTGACTTTGAGTAACTGTGGAGTTTTGTGTCTTAGGTGTGGTTACACAACTGATGTTATTAACAGAGTCTGTACGACATAATTCAACAGTACCTAAGGCATCATTAATAGTTGCCTTTTCACCTGTTCCTGGTTTATAGTCAGGAAGAATAGGATTCACTGGAGCAAGCAAATTACCAAATAAGGCACTAAGTTCTGCGTTCATAATGTCTAATAGACTCATTAAGAAATCTTGATCTAAATAGTTTTTACTTAAATCTGTTTGCCATATCACAGCATTTTGTTCTGCTAGTACACTACCTAGGTCAACACCTTTTAAGAAGTTCTGTGATAGTGCATCATCGCTGTGATTCATCTGTGCTTGCTGTTCTCGACGTGCTTGAGTAATTTCAAATGGCGGAGCAAGAATTAATAAATTGCCAATAGCATCTTCACTTAAATGTAATGTTACAGGTTTTGTTGGAGGTATGCTTCTACTGACAACTTTTGTAGCCTGAAATGGTCTATCTAATGTAACAGTCCCTGCTTCATTGTGTACTTCAATTACGCCTGTTACACAATACTTTTCAATCTCGTCTGGCAATAAATTTTGACGAGGACAACTGGGTAATAAGATAACTGTACTTTCGCCCAATTCGTCAACAGTAGCAGTAAAGTCTGTGCCTCGAACCCCTACAGTGGCAGTCGGTGTATTGATGGCAACTGCGTTAGAATTATTGTGAGCAATAGCACCACTAGCGTAGCGAACAGTTCCGCTTGCCATATTAAGAGCCAACTTGCTAACCGCAGGTTTCTTAGGATCATAAACAAAGTCATCAATAATTAATTTTGAGTTTTCATTAACCTGTACTTTTGTTTGGTCGGCAAAAACGATACCTACCTTACCTTGACGTGTATTAATAGCGTCATCCATTTCGACACCAGCGCCTTTAGTACCTGGTAGGGTTTGTTTTGCTCTCTGGATGGTAGCCGGTGTTTGTACTTGCTCAGTAATCGTTCCAACAATAGCAAAACTGTTAAACGATAAACTGAGCAATCCAAAAAATAAAATTCGACTCCATGATGACATCTTACACTCTATTAGTGATTACGCTGTACAATGTTAAAGTTATTACTACTTCCTGTACTTTGGATGTTAGTAATGTTATTACCTGCTGTTCCACTTTGACTAATGCTAACAGAGTTACTAGAACCATTTAATGCTACAATGGCAGAGTGTCCGTTATCGTTAGCACCGCAAACGCATCCACCTGTTTGGAAAATATCAACAGTATTACTTGCTCCTGCTACTGTAACAGCCGCATAACCACCACCGTTATTTGTTCCGGCAGTTGCTATTGAGTTAGCAACACCCGCTAGGCTACCTTGAATAATTTCAATAGTGTTATTACCGCCAGCAGTAACGCCTACGTTAGTAGTGTTATTGCTACCGTTAACTTGTGAAATGACACTATTGTAAGCACCGCCTGCTGTATTAACTGTTACATTATTTGTAGTACCCAACACATTAATATTAGCGTATGAGTTGTTACCTGATTGTGTTACAGCGACATTGTTGCTCGCACTAGTATTGCTACCATTGCTATTACTGTCAATAATTGCTGTAGAATTATTACCAGTAACACTATAAGAGTAATTGTTTCCGTTACTTACACCATTTGCTGTTGTTGTATTAATACCAAATGACAATGTATCACCTGTACCAACTTGATTGATAGTAACGTTATTGTTATTACCGTTTATAATAGCAGGAGTAGAGGAACTTGATCCGCTACCTTGAGGTCCTTGCATAATATTACCAGCACCATCTTGAGTGACAGAAACAGTAGTATTACTACCAGACTGATTAATATAGATACTATTATCACCTGCGTAGGCAGTTCCCAATGTTAGCATTCCAGCCATCATAAGAATTGCGGACAATTTTCTCGGCAATCCGCCAACGCCTTTTAAACTATACTTCATATTGTTCAATGTTAGATTTCTAGTCTCTAACATATCTCCCTGGCCAAAGGCCTTTAAATTACTCGTTCAAATTACTACCTTGAACATACCCCTTATGTTTATTGCCGTCATCAACGAAATACCAGCCATTCTCCTTGGGAATTACTGTAACTTTGGTTCCCGCTGGTAATTGCCAACGTTTCTGAGCGGCATCATCGGGCTTGGCAAACAAATAAGATAGTTTGTTTAGAACTTTCTGATCTTCTTCTGCCTTAGCCTTAATAGTCGCAACAGCCGGAGGTGCTACTCCTTCTTTTGCAGCCATGTCTTCCGGTTGCTTTACTTCCACCTTTTTCTCTGGTTCTGATATTACTTCAGGAGCAGTAACGACCGGAGTAGGTTTAACTACAACTGGAGCCATTTGGGCAACAGGTTCTGTTGTTTTATAATCCCAAATCTTTTTACGTTCACCTTCTTTGACTAGTTCAACTACACTACTTTCAATACAAGATTTAAGTGCTAGAGTAGTTGCTTCATTGACAACAACTCCTGATTCAAATTGGAAAATACCTGCTGTTGCGGCCTGTGAACCTGTGTTCTTTGCTAACACTTGGCTTAGGATGCTTCCGCCGTTTGGATCAACACTCTTAAAGATTGCTACAGTATCACTTGTGCTGTAGACAATTTTTGTAACGGTTACTGTTGCTAGGACTTTACCGGTGTTAACACTTACAGCACGTAGGCTGATAGTTACAATATCTTTTGAATATTGTGTGCTAGGTCCAATGCCTAACCAGTTATAACCTGTTCCACCTGATTCTAAACCACTGTCATAACCAATGATACCACCTTCAATGATAACACCAGCGAATGCTAATGGCATTAATTTTTGTGCGTTAGGACCTTCGTAGGCATCGCGCATCTGTTTGATAATTAAGCGTTCTTTAGTTAGGTCATCAATGTTTGTACGTTCAACAACATCAAACCATTGTCCACGACCTACATCTTGTAGCGCACGAATTAATAGTGTTTCAGCACCCTGTGTAACTGCTGTTGAAAAACTAGCAATACCAGGAGTTGCTTTACGTTGTCCTGTTTTATCTTGAAACTGATAAACAGCCACAGTAAGTTTACCATTTGCTGGAGGAGGAACCGAATCTAGTTCCTTTGCCATTTCATTTTTTGCTAGTTGTGGTTTAACTGGATCAGATAATTTTTGTTGTATAGCACAACCGGACATCAAACCTGCTACAAGTAAAGATAATATTAATTTTTTCATGGCGTTACGAATTGTCCTAATGGTACGTTGATAGTTGATGTATTTCCTGTAGTATCAGTTACGTGTAACTGTATGCCCTGCCCACCTGGTATTGTAATACCATTAACTACAGTAGTTGGAAGTGTTGTTGGATTCCATGTAATAACATTGCCGCCAAAGTTAATACTGCCGCTTTGTGGAGCACCGCTTGAACCAAACATTGATGTAGCAACGTTTTGGCTAATTTGTGCGTAGATGCGTGATTCTAAGTTTGTTAAAAACTCTGCTAATGGAGTATTTTGAGCATTTGCCGCGGCTTGTTGTGCGGCCGCTTGTATTGATTGTTGTATAGCCTGTTGACGAGTATATTGCTCGTTTTCGATTGCTAATTGGAAAGTACCATAACCGTTGCCGTTTAGGCTAGGGCTCTTAAATTGATAATCAGCCAAAGGAGTGGCTAACGCCATTACCGGCACGACCCCCAACAATAATAATAATTTTTTCACAAATCGCTCCTCCGGAAAGTGTCATTATTATTTACGAAAGGTTGTTAGTGAATTTACTGAGCAGTTATTTCTTAATCTAGATTAAGAAATGACTTGATTTTTTCACTCGATGAACATATAATAAATACATGACTATGAGATTTAACGAATTTGACCCAAAACTTGATGAAGCCAAAGGCAACAATAAACAGACTCGATATAATACAGAGATCGGTTTACTTGTTGGTTTTTTAGGAATCGATCCATCAACTTTCGATCCTAATAATCCGGAAGCATCTATTCCAGAAGGTAGCGTAACTCCTGCCGCTATAAAAGAAATTAAAAAATTCTTAGCACCTAATTTTAACCCTAAAATGTTTGCCGAGTGGGCATCAAAAGCACCTGCCTATGCTGAAAAGATTTCATCTAAGATTGGTGGAATGCCAGAGCAGTTTGACTGGGCAGGAGGAACCAACTATAACGCAGAAGGTGCGGCTGATATTGAATTTATCGGGTCGCAAGTACAAGGCCTAAGTGTTAAAGCAGAAACAGGTATTACATTGGCTAATCTAACACCTAAGTCTTTAGGATTAGAAGTAGCAAGAGGTAATGATATTTTTTACCAATATGCCGGCGATGAATATCGAGGAATGAAAGAAGCAATTTTTAATGCTGTCCTTGACGAAGCAGAATCTAAACCCGGTCAGCGTTTAGGATGGCATAGAGAAACTCCAGACAAATATTCTATTACATATAATGGTCCTGCCAAAGAACCTAAACAAGAACCTGTACAACAGCCGGACGAATTAGACGCTATTAAAAAGAACGCGGGTGTTCAACAACAGCCTACACCTAATACCACAAATTTACAAGGTACTGATTTTGTGTCGGCGCCTAAACAACAACAACTTCCAGCAGATGCTATGTATGAAGATGTTCAACCAAAAGAAGGAACATTTACCATTACAGGCAAACAGAATTTTACAGGAACTAGAGAACAAGTATTAGCCGCAGTATTACCAAATAAGAAATGGCATAGAGTATTTGGAGATTGGTTCCAAGCAAATTACGCAACACAAAAAGGATTAACAAAACCTTTATTCAACGCGGTTGCTGAAGTATTCCGTACAACAATCGTTAATCATCTTGCCAAAGCCAGAAAATTAGACGCAGTATTACGTATGGGGAAAAATCCTTACTTCTACTGTAATGCTAGCGATGTGTATTATGTACCTAGTATCGACGAAGTTAGCGACCTACAGGTTAAGAAAGTTTACTATGGTGCTATCTCATCAGAAGGCGATGTTAAAGAAGCAGAAGGAACAAGTCAGAAGTTTCAAGCAGAAGTGGGTCGCCCAGGTAGCGAGGAAAACGCTAAGATACTAATCTTTATCCGTTATGCTAACGGCATGTTTGAAGCCAACCCAACTGTACGTGTACAGGATCTGCGTGACGCAGAATTCTTGGGCTGGGAAAAATTATAATTCAGGAAATAATTTACTGTTTACATAATCTAAGGCTTCTTGTTCTGTGAAGCCTAAGTGCTGTAAACTAGCAGGTGTACGTGGATTCTGTTTCTGATAATAGCAATAACGATTTTGTGCCATATGAAAATCTGCTCCACTTTGTTGTGCTAGTCCTACGTTAGACATATAAAAATCTAACGTTTCTAACCCTAACTTAATAAACGCATCTAGTTCTTCTTCTCCAACAGCACCGATTGCTACCATTGCCTTACTAAAGATTTGTTTACCCCAATCGGGTAACTCTCTAGGTTTATTCCATTCTAAGTTAGCAACTTTATCATTGAACCATTCCCACATAGGACTTGTAGGATCTCCACTGATGCTAAAATCGTGGAAAGCGCCACTTACCTTTGTTGGCCCACAAACAATGTCAAAGCCAAAAATAGGACTAGGGTCATTAGTGTGGGGAAATACAGTAACGTGTAATAGATAAAGTTTTTTAGTTTCTCTCGCATCTATAGTACTAATATGAGCCCTACGATATCTCATAGAACTATATTCCCTATCTGCTAAAATTTCTGTTCTGTAAACTTTACCTAATGCTCCTGTGTTTACAAAACGTTTATTAATTTCCTCGGAGCAGTCAATTACCTTATTGAACAGTGAGTTGGTCATCGAAGTCTGTCATAATTTTAATTGCCCAGTCAAAGGCGGCGTTTGCTTCATCAGCCATCTCGTCTTTTAATTTAAGACGCATGCCTGCCTTAAGTTCATCTGGATTATCAAAATTTAAAGCAGAACTTGGAGCATCGACAATTTCTTTAATCATCTGTCCACCAAATAGATCTCCCATGTGCCAAACATACAGATGTGCCAACAATCTATCAGGATCATCTAATTTATCTAAGTATGCCATGTATGCTTTTGTAGATTCTGTTATAAACAAAGGACCAGTTTTTGGCATACTAATGTAATCTTCATATAACAGAAGACCTCGTTCAATTCCTTCAATACCGCCTAATAGGCTTTTTCTACGACACTTTGATTCTATGATTTTATAGAATGCGTGTTTTTGAAATGTAAATTGACGCCATACACTAATTGGCATTTTCTTTTTAAATACTGCCTTCATAAAAGGCGTTGACTCTGCAGCCGTGTGTTTTTCTTTTGTTAGTTCTTTTAGACTCATTCTTGTTCCACCGTTATTTGTAAAGGCCATCCGTGTTGTCTTGCTAGAAGCGTACCTTCTATACCCTTCTGTTCAGCGACCTCATAACTATATATACCTGCTACGCCAGCCCCTTCATGGTGAATTTGAAGCATCACTCGCTGTGCGCTTTCCTCTGAATGTCTAAACACATTTACCAAAAGAGCCACAACAAAATCCATAGGAGTACTGTCATCATTTTTAATAATGACTTTGTATTTTCCAGGATTAGGAATGTCTACATCAATTTCTGTAACACGTTCGATGGCAATTTGGGTCATAGATTCTTTCTAAATATATATTTAACATGTAGGGGCCGAAGCCCCTACACTTACTCAGCCTTGATTTTTAGAATACGTGGTTTCAATGCTTCTGGTAAAACCCTCTTTAGAGCGATACGCAATACACCATTTTTAGTACGTGCTTCCCCCACTTCGATATGCTCTGCTAGTGGGAAAATACGTGTAAAATCACGTGCGGCTAGTCCTCTATGTAGATAAGTTGTACCTTCTGTTTCCACATCCACGTGCTGACCCTTAACAATCAATTGATTGTTGTTTACTTCTACAGTAATTTCTGCTGGGTCAAAACCACTTACTGCGAGTTGGATCTCGTAGTTATCGTCATCAAATTTAACAACATTGTGTGGAGGATAGTTTGAAGTGATTTGGTTTGCAAAACGTCTTTCAATGTCTTCAAACATTGTGTCGAAACCAATAAGTGCTCTGTTTAGAGCGGCTGTGTCAAAACGAGTTAGTTGATTCATAATTTTCTCCTTTATTAAGCAAGAATCAATTGGGCATTTTTCTGCCCTTTTTATAGAACCCTAGAAGGTGTTCTATACATATATTTATACACGAAAATATCAGAGATGTCAATTTCCTTTGAGAATTTTAATTAATTCTTGATGTTCGTGTTTTTCAATAAACTCTTCCTCGCCAACAAAATGCGGACAGCGTTTTAAAGCATCATCTACTATCCATTTTATTCTATACAAATCTTGTTTAATCCCAAAGCCAGTAAACCCGTCATTGTGCGGACTATTAGATTCGTAAGCCATTGAATTAATTTGACGAACAATATCAACAATGTTCCAATTTTGTTTAAAACCCATTTATCATTCCACCTACTATTTCTACAACCTTTTGCTCATAGGGAATTGTTTCGGCATTCCATTTTAGACTAAACATTGTAGCATCCAAATCATTGTAAAAATTAAAATCCATGTAGTCAGTGTTAGCATGAGTTTCGAAACGATCGCCTGGGAGGCCAAAATGTTCGACCGCCCAAGCGCATACCTCGTTCCAAAAGACTTCTTTCTTTTCTATATGGTAAACATGATTCCATGAAATTCTACAAGTTGTTGCCATCTATTTTATCCAATACTTCTTTGGCGTACCATCCCATTCGCCCTTCTGGGTCCATTCGTTGAATATCCTCTAATGCTAACCGCATCATGTCATTTTTTTCCTGTAATATATACATCTTAGTTCGCAAGTTGCCCGCTTGAAGCCATGACAGCAACATACTGACAAATCTTGCGAGGACTAGATGCCATTCCATTATACCTCAAAAGTAAAGTTAGGATCAAATCCGTTCTCTCCTTCGTATGGAAGGTATCCACGTGGATTACACATTACACGAGTGTCCCCGACCATGTAATCAACAGGGTCATGAACGTGTCCGTGTACCCATGCTTTGATGTTTGGATTGTCTAAAATTAATTCAGACAAATCGGAAACATAAGCACCATTGCTATAGGTCTCATGCTTATACTTTTCGTTAATACTCATATGAGTAGGACCCATGTGAGTAATAACTACAATCGGTTTATCGGGATTGGCCTTGGCTGTTTCCTCAATAAAACGTTTAGAAGTATAATGCATTTTAACAGTATCTATAGGACGCATTTTATGATACGTACTAAACTCTGGATAATGAAAGGTGATGGCCCTATAATCGTTCATGTAATCTTTAATCATAGCCAATGTAATAGGGTCACTCTTGTTCATATCAGTCCATAACGTAGATCCAACAAAAACAACACCTTCATATTCCTCGTACTGATCCTCTAACAATGTAACATTGTCGGGCATCATTGAAGCAAGATCGGTATAGGTCTTCCAATACCTTCCTCCATAATGCTCGTGATTTCCCATTACGTAAAATACTTTTTTGTATTTGGCAACCTCATGTTGCCAAAACTCCGAGCATGGGAATTCTTTGTTAGGAACACCGTGAGGATACACAGTTTTAGTACTGCGATGATCACGATAGATACTACGTGATTCGCAAGCATCCCCGGCAATGATCAACACATCGCCTCCCGGAAGATCGAGATATCCTGATACATCTAAGTGAAGGTCTGATATTAAGTTAATTTTCATTTTACGTTAAAAAACATGTTAAAGGTTAATCTCGAATCTGCTATATCTTTTCCAAATCCTGTACTTGCTGAATGTCTCATCGATCCTCTATATAATATCAATTTATTATATTCGTAAGGAATATGAATACGCTCACCATCTCTAATAATAGTTGTTCCGTGTCTAAACGGATCAATATCTGTTCGATTATTCAAATAAACAACACCTGCCATATCTGAACTATCATTATGAAATCCTTCCTCACCTATTAAATCATACTGTGTTAGGCTATGGAATAAACAATTTATTTCAAACCCAACAGATCCTTTCGGAGGTTCAACAAACTTAAATACTTTGTCAAAATACTGTTTCAAAATATTTTGATAAGTGTCGTTATCTAAAATTTTAGATAACGGTAATGTCCTTTTACCGTGATAATAAATTACATTATCTTCGGTATATTGTGATTCAGGATTTTCTGCTCTACTGTAGTACTTTTGTTTAATTGCCAAATCTACAATTTTTTCCGGATTTTGGAAAAAATTTGGAATAGTCATAAAATCAGGAATCATAGTATTATTATACACTCACATGGAAAAAAGGTCAAGACTAAATCAATAAATACATACATTATGATCAAGCCAAAAACACAAGATTCAATCGCCCAAAGTTTGGAAAAACTTAAAAGCGAAGGAAATTACAGGGTATTTACAGACATTTTGCGCCAGCGGGGAGATTTTCCGCATGCCATTTATTACGGAAAGTACAACATCAAAAAAATTACCAATTGGTGCTCAAACGATTACCTAGGTATGGCGCAACACAAAGTGGTTCTCGATGCGATGCACACAGCATTAGATACCGCTGGAGCAGGATCGGGCGGCACCCGCAATATTTCAGGAACAACTCATTATCATGTAGCATTAGAACACGAGTTGGCCAAGTTACACGATAAAACAAGTGGATTAACATTTACCAGCGGATATTCTGCTAACCAGGCCACCCTGGGAATTTTAGGTAAAATGGTTCCTAACTGTCATTATATTTCAGACAGCAATAATCACAACAGTATGATTGTTGGAATGAAATCTAGTAAAGCACCTATAGCAATTTGGCGTCATAATGATCTCGATCATTTAAGGGAAATATTAAGTAGTCTAGATCCTGAAGATCAAGCAATTATTGCCATGGAAGGTGTTTACTCTATGGACGGTGATAAAGGACTTGTTTCCGATGTTTGTGAAATTGCTCGATTGTATGGCGCTATGGTTTATGTAGATGAAGTTCATGCTGTTGGGTTGTATGGACGTAGAGGAGCAGGAGTATCAGAATTACAGAATTGCGTTGACGGGGTTGACGTTATTCAAGGAACACTTGGCAAAGCATTCGGCATCGGCGGTGGCTACATAGCAGGAGGAAGAGACCTAGTTGATATGATTCGCAGTTACGCCCCCGGTTTCATATTTTCAACGTCGATGAGTCCTGTTTTATGTGCCGGTGCTTTGTCTAGTGTTAAGTATGTACAAGATCATCCAGAATTACGAGAAAAGATCTTTGCCACAGCCGCAATGACTAGAGAACATCTACAAAGTGCGGGGATAGAAATACATCCATTATCAGAAGGCGGACATATTGTTCCCATTATGATCAACGATGCTGTAAAGTGTAAGCAAATATCTGATTGGTTATTAGAAGAAAAATCAATTTATCTTCAACCAATCAATTATCCTACAGTACCTTGGGGAACAGAAAGACTACGTGCTACTCCTACTCCAAATCATACTGAAGCAGATATTTGTTATCTAAGAGATAGTTTAAAGGAAATATTAAATGGAAAAAGTTAAAAAAGCATTATGGTTTACAGCAGGTATACTATTTTTAGGAGTAGCATATTTAGGAACCTTTGTACCAGGACTACCTTGGTCAACACCTGCGTTATTAGCCGCATGGTGTTTTAGCAAGAGCAGTGAAAAGTTTCACAACTATATGTTAAATCACAAATTGTTTGGACCAGTTATTCGTAATTGGAGTGAGGGTCGTGTGTTTCCGACTATTGCCAAATGGTTGATGTTTGCCAGTATGGATTTTAGTTTGATCCTAATCTACTGGCGTACAGGCAATTGGAAACTGTGCTTGGGACTAGGTATATTCTTTGCTCTTATTATATTGTGGGCAAGTCGTTTGCCCGGTAGTAGGGCAGAAGCAGAACGCCGTAAAGAAGCCGGAGAAAAATTGGGCTGGTTTAAGTAATCAGCATTTCCAAATATAAATTTTGTCCTGCTTCTTCTTACCCTTTTTAAGAGCATCAACTTTTTGACCCATTTGCTGTAGTAAGTCTTCTTCGTCATCACAAGGCGTAAGTCCAAACTTTACAGCATCGTCATACATTTTGGGGGATATGTTAAAACAAACATGTCCTCCTTTTTTAATGTTGTCTACACACTTTTGCCAAAGTGGAATAAAGAAGCCTCGATAAAATACTTCATCACTAGACCACTCTTCCATGTGTTCATAAATTTCTAAGTTGACATAGGGCGGGCTTGTTAGTACAAAGTCATAATCAATTTTGCTAAAGTCTACATCTAAACAACTTTGCCAAATCATCTCTAACTTGCCTTTTTGAACTTCAAACAAATCGTTATCAAATCCTGTTTGTTCATCCAAGAAGTTAATCATATCAGTGTACGCAGGAATCATTTCTACGTTAGTATCAATTCCTGTATAATCAATACCTAATGCCCAAGCACCTAGCATACGTCCACCCCAACCTGCTGTAGGATCTAGTACACTTTTTGCTTTATACTTCTTATATAGATATTTGGCAGTAGTTGATTTGAACATTACAATACTGCCTAAATTAATACGAAAGCATTCAAAGATATTACCAGCGGCAGTACGTCCGCCTCTGTTGCGTTGACGTGTGCTGTCTACAAGTTTAGTCCAAGCGTCTTTGTCTGCGTACAGGTCATAAATTGTTTTTCCATCCTTTCTGCGGCACTTCAGCAAATTCTTAAATTGATAGTGATATAAGAATGGATTGCCATAGAAACAATTTTCGTTTGAGTCTGCTTTAAATTCTTTAAGGTTATCTAAATCTCGAATGAGTTCTTTGGTCGTAATTAGTTTATGATTTTCAATATCTGTTATAGTTACAGAATCTAAATGTGCGTTAATAGGTTTGAGTGTCATAATATTATTGTACAGTATTTAGATTTTTAAGTCAATAAAAAAGGACCTTCTGGTCCAATTATATCCGACGTTTTTTCCAACTGTAATCTACACCATCTGGACAAACACCATTCTCGATGCTGTCTACTCCAAATTTTCCAACTATCTCAAATTCGCCACCTGTTATAGTAACAAACTCTGCTAAAGTCTTTGCCCAATCAAGAGCAGGTGTTAGGTTATCAAATTGTTTTTCGCCGTCTTTCCAAACGACTTTATACATAATACTCCTAATAAAAAGATAGGGCCCAAAGGCCCTATCATTAAACAATCACGCTGTAGCGTGGGCTGTTTAGAGTTGCCATCATCACTGATGTTGGGTCCAACTCTTCTGCCTTCAAGATTGAAGTCATGATGCTTGGGCTAAATCCTGAGACTAGCGCCACACCTGG
>Ga0316230_1002984_pt1 | contig 13843 bp, 16 predicted proteins | sample TBH18025metaG_FD_206004 | JGI IMG/M metagenome (GOLD analysis project Ga0316230, IMG submission 206004) | Freshwater microbial communities from Trout Bog Lake, Wisconsin, USA - TBH18025 | ecosystem: Environmental > Aquatic > Freshwater > Lake > Hypolimnion/Profundal zone | place: USA: Wisconsin...
AGGGCATAGCCGATCACAGCCTGCGTGACATATTGACGCGCATAGGGGGTATCGACTTATGCGTAGCCGAATTCGTGCGGGTGACCAACCATTTGCTAACCGGAAAAATGCTGCTAAGAACCGTGCCTGAACTGACGAATGGCGGTTGCACCAGTGCCGGGGTACCGGTGCGTGTGCAACTGCTGGGCAGTGATCCGGTCTGCCTCGCGGAAAATGCCGCTCTGGTCGCGAGTCTTGGTGCACCAGGCATCGACATCAATTTTGGCTGCCCTGCCCCGATGGTAAATCGTCATGGCGGCGGTGCTGTGCTACTTCAGTTTCCTGAGCAAATTTACGCTATTGTGAACGCCATTCGCCGTGCCGTGCCGCAACATATTCCGGTTACGGCCAAGATGCGGCTGGGGCTTTCAGATACTTCGCAGGCGCTGGATTGCGCACGCGCCATCGAGGCGGGCGGTGCCGATGAGATTACTGTCCATGCGCGCACCCGCGCCGACAGTTACCGTCCTCCCGCGCGTTGGGAATGGCTGGCTTATATCAGGGAAGCTGTGAAATTGCCGGTAGTGGCTAATGGCGAAGTATGGACCCCGGCAGACAGCGAAGCAATACGCCGAATCAGCGGCTGCACCGACATTATGATAGGGCGCGGTGCCATCATCCGACCGGATCTGATGCGTTGCATCAAGAGTGGAGATGCCGCCATGAACTGGCCTGAATTACTACCCTGGATAATTGATTACTACCAGCAGTTATGCGGCAAAATGGAGCCCAGACATGCGCCCGGGCGGCTCAAGCAATGGCTGGGAATGATGCGCGCCACTTATCCGGAAGCGGAAACGCTATACCGGAGATTACGTACAGAGCGCGATCCGTTCGCCGTTGGCAGGATGCTTGTATCCTGATGTGACTGCCACCATTTTTGAGGTGGAGGCAAGTTTTCAGTACGTGCCAAAACTTATTTTTGGAAAGATATAGCGAAGCTTGTGTCCGATACATGCTCCAGTACACAGGCCGCATCAGTAAAAATGTGAAGCGAAAAAATACCAGTGAAATAGTGGTTGTGAGCATCAAAATCAGTGCCGCTGCGAAAAGTAACTTAATAATCATCCACCAGAGATTCTGTCCTGCCAGATAGCTGAAACTCATGGCAAGCAGACCTCATAGCAGCCCGAAACTCAGCGGTGGCAGTTGCTTATTCCGGATAAGGTAAGCGCAAATGTGATAGTTTGCAATAGTAGTGCAATGGGGGAATGTGGCCGTTTTACAAGCAGGGTGCAAGCATTTGTTTAGCGGGCTAATCCGGCCTCAACTTCGCAGCGTTTGGCTTTTCCTGCCAGTCGTTCAGCAAGCAACAGTGCAAAATCCATAGCTGTACCGGGGCCGCGTGAAGTGATGAGGCGGCCATCTTCGACGATCGCTGTTGTTTGCAGATAAATATTGGGAAAACTGTCCAGACTGCCGGGGTAGCAGGTCGCCAGTTTTCCCTCAAGCAATCCTGCCGCAGCCAAAATAGACGGGGCTGCACAAATCGCAGCGATGTATCGACCTTGTTCATTCATCTGCCGCAGTAGTTGCAAAACGCGTTGATCCGCCAGCAAATGATTTGTGCCAGGCTGCCCGCCGGGCAATACGATCATGTCAAAAGGTTCATTTAGCACCTCGCTCAATGCGATATCCGGGGTGATGAGCACCTCTTTAGCACCACGCAATGCGCCGGGATTCAATCCGGCAAAGGTGACCTTGACACCGGCGCGGCGCAGGATATTGACGATGGTAACTGCTTCGAGCTCTTCACTGCCCTGTGCGAATAATACCAGTGCGGATTTCACGCTTTTCTCCCCAAGTTGTAAGCCTCAATGAGTGCGCGCCTAAGTGCAGGATGCAAGTTTAAATCGGTAATGCCTAATTCCTCTTTTACAACGGGCTGCAACAGTATCAGCGCCTTTGCTTCGGGCCAGTTTGTCGCCAGTGACGGCAAATCAAATTTACCCTCTGTCAGGTAGTTGACGGCTAAACCATGCGGATCTCTGAACTCAAGTTCCGCTTCCAGCATGACTTCATACAGGTAGGAATAGCTGTCAACCTGGTACTTTTTAGCCAGAATTTCATGAATTGATGGCATTTCATCGTGTTGCCGCAACAACTGATCAAGGTCGACTACGGTTGCATAGTGATAATTTTCACCCTTGAAGGAAAATTCAACACTAACGCCAATGCAATTTTCAGGCATACCCATTATTGTGACAGTCGCGTAAACGTTCGCCTAGCTTCTCTACCGCAAGCGGATTGAAGAGTGGGAACGTACAAGCTAATTTTTAGCAGCTACGTTAATCACGGAAATTCTGATATTGCAAGGGAAAGTCGGTGATGGTTTTCTTGATGAAGGCGATGGCTTCCTGTAAATCGTCGCGATTCTTACCGGTAATGCGCACTGTGTCACCCTGAATACTGGCCTGTACTTTCAGCTTGCTTTCCTTGATGTGCTTGACTATTTTTTTCGCCAGTTCAATTTCAACACCTACTTTGACTTCACATTCGCGTTTTATTTTGTTGCCGCTGACTTTTTCAACTTTATCGCTGATTTCCATGCACTTGATATCCACGCCGCGTTTGAGTAATTTGGCATTGAGAATATCCTGCGCCTGTTCAAGTTGAAACTCATTGTCAGCCCATACCATGAGCTTGAGTTCGGTTTGTTCTACGCGCACATTTGAACCTTTGAAGTCGAAACGTGTGGAGACTTCCTTGTTGGTTTGTTCAACTGCATTTTTAACTTCTTCTTTTTCTACTTCTGAAACGATATCGAATGATGGCATGCTGTACTCCCGCTAAACAAATGAAACTAGGCAAATGAAAAACAAAAGATTTTGAATTTATCCGAAGCTGCAAACGTAATTGACGACTTCATCGGCTTCGATGACAAACTTGCCATTAGCAGGAACCGAAAACTGGCTGCCCGCTGCATAGCTGGTAAATTCAGCTTCATCACCCAGCTTTACACGGCAGTTGCCGGAAGTGATTTCCATGACTTCAGGCGCCCCCACGTTAAAGGTGAGAATGCTGGGCAAAATCACGCCTACCGTCTTGCGCGTACCATCGGCAAACAACACTGAATGCGATACACATTTTCCATCGAAAAATACATTGCCCTGTTTTACTACGCTGACGTTATCGAATTGCGACATTTGATCATTCCTTTTAAGTGGGTTCTTTGGCTTTTACGCCTTTTTGATAATTGATATAAACATACACCGGGAGGGATAGATCACTCAGATGATGTTCAATAAGCGGCTTGACATCAGTCCATGCGAGGCCTGTGATGCCGCAAGCCAGGCGGGGCAGGCTGACACTGGCCGGCTTTTCTTTTTGCAGATAGGCGTGCAAGGCATGTAGTGCATGATTGACATGGGAGAGACTGGACGGGCCCGGATGGCTGCCGTGGGTGTATGCGCCATCCTGCGTGAACAGGCTGATGATCTGCCGTCCGTCAGGACTGCTCCAGTTCCACAGACTGCCGGATTTCGGGTGTCTGGTCTGGCAGTAGTGACGAAAATCCTTGTACATTAACGGCATGCGTTCACGCAGTTGCAGTGCCAGGCCGTGTTGAAAGTCATCGTTGGGTGCTACGCCCTGAACGATGGCTTTCGCACTGCTTAGCAATATGTCTCCGCTCAGTTCATGGATCATGATAACCTCCGTTCGCAACTGTAGGTCTGGTTTTAACCCGACTACGCCTGGTATTATTTCTGATGCAGTTTGGCCGCAATGCGCAGACGCAGTGCATTGAGCTTGATGAAACCGGCTGCATCTTTTTGATCGTAAGCGCCCTGATCGTCTTCAAAGGTGGCGATGGTTGAATCGAACAGTGAGTCGGTTTTGGAATCACGTCCCACCACAATCACGTTGCCCTTGTATAGCTTCACACGCACCCAGCCATTGACGGTTTTTTGTGTACTGTCTATCAAGGTTTGCAGCGCCAGACGTTCAGGCGACCACCAGTAACCGTTGTAGATCATGCTGGCATAGCGCGGCATCAAATCGTCTTTTAGATGCGCAACTTCGCGATCCAGCGTAATGGATTCGATGGCGCGATGCGCTTTTAACATAATAGTGCCGCCCGGCGTTTCATAACAACCGCGCGACTTCATGCCGACGTAACGGTTTTCCACCAGATCAAGACGACCGATACCGTGTTTGCCGCCCAGTTCATTCAATTTGGCGAGGATTTGTGCCGGACTCAGCGCAATACCGTTTAGTGCGACGATGTCGCCCCCGGCAAATTCAATCTCTAGGTATTCTGCCGCATCGGGTGCCGCTTCCGGTGACACTGTCCAGCGCCACATGCTGTCTTCGGCTTCAGCAGCAGGGTTTTCCAGATGGCGGCCTTCATAGGAAATATGCAGTAGATTGGCGTCCATCGAATAGGGCGATCCGCCTTGCTTGTGTTTCATTTCTACCGGAATATCATGCTGCTCGGCATAGGCCATCAGCTTTTCACGGGAGAGCAGATCCCATTCGCGCCAGGGTGCGATTACTTTGATGTTTGGGTTCAATGCATACGCGCCCAGTTCAAAACGTACTTGATCGTTACCTTTGCCGGTCGCTCCATGCGAGATGGCTTGTGAACCGGTCATAGTCGCGATTTCGATCAACCGCTTGGCAATCAGCGGTCTGGCAATCGACGTGCCGAGTAGATATTCACCTTCGTATACCGTATTGGCGCGAAACATCGGAAACACGAAGTCCTTCACAAATTCTTCGCGCAAATCATCAATATAAATATTTTCGGCTTTGATGCCCATTTTCAGTGCCTTGGCGCGTGCCGGTTCCAGTTCTTCACCTTGTCCGACATCGGCGGTGAAGGTAACTACCTCGCATTGATAGGTATCTTGCAGCCATTTGAGTATGACGGATGTATCTAAACCGCCTGAATAGGCGAGAACTACTTTTTTGATGTCGCTCATATTTATATTCCTGATAATTATTGATACTTGGTTGACCGAACAAGTATCCGGACAACAGCTATTCCATTAGGGATTTTTGTACACGCAAACGATGTTGGCTGCGGCATCCGCTGCTCGGTTGTGTTGCATTTGAGCCTGCGCCGAAATCGTTTGCATGGATTGTTTGTGTGTCATTGTACTTTGCCTAGAAGCAGATATTCCATTAGGGCTTTTTGTACGTGCAAACGATTTTCAGCCTCGTCCCAGACTACGCTTTGCGGGCCGTCCATAACGCCGGCAGATACTTCTTCACCGCGATGCGCAGGCAGACAGTGCATGAATAAGGCATCCGGTGCCGCAATTGACATCATCTCTTCATCCACTTGCCAGTCGGCGAAATCCTTCATGCGTTCATCATTTTCCGCTTCAAAACCCATACTGGTCCAGACATCGGTGGTGACCAGATCAGCCCCTCTTGCCGCTTCCATCGGATCGGTAAACTCTTCGTAGTGATCTTCGCCGAATAAACCTGCACGTTCAGGTTCAACTTCGTAACCCGGCGGCGTTGAGACATGTACATTAAAGTCCAGAATCTCAGCCGCCTGCAACCAGGTATTGCACATATTGTTAGAATCGCCTATCCACGCAACTGTTTTGCCTTGTATGCTGCCACGCTGCTCAATGAAAGTGTAGATATCAGCCAGAATCTGGCAGGGATGATATTCATTGGTCAGTCCGTTGATCACAGGTACGCGCGAATTAGAAGCAAAACGCTCAATAATATCCTGTTCAAAAGTACGGATCATGACAATATCGCTCATGCGTGAAATCACCTGGCCTGCGTCTTCTACCGGTTCACCTCTCCCCAGTTGCGAATCGCGGGTATTGAGATAAATCGCCGCGCCGCCGAGTTGCTGCATACCCGCTTCAAAAGACAGTCGGGTGCGGGTGCTGGCTTTTTCAAAGATCATCACCAGTGTGCGATCCATCAGCGGCCAGTATTGCTGATAGGTTTTGAATTTTTGTTTGATGATGCGTGTGCGTTCAAACAGATATTCCAGTTCCTCGCGGTTTAAATCATTGAATTGCAAGAAATGTTTTACTGCCATGATATTTTCCAATCAGGATTGCAAAAAATCTTTAATGAGGGGGCAGAGGATATTCAGCAATTGCTGCGCTTCCGCTTGCGACATCACTAGAGACGGTAGCAGGCGAATCACATTGTCTGCGGTGACATTGATCAACAGACCTTTTGTTAGTGCCAGTTTGACCAGTTCGCCGCAAGGTCTGTCTAGTTCGACACCTATCATCAAGCCCATGCCGCGTACTGCACGGAAACCCTGTACGCCCTGCAAGGCGGTGATAAAACCCTGCTTGATAAATAATCCGAGTTGAGTTGCGTGCGCCAGCAACTGATCCTGTTCAATGATATTCAAGGTGGTGAGGCCAGCGACGCAAGCTAACGGATTTCCGCCGAAGGTTGAGCCGTGATTACCGGGCTTGAATGTGCCTGTAGCCATCCCAGCAGCCAGACAGGCGCCGATCGGTACGCCAGAACCCAGACCCTTGGCCAGTGTCATGACATCCGGCAGAATGCCGGTATGCTGATGCGCAAACCACTGACCGGTACGGCCGATGCCAGTCTGCACTTCATCCACCATCAGCAGCCAGTGATGCTGAGTACAGATTTCACGAAGTTGTTGCAAATAGGATGCATCCGGCGTGCAAATGCCGCCTTCACCCTGTATGGGTTCGACCAGTACTGCAACCACGCTGAAATTATGTAGCGCGATCTGACGAATCGCTTCCAGATCATTGTAGGGGACGCGTACGAAACCGGTGACCAGTGGTTCGAAACCGGCTTGCACCTTGCGGTTGCCGGTGGCTGACAGGGTGGCCATGGTGCGTCCGTGAAAGGATTTTTCCATCACGATGATGGCAGGGGATTCAATTCCGCGGCCATGTCCATACAGTCTGGCCAGTTTGATTGCAGCTTCATTCGCTTCACAGCCGGAATTGCCGAAAAAAACTTCCTGCATATCGGACAACTCACATAGCTTGTCAGCCAGCAGTTCCTGTTCCTTTACCTGATATACGTTGGAACAATGAATCAGTGTGCCAATTTGCGCTGCAAGAGCCGCAGTAAAACGCGGGTGAGCATGCCCCAGTGTGTTTACGGCGATGCCGGACAATCCATCCAGATAACGATTTCCTTGGTTATCAATCAGCCAGACACCTTCGCCACGTACAAAACTGACTGACTGGCGAGCATAAGTATTCATCAAATGTGACATACAGTACCTTTAAAAGCTGACAGTGGCGCAAATCGCCATTAAGTTTAATGTTTGCAAAAGACGTATATTGAGCCAAACAGCACGTTCTAGGCAAGTGAAACTGCTAAAACCGCAGCTATAAAACAAACAAGCCGACATTTCTGTCGGCTTGTAAGGTACGTCTCAAACGTTCAGAGCAATTATGCCATGGCCTTGATAGCTGCTGAAAGACGGCTCTTATGACGTGATGCCTTGTTTTTGTGGATAATACGCTTATCAGCGATGCTATCCACAGTACTGACAGAAGACTGGTACACGGTCTGAGCGGCGGCTTTATCACCGGCTTCGATCGCTTTGATCACTTTTTTGATTGCAGTGCGCAATTCTGAGCGCAAGCTGCTGTTGTGAGCATTTTGTTTTACTGCTTGACGAGCACGTTTACGGGCTTGTGCGCTATTTGCCATGAGACTACTCCTTGAATTCAGCTTGCTGGAAAGGGGCGCATTCTAATGGTTGTGCAGGCTTTGTGCAAGCTATTTACCATATATTTGCTATGCTATGATACGTCTTTGGCAATTTTCAATACCAATATGATCGCAAACTTTCACCATGTAACCTTTTTGAGTACGGATTTGGCCCGCTCACGTGCGTTTTATCAAGGGATACTTGATTTAAAGCCGGATAATAAACGCCCCTTGATGAGTTTTGACGGTATCTGGTATGACGTCAAGCCTGGTCAGCAGATTCATCTGATGCGATTAACTGACGCTGAATTAAATTTACCGCCTCCTGCCTACGGCGGACGGGATCGTCATGTGGCGTTTGTGGTGTCAGATTTAGCCGCACTAATTGTGAAACTGGATGAAGCTGGAATTGCCCATACCTTAAGTCAATCCGGCCGGCGTGCGCTATTCTGCCGCGATCCGGATCAGAATGCGCTTGAATTCATTGAGGTTGTATAAAATGCATTTCGAACAGATAGTGATGGGACCTGTTGCGTGGTACAAGCAAGCCTGCGAGAAGGCCGGGTTCGTGTGTGATGCGGCTCAAACAGCAGCAATTGAAGAACTTGAAGTGCTCTGGCATCAGTTGGTTGAATTCAAGCATAAGCGTAACAAATTTTTGGGCCGTACTTTGCTAAGTCCCAGCGTGCCTAAAGGATTGTATCTCTGGGGTGGGGTCGGGCGCGGCAAGACATTTTTAATGGATGGATTCTTCCAATGTCTGCCTTATCGCCGTAAACGCCGCATCCACTTTCATTATTTTATGGCTGAGATTCACCACGAGATGAAAAAACTCTCCCATGAGCGTGATCCACTGATGGCGCTGGCGGACAATATTGCACAAGCAACCCGGGTGCTTTGCCTGGATGAATTACATGTGGATGATATTACCGATGCGATGATACTGGGCCGTTTGCTCGCGGCTTTGTTTGCTCGGGGTGTTGTGCTGCTTACCTCATCCAATTATGCGCCGGACGGTCTTTATCCGAATGGCTTGCAGCGAAAGAATTTTTTGCCTGCAATCGAGTTATTGAAACATGAACTAAAGATTTTACATTTTGACGGTAAGAAGGATTACCGTATGCTGCATATGGTGCGTGATCCGGTTTATATGCTGTCTGAAGAAGGGAGCGAGCCGATGGCCTCCTTGTTCGATTACCTGGCAGATAAAACTGATGCCGGATTTATAGCAGCAGGTTCTGCCAAAATTTCTGTTGTGCGCGCAGCAGAGGGAGTCGTCTGGTTTGATTTCAAGGCACTGTGCGGAGGAAATTATGATCAAACCGAATATATTGCGATTGCTCACCGCTACCATACAATATTTTTATCCGAAATACCTCGCATGACACCTGATAATGCGGCCTGCGCTCGCCGCTTTACCTGGTTGATTGATGTGCTGTACGACAACCATGTCAAACTGGTCGCGTCTTTTGACGTTGTTCATGCAAATCTGTACGTAGCGGACAGCAGTGAATCCCAGCGCATTACCAGTCGTCTGACCGAAATGCAGACGCATCGTTACCTGGCCGAACCTCATAAACGGGCTAAATCACATCAAGGTGAGTCCCCAAGCGCAAAAAAATCAGGTGCCATATGAGACGACATTGGAAATGCTGATTTATTCATCCTTGCTGTAAATTTCAATTTAGTCCAAGGTTACAGCAGGCTATTTATTGTAGGTGGGCGGCTAGCGCCCACCTTTTTCTTCAGTCGGTACATGTTTTTATTTCTCTGCCGAACTCGAATGGATCACTACCGAGATTTTGTTGACGTTTTGCCAATCGGGTCGGATTAGGCATTTTTAATGGCATGAGCAGCATAAATTGAAGTGACGAAGAATCGGCGCAAATATTTCCCCCGTTAAAGACATGGCCAGAAATTTATCTCGGCCAAATGGCGGATTGCCGACGCTTTGTGAATGTTACGTTCGGGCACGCCGTGGCGAGTCTTGCTTTCGATGTTCCTCAAGTGAAATAGCCTAAATATTTTTCACGCTGGTGCGTCAAGGGTATCTGGGATAAGCTCCTCAGCCACTTCTCCGAAGCAGCTGAGTGACGTATCGCTTGAGTTTGAAATGCCGCCCCTGTCATCTGCATCGTCCGAAACGTCTACCGGGATGGTGCCAATCGTCATGATCGTGGCTCTTCCCGGCTAATTTCGTGTTTTGAAAAGGCTTCGTATATACTCATCTGGTGCGTGCGTTTTGTGCGCATTTTGGAATCCCAATGGTTTTGTTTATTATTTGCAATCAATGGCTTGAGAGAAATTATAAACTTTTCCATTGGGTTTTTCCACCAAAAAACCATGCTTTCTCAAATAAAATCAAATTGTTACGTTTATGGGTGAGAACTACCTAATATTCCTGCCCAGAGATGTTCATCTTTATACAGGCACCATACATTTTGATATGAGCAGGATACTGCCACTATCCGGACAAGCACCGGGTTTTGCAGCGCTGATTCATTCAGCCAGTCAAAATATCTCAGACTATCGTCAAATTCAATAGCAATCTACATATCACGGACATCCGCGGCCCTTCTGTTTTGGAAATAAGCTGCCAGCAAGCAGCCAAGCGAGATTGCATGCTGATATTAAAATTTACAATCTGCAGAGATTAAAAACTGCCATTGCATCTTTCGATACCCCAAATAACAGGGCGTCCGTCTGGCTTGTACTTCAAATTATTGCGAATATCTCTATTCTTGGTATTGTGGCCGCCAAAATTCTATCTAACTATCTTTAAAAGCGAAAGTCCGGAGTCCAGAATACTGAAAGGTAGTGAAAACTATTGGAACAAAATTCTCTGTGAATCAGGAGATCACGGCAAGTCAGCAATTTTTACATGCCAAAATGCATAGGCAGTTTGGTCTATTGTTTGTTGTGCTGCCAATGAGTAATGTGTGAGGCGTTGGAGTAAGCATTGTTCTGCCCACTATTTACCATGCGCCATGAGTAACTCTGAAAAATTTCTCGCATCATTTTCTTCTATTGAAAAATGGCTGCGTAATAGTACGAGGCAGATCGCTCTACAAAATGTCCCTAACTTGTTGATTGCGTCGCAACATAAAATTATGCCGCAGCACATTTATATTAACAAGCGAGAAATTAACACAGCACTATTTTAAACAATAATTTCAGAGAAACTACAGGCAAACCAGCAATTAACTAATTCAGAGCTATAAAGGAGTATTTAGCTATGTACACTCTAATTAAAGTCGCTTTTTTTCTTCTATTTGCGCAACTATGTCAGTTATCCTTTGCTTCCGAAATGTCAATTCTTCCTGATGCAGATAATGTAATTCTACTTTCAGGGGAAATTAAAAAAGGGGATGCCGAGAAATTAGCAAAAAACATTTTATTATTAAATCATAATAGACTGGACCTTTTTTTGTTTCTGGATAGTCCGGGTGGGAATATAGAAGAGTCACTCAATATTGCGTCTACTGTTAAGGCTTTTCACTTGAATACGTTAGTGAAAGGGAGCGGAATCTGTGCCAGTTCCTGTTTTTATATTTTTTTAGCGGGTGATTCGCACGTGGCAATTGGGACTGAAAATGGCAATATGCCACCGGCTAAAATGGGTTACATAGGTTTGCATCGACCATACCTTAAATTGGATTCAAGCAAACTACATGATTCGATTGGTGCCGAAGCACATCAACATGACTTGATGCAAATAATCGGTGCATATCTCCGTTATCAAGATATTCCTCAGCGCTTAATTGACCTAATGATGAGCAGACCATCCAATGACCTTTATTGGATGACTATGGAGGATATAACAGAGCTTGGCAATTACAGCCCGGGAATAGAAGAATTGCTCATATCACGTTGTGGCTACAGCAGGAATTCTACTTCTGACAAGGTAATTGAATGTTCGCGGACTGCTTTTCCGGATTTTATCCAGGAAAGATTATCGAACAGGAAACGCATACTGGAGGGATGGCGTCCTTGGGTGCAGGTGTCACAAACCGGTGCAGCAGTCAAATACATCCAAAATTTCAGTGATTGTTCTGAATGCCTGTACGGAGAGAGTAATAGTCCTCGCAGGTAAAGTCATGATGTGATCGAAAAAATTTAACTTTTTGCTCAGGATTATGAGTATGCACTACATTGTGTAAATCTAAAAAAATGTACCCTCGGAAAATGTGATTGTCGGGCAAGTCCCTCCTTCATAAATGAAACCGTCCCTTCAGCACTTGATAAAGTTCAGGTAACTCGATGGTTTGACAATCGAGCCTAATCAATTAGCGCGGGTAGTTTTTCATGGCCGAAATAATAAGGAAAAACTCGGACATCCGTCATCAGTCCGCCGTTGCCGGGCGTTTTGCTTAAGCTTTCCATCTCTTGCGGGAGCAGTGTTTTTATCTTAATAGCATCGCGCGTGCGGTTGAAAACACCATTCCGCCACTGGTAGACTTCATCTATTTTCTGCTGGTAGCTATAAGCATGTTTATTGTCGTTGTAATAATCGGCAAATTTATTATTTCCAAGATAAATTGGATTGGAGCCTTCATAACCAATTTTTTTATGGCTGATTGGATCGGTATTTAGGATATAAATCCAGTCACCGGGAATAAAATTCTTTTCGGCCACGCCATATTCAATCCTTACAAGCTTGCCTGGATGATTAATTTCCTGTTGCTTAAAATCTGTCTCAAAATACCACATTCCACTCGGTTCGATATTTTCAAGCACTTCATGATCTTCGTTCAGCCGTTTTTCAAGTCGTGCTACTTGGATCGGGTCTTGCTTGATACGAGTGTAATAATCAAGAATTCCTTGCGTGATTAAAAGTTTTGCTCCAACATAACAACCAATTGAGTACTTACTCTGATTTAGAAAAACGTCAGCGATGCTTTCATGTAAAGGGGTTTTCAGGCTGGGTGTGCCGTGTATCCAATATTTTTTATTCCATTGCGCCCGACCGCCATTCGGAAAATTCCAATATAATTTTTCCGACCAGGCCACGATGTTTTGGCGAATGCCGATATGATCCTTGAGGGCATTTATAGCGCAGGCATCGCCTTTAAATTCAGTAAGACGACCATGTTGAAGCAACGCCAGTAAAATTTCCTTTTTCGATACGACGCTGAGTTTCCGGTATTTACCTGTTCGGTCGGGGAGAAAAACAATCTCATTCTTAATCTTCAATACGGCACGGCTTTGTAAATTTAGCGTATTGCTGTCTTCGCTTGGCGTATTCAATGTATAGCGAACGTTAGCATTAGCCTGATCTGTTTTTTTATTCACCAATGACGCGTCGATTTTTAATACTTTCAGATATAAATCGAAATCAGACTCGATATTTTTAAGCTGGTCTGGCCGGCAGGAAAAACGAATTCCGTCATCCATCGATAAGCTGTTTTGTGTGGCAATCTCGTTGCCGGCAGCGTAAAGAGGCGTGCCAAAAGGCAATAACAATGAAAGGATGGCGCAAGCAATTCGCATTGATTCAAACCTTAATAAATGATGCAGTAAATTTCGCAAGGGGTGAAGCAATTAGCTTGATGCTATGTACGGAGCTTATTTTAATATTTATGGGCCGCTTTAGTTAAAAATGCAGGGTGCTTGTGTCTTGTTAGCGGATATATATGATTAAAAGTTTCTTGCCATATAACTTATCGTCACATGCGAATTGCATCGTGTTCGGCCTTAGCGGGAAGGCTATAGGCGTTGTTTAAAACCAGACTGTGGTACTGCTGCAAATTTGTGTGCTATCGTGTCTCCAACTCAGGCGATATTCGCATATCTCAGGTGGCCCTGTATTTGCAATCGGTTGCAATCAAGCTCGAAAATTATTCAGGCAAGTTGCATTCGATGGCAGCAAAGCTCGAAAACTGTTCAGGCGTGTTGCACTAGGTCACGTCAGTCTGAGCTGGATCCCAGCTAAACTCTGTACAGACACAGCTAATTTGGAATCGGTCACCCCCGCTTGCATTAGTTCCACATATTTTTGGCTAAGACTGGTGCAATTTATGCTGCCTCTTGCCGGATTAGCTGCAAGCTTGATGCAATTCACATCAAAATGGCCTGGTCCACTGAGAGCCTGATGGAATTCAAGCGCATTCAGAGCCTACCCCACCAGTGTGAGGTAAACCGCACCAGCCTGAAGCGATCCGCA
>Ga0316230_1002986_pt1 | contig 13841 bp, 13 predicted proteins | sample TBH18025metaG_FD_206004 | JGI IMG/M metagenome (GOLD analysis project Ga0316230, IMG submission 206004) | Freshwater microbial communities from Trout Bog Lake, Wisconsin, USA - TBH18025 | ecosystem: Environmental > Aquatic > Freshwater > Lake > Hypolimnion/Profundal zone | place: USA: Wisconsin...
CGCGACGTTAAAAATCCAAAGCCCCCAGCCCGCGCTGGGGGCTTTTTATTGCCTCAATACGCGAGGTCCGGGATAGAATCAACTATGCAGAAGTTGCTTTGATCCATGGAAAGGAGTGCTTCGATGAGGCATGTGCTAAGTGCCGCCAGATCGGGTCTGGTTCTGATGGCATTGGCCGGATCGGCCTTCGCTGCCGAATCCCGCCAGATGGCCTGGTGGATCACCGAATTCACCTATGTGAAGAGGGTTGCCAAAGAAGCGAACGCGCCAGCCAACGACCAGCCGATCAAGCTTGCCCCGGAGATGGTGAGCCAGGACTTGGCAGCCATCCGGCTGAACCCGAATGAAACCCTCTTTGACTCGACGGAAATCAAAGAGCTGATGTGGCCCATCTGCCAGGCCCTGTCGCTGGCCAAACCGAACGAGGACGTCATCCTGCTGAGCACCAGCGCACGGGGCGGCGGCTTGCTGGGCACGCGTTCGGCCCTTACAGCCCGGTTGTTCGTCAAGGAGGGCCGGCTGAACCTGATCCTCCATGACACCCGTAACGCGTTCTACGATCGCTACCTCGGTACCAAGAAGCTCCCGGAATTCAAGTTCGGGTCCCGGACCGAGCCGAGTCCGGTTGACGTGGACTGCCCCGGTGCTGAGAAAGTAAGGGGCGACTGGCTGACCTTCCCGGCCATCCTGCATACCCCGAAGCCGGCGGTTGGGGCGATGGTCCCAGCGGCGGCTGTTCCGTCCGCTGTTCCTGCCCCCGCCGCAGTTCCGGTCCCCGTGCCGGAGCCGGCAACCCAGGCCAGGGACGAGGCCTACTATGAGCAGCAGCAGGTGCGGCTGCGCGCCATCACACGCCTGCACGATGAAAAACTGATCTCCGACGCGGAATTCAACGAGAAACGCAAGGAGATCCTCGGAGGCCTGTAGCCGTCATCGGACCCAGAAGGTTGCCGCCGGCAGGCTTGAACTGCGGCGGCAATTTCGCATGGGCCGAACCGGCAGCGGATCCGGGTGGGTCCCCCGCCAGGCAGCCCTGCCGTGCCGTGGAGCCTGGCAGGTACGAAAAAACCACAGATGCAGGCAGGTGAGCCAATCCCGCTTGCATCTGTGGTGCTTACTTACACGCGAACCGAGGACGGAACGCGCAGGTGGGACCTAGAACCAAACTTCGGTCTGGACACCGAACTGGCTGCCGGAGGTCTTGTCGGCGTAGCTGATGCCGCCAACGGTGCCCTGGGCGGTGTTGTTCCAGCTGGCGTTGGTGTAGAAGATGCGGATTTCAGGCCGGGACCAGAATTCGGAGGTGGGGGCCCAGACCAGGGCCAAGGTCTCCTTGTTCAGGGTGCGGTCACCCAGCGGCATCTTGAGGGCGGTCGTGTAAGCGGTCGTGTCCAAGGTGGTCTTTTCCCAGCCGAGTTCTGCCACGACGCCGAAGTGATCGGTGACGCCCAACTTGCCACGGACACCGAGCGTAGCCCAGGAGCCATTGGCCGTGCCGAGGGCGGTGCCGCTGTCGAGCTTGTTCTTCTCGAGGGCGGCCACAGCTTCCAGACCGAAGGTCTTGGTCGGCTGGATGGCAATTTCATCGATAACCCGCGTGGCCTTGTTGCCGCTGTTCAGGCTGCCGAGCGCACGACCGAACTGGTCGCCGTTGCCCAGGCCTGAAGCCGCGCCCGTGGCGTACTGGAAGACCAGGTGGTTCGAGCCGCCGAGCAGATTCTGGGTGTGCATGCCGATGATGGACCAGCCGCCCTTGTTGTTGCTGTCGTTCGACACTGCATCGAAATAGGGAGCAGTCGCGGACGTGGGTCCCTTGTAGGGGCTGGCAGTGTCGAATTCAAGGGCAAAGTACAGCTTGCCGCCAGGATTCACGTCGATGTCGTCCAGCTTGATCTGATGGAGGTTGGTGACGTCGCGTGTGCCAGCCGGGAGGGCAGTGGCCGGTGATCCGGCCGGGATGGAACTGGTCGATCTGCCGTCGTACTGCATGTAGGCATAGGCCAACTTGCCGAAGCCCACGTTGATGTTCTCAATGCCGGCACCCTCGCCGTCGGTGTGCAGGTACTTCCAGTCCAGCATGTGGACGTCCTGGCGGTTGTAGAAGCGCTCGCCCGCCCAGATGTCGGCGTCCTTGAACGCATCGCTGGTGCCCAGGATGCCCTTGCCCTCGACCCAGGCCTGCTCCAGCGCGACGCCCGGGGCGACGCTGCTGGCGATCCCGGTGGAGTAGGGCTGGTACCAGTTGACCATGGTGTGGACGAAGAAGGCGGAGCCGTCCTTGCCGTCGTAGACCTTCTTGTCCCAGCCGATTTCGCCGTAGGTGTCGGCTTCGTTGCCTAGCCGGTAGTGGCCGTTGCGGCCCAGGTCGAAGGAGACCATTTCGCCGCCCGCAGAGGCAACGCCAGCGCCGGTGCGGAAGTAGCCGTCGAACAGGTTGTCACCCGCGACCGCCGCCGGTCCATAGCCGCCGGACTCGGAACTGCGGATGGTGTCTCCTGCGGGCGCTTGTGCCAGCATGGGCAGGGTGGCGGCAACGAGCCCCATGAGTACGAGTGAACGCATGTTCATAACCTGACCCTCCTAGAAGTTATAGTGATTTGGCCTTTTGGCCGGAGCGCAACAGGACGTCGCTTTGATTGCGTTATCCTGACGCCGAGCCATTGAGCGATCATCAGGAAAGATGATGCTAAGACCAGCACTGGGAGGGTCGGTTCCGGGGAGCACGCCAACGGCAAGCACTTTGGTGACGTCAGTGCCGACACGAAAATCCAGACTCGCTTTCATTCCGGAACGCCGATACCTGGATATCAGCGTCCAATGGTGCTCCTGGGACAGGGATGCTTCGGCCTTTTCAAAGGTTCCCAGTCTCTGTCATTTATTTCAGCCTGCCACTGGCGGGCCGGACGCTGCGTTTGGCTCGGCAGAGGCTCACATTCTCCGATATGCTGATTCTTTGACTTTGAGGTAGCCATGCCGATTTCCATCCGCCTTCCTGATGATTCCGTCCGTGAACTGCCGGACGGCGCCACCGGCGCGGACCTGGCCCTCGGCATCGGACCCCGCCTGCTGGAGGCGGCCCTGGCGGTCCGGGTCGACGGCACGGTGCGCGATCTGAAGGCACCCCTGCCCGACCAGGCCAAAGTGGCCATCGTCACCGGCAAGGACCCCGCCGCCCTGGAGATCATCCGCCATTCCACCGCCCACCTGCTGGCCCAGGCCGTGCAGCGCCTGTTCCCCGGGGTCCGGGTGGGCATCGGCCCGGTGATCGAGGACGGTTTCTACTACGATTTCCAGGTGGAGAAATTCTTCACGCCCGAGGACCTGGCCGCGATCGAAGCGGAGATGCACAGGATCAGCGGGGAGAACATTCCGGTGGTGCGCGAGGAGCTGGACCGCGACGACGCGCTCGCCCGGTTCCAGGCCATGGGCGAGACCATGAAGGTGGAACTGGTCTCCGGCATCCCTGCCGGGCAGACCATCTCCGGCTACCGCCAGGGGGATTTCTATGACCTGTGCCGCGGCCCGCACGTGCCCGACACCGGCAAGCTCAAGGCCTTCAAGCTGCTGAGCACGGCCGCCGCCTACTGGAAGGGCGACGAGAAGAACGCCCAGCTCTGCCGCATCTACGGCACCGCCTTCCTGACGGCCAAGGAACTGGAGGAGCACCTGCAGCGCCTGGAAGAGGCCAAGCTGCGCGACCACCGCAAGCTGGGCCGGGAACTGGACCTGTTCTCGTTCCAGCCGGAAGCGCCGGCTTCGCCGTTCTTCCACCCCAAGGGCACCATCATCTATAACGAACTGGTCAACTACATGCGCGGAAGGTACTTCCGCCAGGGCTATTCCGAGGTCATCACCCCCCAGGCCCTGGACGTGGCCCTGTGGAAGACCAGCGGCCACTACGACCACTACGTGGACAACATGTACTTCACCACCGTGGACGAGCGGGAATACGCCCTCAAGCCCATGAACTGCCCCAGCCACTGCCTGATCTACCGCAACGGCCGGCACAGCTACCGGGACCTGCCGATCCGCTACGCGGACTTCGGCCGGCTGCACCGCTATGAACGTTCAGGGGTCACCCACGGCCTGACCCGGGTGCGCACCTTCTGCCAGGACGATGCCCACATCTATTGCACCCCCGAGCAGATGCAGTCCGAAATGGCGGCCTTCCTGGAGTTCATCAAGGATGTCTACCACACCTTCGGCTTCGACGAGATGAAGGTGGAGCTCTCCACCCGGCCGGAACACCGCCTGGGCAGCGACGAGATCTGGGACCACGCCGAGGGCTCCCTCTCCGAGGCCCTGCGGGAAGCGGGCATGCCCTACCAGATCAATGCCGGCGACGGCGCGTTCTATGGCCCCAAGATCGACTTTTCGGTGCTGGACGCGCTCAAGCGGCCCTGGCAGCTGGGCACCCTGCAGGTGGACTACTCCATGCCGGCCCGGTTCGGGCTGATCTACGTGAAGCCGGACGGCACCGAGGGGATGCCGGTGATGCTGCACCGGGCCCTGCTGGGCAGCCTTGAGCGTTTCATGGGGATTCTCATCGAGCACTGTGCCGGAGCCTTCCCCGCCTGGCTGGCGCCGGTCCAGGTGGCCGTGCTGCCCATCACCGACCGGGCCCATGAGTACGCCCTGGGCATCAGGGACCAGGCCATGGACCTGGGCATCCGGGTGGAAATCGACCTGCGCAACGAAAAAGTGAACGCCAAGATCCGCGACGCCCAGCTCCAGAAGATCCCCTACATGCTGGTCCTGGGCGACCGCGAAGCCGCTGCCGGCACGGTATCCGTGCGGCACCGGCACAAGGGCGATCTGGGGGCCCAGTCCCTGGATGGTTTCTTTGATCTGCTGACCAAGGAGATCCGGACCCGGGCCAGGTGAACTTTGCTTGGTCTTTTGAGGATTGGCTGGTAACATTTCTTTCCTTGCGTTGTTGAGGAGGACCGTATTCGAGCTAATGAAACACGAATCAACGATGGTATCCGGGCTGCTGAAGTCCGGGTCATTGCCGAAGATGGAGCGCAGCTGGGCGTCATGACGCCTCACGAGGCGATCCGAGTTGCTGAAAGCAAGGGCCTGGATGTGGTGGAAGTGTCACCCACGGCGAATCCCCCGGTCTGCCGGATCATGGACTACGGTAAGTACAAGTTCATGGAAGCCAAGCGGGAGCACGCCGCCCGGGCCAAGCAGAAGAACATCGTGGTCAAGGAGGTCAAGTTCCGGCCCCGCACCGACGACCATGATTTCGACTTCAAGGTCAAGCACATCCTCCGATTCCTCGAAGAGGGTGACAAGGTCAAGATCGTCGTCATGTTCCGCGGGCGCGAAGTGGTCCACCGGGACATCGGCTACCGGATCATCGAAGACGTCCTGACCCGCATCGCTGATAAATGCGTCATTGAAAAACCCGCCGGCATCGATGGCCGCGACATGCACGCCATAGTCATCCCCCGTCCGGTGGAGCAAGTGAAGAAACCCAAGACCGGAGCCGACAAGGCTTCCCCAGCCCTGGAACCGAACCAAGCCTAGAGGTATGTCATGCCCAAGCTCAAGACCCACAAGGGCGCCCAGAAGCGCTTCAAGAAGACCGGCAGCGGTCTCTTCAAGCGCGGCTGTTCCCACCAGCGCCACCTCCTGTCCAGCAAGGCCAGCAAGCGCAAGCGTCAGCTGGACATGGGCCGGATGGTCGACAAGTCGGATCTCGGCCGCGTCCGCGCGATGCTGCCGTACGCCTGATCCCAATCAATGACCCGGCGGCTCGCGCCGCCCCCGCAGTGGCCTTGAAAACCTGAACAAGGTTGCCACCAGGAAAGGAATCAACATGACCCGCGTCAAACGTGGTTTTAAGCGAGTCCAGCGCCGCAAGCGGATGCTGAAGTTCGCCAAGGGCTTCTACGGCGCCAAGTCGCGCCTCTACCGGAGCGCCAAGGAAGCCGTCGAAAAGGCCCTCGCCTATGGCTATCGCGACCGCAAGGTGCGCAAGCGCGATTTCCGCAAGCTGTGGATCGTCCGCATCGGCGCCGCCAGCGAGATGAACGGCCTCTCCTACTCGAAGTTCATGGGTGGGCTGAAGAAGGCCAGCATCGACCTGGACCGCAAGATCCTCGCCGATCTCGCCGTGCGCAATCCCGAAGCGTTTACCAAGCTCGTGGCCGTGGCCAAGGGCTGAGCGAAGCAACTCAACATCGCAACAGACCTGAAAGGCCGCTCACGCGGCCTTTCTCTGTATACGAGAGGACGTCATGGAACTGCCCCTGCTGCCACTTGAAATCACAGACGCCAACCGGGATTTCCCCGGGGCCCTGGCGGCCTGTGCCGACCTGGACGCGCTCATGCGGCTCAAGGGGGCCTTCGTCGGGCGCGAGGGCAGCCACGCCCAGCGGCTGATGGAACTGCTGAAGGCGGCGCCCAGGGAGCAGAAGCGCGAACTGGGCGCGACGGTGAACGCGCTCAAGAACCAGTGGGAGGAGGCCCTCAAGGGCCGCCAGGCCGACCTGGAGCAGGCGCGCCAGCGCGGCGCGGCGCTCGCCCACGCCTGGGATCCGGATCTGCCGCCGCCGCTGCCGCCCATGGGCGCCCTGCACCCGCTGAACCGGCTGATGGACCGCATCGTCGACGTGTTCCGCCCGCTGGGCTACCACGTCGAGGAGGGGCCGGAGGCCGAGACCGAGGCGCACAATTTCGACGGCCTCAACATCCCCCAGGACCATCCCGCCCGGGGCAGCGCCGACACCTTCTACTTCAAGGACCAGGACGGGCTGCTGCTGCGCACCCACACCAGCCCGGTGCAGGTGCGCGTGCTGCGCCGGATCGGCGCGCGCGGCGCCGACGGGGTGAGCGAGCTGGAGCGCAGCGGCGGGATCCGTTTCCTGGCGCCGGGCCGGGTCTACCGCAAGGACGAGATCGACCCCACCCACAGCCCGATGTTCCACCAGGTGGAGGGCATGATCGTCGGCAAGGGCATCGGCATGCACCACCTGAAGGGCACCCTGGCCTACGCCATGAAGGCCCTGTTCGGGCCGGGCGCGGATGTCCGGTTCCGCCCCAGCTACTTCCCGTTCGTGGAACCCGGCGCGGAGATGGACGTGCGCTGCCCGCTGTGCGGCGGTGCCGGCTGCCGGGTCTGCAAGGGCTCCGGCTGGGTGGAACTGCTGGGCGCGGGGTTGCTGCACCCCAACATCCTGACCATGGCCGGGATCGATCCCGCGGTCTGGAGCGGGTTCGCCTTCGGCATGGGGGTGGAGCGCACCGCGATGATGGTGAGCCAGACGCCCGACCTGCGCCTCTTCTTCGAAAACGACCAACGGTTCCTCAGGACCATGGGAGGGCTGGACTGATGCTCATCGAGATCAACGCACTGACCCGGGAGCTGCCGGCACTGGCCGGCACCGGAACCGTGGAGCTTTGTGAACTGCTGGCGGGGCTTGGCTTCCCGGTGGACGGGGTGGAGACCGAAGGCGAAACCACGGTGGTCGAGCTGGATGTCACCGCCAACCGCGGCGACGCCCAGTCGCACCGCGGCCTGGCCCGGGATCTGGCGGCCAAGCTGGGGGCGGAATTGAGTCCGCTGACCCACCCGGTGCTGAGCGAAGGCGAAGCGCTGGTGCCGATCCGGCTGGAGGCCGGGGACGCGGCGCCGTTCTATGCCACCGCGGTGATGGAACTGGGCAAGGCCGGCAGCACGCCCGGCCCGGTCCGGGGCTTCCTGGCGGCCATGGGCGCGGGAGCCAAGGGGCTGCCGGCGGTGGACGCCTCCAACGAGCTGCTGCACCGCTACGGGCACCCCACCCACGCCTTCGACGCCGACAAGGTGCGGGGCGGGATCATCGTGCGCTGGGCCCGGCCGGGGGAGACCCTGGTGACCCTGGACGGGGTGGAGCGCCAGCTGACCGGGAAGGATCTGCTCATCGCCGACGAGGCCGGGCCCATCGGCCTGGCCGGCACCATGGGCGGGGACTCCACCAAGGTGTCGGCCGGCACCAAGCGGGTGCTGCTGGAGAGCGCCTACTTCGATCCGCGCACGGTGCGGGCCATGGCGCACCGCCACGGGCTGCACACCGACGCCTCGGCGCGCTTCGGCCGGGGCGCCGACCCCGGGTTCGCCCGGGTGGCCCGGGACATCCTGGCCCAGCGCCTGCAGGCCTGGTCCGGGGCCCGGCTGCAATCCGCCTGGGCGGTGGGCACGCTGCCCGAACCCGGGGCGGAGATTGCGCTGCCCTGGGCCATGCTCGACCGGGTGGCCGGTTATCCCATCGGCCACGGGGCCGCCCTGGCCTATCTGCGCAGCCTGGGCTGCGCCGTCCGGGAGGACGGGACGGGCCTGCTGGCCCGGTCCCCCAGCTGGCGGAACGACCTGGCCCTGCCCGATGACCTGGCCGAGGAGGTGCTCCGGCTCAACGGCTACGAGTCCATCCCGGCGGCCCTGCCGCCCCTGGACTGCGCGCCGGTGGCCCTGGCGCCGGGCTACCTCAAGCGGCGCAAGCTGGCCTTGCGCCTGGCCAACCTGGGCTTCCTGCAGACCGTGACCCTGGGCTTCACCGATCCCCAGGAGGCCAAGGACGGCCACGGCATCGGCGACCGCCCGGAGCTGCGTACCCTCAGCAATCCCCTGGGCGAGGACTACTCGGTCATGCGCGGCACGCTGCTGCGCGACCTGGCCCGGGTGGCCCGGCTGAACCTGGAACGGGGGGCCCGGGAGGTGCGCTTCTTCGAGATCGCCCCGGTGTTCGAGGCCCACCCGGGACGGCCCATGACCGAGACCTGGAGCCTGGGCCTGGTCTGGGGCGGCGAGGTGGGCGGCGAAGACCCTCTGTCCCCGGGCCGCCGGATGGGCCAGCCCGAGGGGCAGAGCCACCTGATCGGCGTGCTCAAGGCCATCGGCGTCAGCGATGCCGCCATCCACAGCTTCGGCCGCTGGCAGATCGCCAGCTGGGAAGCCGGGGCCAAGGAACCGGCGGGCTGGCAGTTCGAGATCCCCCTGGACGCCATCCCGGACGAGCCGGAACGGATCATTCCCCGGTTCGTTCCGTTCAGCCGGTTCCCGGTGGTGGAGCGGGACCTTTCCCTGCTGGTGGACCTGGGCCAGCCGTACGACCCCCTGCGCGACGCGCTGGCCGCTGCCCTGGCGGCAGCTCCCTTGCAGGAACTCAAGTGCGTGGACGTGTTCCGCCACAAGAACCTGCCCCAGGGCCGTCAGGCCTGGCTCATGCGCTTGCGTTTCCAGGCGATGGACCGCACCCTGACCGGGGAAGAGGTGGACGGCTGGATGGTGCAAGCTTTGGACGCGGCAAAAGGCCTCGGCGCCGAACTACGGAGCTAGAATGTTTTTAAAGAGGCGATCATGGATCTTCTGAAGCAGCTCGAAGGCAAGCTACAGCTCCTGGTTCAGCAGCGGAACCAGTTCCGTGACGAGGCGGCCGCCCTCAAGGCCGACCGGGGCACCCATGACGAGGAACTGCACAGCCTGCGCCGCCGCCTGGAGGACCTGCAGACCGAGCATGCCGCCTTGCAGCGCGAGCGGGAGACGGTGAAAAAACAGGTGGAAACCATCCTTCAGATGGTCGAGGGCCTCGAATGACCTTGAACAAGGATGTTCCGATTGAAGTGCTGGGCCGGCAGATCCGGGTCAGCACCGAGGCGGGACCCGAAGAAATAAACCGGGCGGTGGCCATTCTTGAGGCCACGTTCCGCGACATGGAAACCGCCTATGAGCTAAGATGGGGTATTCCGCCATCGGCGCTGGATACATCCACATGGTTGCTGATGGGGGCCCTCAACTTGGCGCACCGTGTGGTACGCCTGGAAAGGGAAGCCTGCCAGCATACTCAGAACCTGGAACAGACTCTCACCAAGCTGCTCGATGATGTTCCGGACGAAGCCATTCCCCCTTCCGGCCCCCCTGCTTCACGGGCCTGAAAATTTGATCCCTGCGAGGCCCGTGATTGGCCAAGCGCTTGTTCCGTAATTTGCCATGGGAGACCTTCCCCCAGCACTGTGCGTTCCGCGCGACGGCGCGCCTTAAGCTGGGAATCTGGTAGCCCCCCTGTTTGCTAGGGAACACGGCAAGCCTCCACGACCGAGCGGGGATCCATTTCGTCTGACAGGTTCCAGTGCTGACGGCTCCAAACCCTCAGGAGCAAGCGCATGAACATGTTGGATTGGCTATTCTTCACCCTGGCGATCCTGGCCCTGGCCGGGTTCATCTTCCAGATGCGCAAGGCCCAGCAGGCCGTGGTGGACGTATCCCAGGCCCAGGCCAAGGCCGAGACCGAGCTGAAGGCCGAGCGGGAACGCCTGCTGGCCGAGGCCGAGAAAGAGGCGGCCAAGGTGGTCAACCGCGGACAGCGGGAGGCCGACGCCATGCGCAAGGAGGCCGAGCTCAAGGCCAAGGAGCAGGCCCTTTCGGCCCGGCAGGAGGCGGAAAAGCTCACCAACGAGCGGATGCAGTCCCTGGACAAACAGGAGCAGCGCATCCAGAGCAAGGAGGACAGCCTCGACAAGAAGCTGGTGCAGGTGGACCAGAAGGTCAAGGAGGTGGAGGTCAAGACCGAGCGCCTGAAGGACGACCAGGATAAGCTGGCGGCCATGCAGACGGATGTGAAGCGGGTCATCGAGGAGCAGTCCGCCCGGCTGGAAGCCATCGCCGGCCTCACCCGGGAGGATGCCAAGACCGAACTGGTGTCCCAGCTGGAATACACCGCCAAGATGGACGCCGCCAAGCTGGTGCGGCGCATCGAGGATGAAGCCATCGAAGAGGCCACCAAGCGGGCGCGGTGGACCATCACCGCCGCCATCCAGCGGGTCTCCTCCGATGTGGTGGCCGAGACCACGGTGAGTTCGGTGCAGCTGCCCAGCGACGACCTCAAGGGCCGGATCATCGGCCGGGAAGGCCGCAACATCCGGGCCCTGGAAAAGGCCACCGGCTGCGACCTGATCGTCGACGACACGCCCGAGACCATCGTGGTGAGCAGCTTCGACCCGATCCGGCGCGAGGTGGCCCGCCAGGCCATCCTGAAGCTGCTGGCCGACGGCCGCATCCACCCGGCCCGGATCGAGGAAGTGGTCGAGAAGACCAAGATCGACATGGACCTGCACCTCAAGGAGCTGGGCGAGGCCGCGGCCATCGGGCTGGGCTTCCCGGACGTGCACCCCAAGCTGCACAAGCTGCTCGGCCGGCTGAACTACCGGACCAGCTACGGCCAGAACGTGCTGAACCACACCAAGGAAGTGGCCCACATCGCCGAGTACATGGCGGCGGAACTGGGCGCGGACCAGCGGCTGGCCCGCCGGGCCGGGCTGTTCCACGACATCGGCAAGGCCATCGACCGGGAAGTGGAGGGCACCCACATCGAGATCGGCATGGAACTGCTCAAGCGCTTCGGCGAGAAGGACAACGTCATCCACGCCATGAGCTGCCACCACGGCGACTACGAGCCCAAGACGGTCGAGGCCATGCTGATCACCGCCGCCGACGCCCTGTCGGCCGCCCGGCCTGGGGCGCGCCGGGAGATGCTGGAGACCTACGTCAAGCGCCTGGAGGCCCTGGAGGCCATCGCCAACAGCTACAAGGGCGTGCAGAAGAGCTTCGCCATGCAGGCGGGCCGCGAGATCCGGATCATGGTCGACGCCGGCCAGGTGAACGACGACCAGGCCTTCTGGATCGCCAAGGACGTCACCAAGCGGATCGAAGGGGAGATGCAGTACCCCGGCCAGATCAAGGTGACGGTCATGCGTGAGACCCGGGCGGTGGAATACGCCCGTTAATCCGGCCGGGTTTGGCGGGATAATGGGGCCATGCGAAGACAAGTCATGTTCATGGCGCCGGTGTTTCTGGGGATCCTGGCGGTGTTCATCGCCGTCGGCCCCGGCCCCCTGCGGGCCAGCCGCAGCCTGACCGCGCGCGACTGGCGTCCGGTGGCGGCCCAGGGTTTGACCCTGGACCTCCCCGCGGACGCCGGGGCCCCGGTCCAGGACCCGGGCGATCCCTGGAGCGCCACGGAGTTCCATGGGCCAAGCCTGGGCAGGCTGCGGATCGCCCGGGAGCGGCCGCTCAGCGAACTGCCGCCGGCGTTGCGCAACTGGTTCGAGCTGCCGAACCTCCTGGATGGGCCGCTCTCCTACCAGGTGCACCGCCAGCCGGCCCAGGTCCGGCCAGTCACCGTCTTCGGTCCTTCCGGCCATCAGGTCCGGCGCGAAGGGCGCCTGCTGGTGGCCGTGTGCGTGTTCGACCTTGGGGCCTACCGCTACTGGGTCCAGATCCGGACTCCCGGCGGCAGCCGGGCCACCCTGGCCGGCTTCCACCGGGTGCTTCTGTCCATGCGCGGTCCCGATGGCGCCGGGGTGGACCCCCTGCTGGCCAGCCAGCTGCGGGACGCCGAACAGGGTCTGGCGCCGGGCATCGTGCAAGGTGGGTCATGGGCGCCCTTCATCCCGCTGGGGGTGTTGCTGCTCGCGGCGGGGCTGGTGCTTGCCGTGGGGCGGTGGTCCGGGAGGGCGCCGAAGCTGCCGGAAGGCCTCGGCGGCCGGTATTTCCAGGCTCCGGTGGAAGTGCTCATCGCTTTCCGGATGCAGCGCAAATACTTCGACGCGGCCATCGCCGTTCTGGACGACCGCCTGGTGGTCTACACCTTCGGTTCGCCCTTCCTGACGGTGCCCCTGGCGGCCATCCGCGGCAAGGTCACCTCGGGCGACGGCTGGTTCCCGCCGCCCTACCTGGAGATCGCCTTGGAAGGGACCCAGGATTTCCGCAAGTGGGGGCGTCTGTGCGGCGCCTGGCGGGGCCGGACCCGGCTGCGCATCTACACCGAGGACATCCTCCGGCTGAGGGGCGCCCTTGGGGCGTAAACTGAAAGTGATTGTGAGGCGTTTATGGCCGTCAAGGTCGTGGCAGTGACCGGGAGTTATCGCAGCGGCGGGACCGTGGAGGCCGCGGTGGCGGCGGTGTTGGAAGGGGCCCGGGCGGCCGGCGCCGAAACCAGCACCATCCGGCTGCTGGATCAACACATCGAGTTCTGCACCAACTGCCGGGCCTGCACCCAGGCCGCCGGCGAGCGGCGCGGCGCCTGCGCGCAGAACGACGACATGGCCGCCATCCTTGGCCGGATCGAAGCCGCGGATGCCATCGTGCTGGCCGCGCCGGTGAATTTCTACAACGTCACGGCGCTGTTCCGGCGCTTCCTGGAGCGCCTGGCCTGCTACGCCTACTGGCCCTGGGGAGCCCATGGCCCGGTGTTCCGGACCAAGGTGCTGGGCAAGCGGGCGGTCCTGGTCACCGCCTCGGCCGCGCCGGGCTTTCTCCTGCCCTTCTTCACCGGGGCTCCGCGCGCCTTGAAGCTGGCGGCCAAGGTCCTGGGGGCCAAGCCGATCGGCCGGCTCTGGCTCGGCCTTTCCGCCCAGGCCCCGACGCAGGCGCTTCCGCCCCGGGCCCTGGTGCGCGCCCAGGCCCTGGGCCGCAAGCTAGTACCGTTGGATCCCGTTGTAATAAGGCTACGTACCGGGCACTAGCAGGAGTAGCGGAGCCAGCTCCGCAACGCCTGCTAGTTGGCTGACGGCCAAGCCAGCACCGGTTCGCCCGCCGGGGCGGTACCGGCCGCGCCGCCCTCCCGGGTGAGGCGCAGGGCCTCCGGCCAGCGCGGTTCGGCCAGTTCGATCAGGACCCGGCCGCGGCCCTGGGCGTCCGGCACCGGTTCGGCCAGGAGCCGCCAGACGCCCTCGCTGAGGCGCCAGAGCCGGTAGGTGGTGCCGGCCGGAGGCGCGGGAAGGTTGGTCAGGGTGAAGACGATCATGGTGCCGCCCCGTTCCGCGCGGTAGTTGGCGTGCGGCCCTTGTTCCGCCGCGCC
>Ga0316230_1002989_pt1 | contig 13835 bp, 11 predicted proteins | sample TBH18025metaG_FD_206004 | JGI IMG/M metagenome (GOLD analysis project Ga0316230, IMG submission 206004) | Freshwater microbial communities from Trout Bog Lake, Wisconsin, USA - TBH18025 | ecosystem: Environmental > Aquatic > Freshwater > Lake > Hypolimnion/Profundal zone | place: USA: Wisconsin...
CAAATTAGGCGGGGGTGATATTGCCACTAACCCGCGTTTGCGGCTTGCCATTGATAAGGCAAAAGATGCCAATATGCCCAATGACAATGTTCAAAGAGCGATCCAACGCGGCACCGGTTCACTAGAAGGCGTCAATTATGAAGAAATCCGCTATGAGGGTTATGGTATCAATGGAGCGGCCATCATCGTCGATTGCATGACCGACAACCGAACTCGGACCGTTGCGGAAGTACGTCACGCGTTTACCAAGAATGGCGGGAATATGGGCACCGAAGGATCGGTGGCCTTTTTATTCAAACATTGCGGTCAAATGCTCTTTGGTCCAGGCACTAATGAGGATCAGCTCATGGAAGTGGCCTTGGATGCAGGCGCTGAAGATGTCATCAGTCACGATGATGGCTCTTTTGAAGTGCTCACACCAGTTCCAGAATTTTCAAAGGTGCAAGAGGCCCTTGAAAAGGCTGGGTTAAAACCGGAGTTAGCCACGGTAGCGATGCGCCCTGAAAATGAAATCACCCTAGAAGGCGAGCAAGCTGAAAGCATGCAAAAACTATTGGATGCGCTTGAAAATCTAGACGATGTTCAAGAGGTCTTTTCAAACGCGGCGCTATAAATCCAGGCGCAACACTTTCTCACTACTTTATTGATCAACTAGAGCTCTATGAAAATTCTGTTAATTGGATCCGGCGGACGTGAACATGCACTGGCCTGGAAGCTGGCACAATCCCCGCAAGTGCAAACTGTCTATGTTGCCCCTGGCAATGGCGGAACCGCTACCGCAAAACAGGCTGCTGCCGGCATTCAAAACTTACCAATTGCTGATCTTCAAGAATTGGCCGATTTTGCTAAACGCGAAAAGATTCATTTAACTGTCGTTGGTCCAGAAGCGCCATTAGCTGCCGGTATCGTTGATGTCTTCCGCAACCAGGGATTACGCATTTTTGGCCCCACGCAACTTGCCGCCCAATTGGAGTCTTCTAAAGACTTCTCTAAAGCATTCATGAAACGTCACGGCATCCCCACTGCCGACTACCAAACCTTCTCAAATGCATTGGAGGCACATGCCTACATTGATGCAAAAGGCGCTCCGATTGTCATTAAGGCTGATGGCTTAGCAGCCGGTAAAGGCGTGGTGGTTGCCATGAATTTAGCTGAAGCACACAGTGCAGTTGACATGATGTTGGCCGACAATAAACTCGGCAATGCTGGCGCCCGTGTTGTGATTGAAGAATTTTTGATTGGCGAGGAGGCCAGCTTTATCGTGCTGGTAGACGGCAAAAATGTGTTGCCACTAGCCACTAGCCAAGATCATAAGCGCTTGCTAGACGGCGACCAAGGTCCCAATACCGGCGGGATGGGGGCATATTCTCCAGCACCAGTGGTGACTCCAGAGATTCATGCACGCGCTCTGCGCGAAGTAATCCTGCCGACCGTTAAGGGCATGGAAGCGGATGGAATTCCTTATACGGGCTTCTTGTATGCGGGATTAATGATTGCCCCTGATGGAAAAATAAAAACCCTAGAGTTTAACTGTCGCATGGGCGACCCAGAAACGCAACCCATCATGGCGCGCCTGCGTAGTGATCTAGTCAAAACGCTTGATCACGCGGTAGATGGCAAGCTAAACGACATTGAGTTGGAGTGGGATCGCCGCACAGCGCTTGGCGTCGTGCTTGCCGCCCACAATTACCCAGATACCCCCCGCAATGGTGATGCCATTACTGGAATCCCTGCCGATACCGATGATCAACTGACATTTCATGCTGGCACGAAACTACAGGATGGCAAATTAGTGACCTCCGGGGGGCGAGTCATGTGCATTGTGGGACTTGCCGATACAGTACGCGGAGCTCAACAAAAAGCCTATAGCGCCATTGAGAAAATTCAATTTGACGGCATGCAATATCGCAAAGATATTGGGTATCGCGCCATCAAGTAAAGCAAAAAATTGTCTGCTAATTCGCCTACCCACATCGATATTGAAACCCTAAAGGCCTACTTTTTAGGCTTACAGGATCGCATTACTTCTGCGGTAAGCGCGCTGGATGGGCGAGCCTTTCTAGTGGATGAATGGGAAAAGCCCGAGGATAGTAAGCTCAAAGGGTATGGACGCACCTGTATTTTGGATGGTGGCGCCATTCTAGAAAAGGGTGGCGTTGGGTTCTCGCACGTCCGGGGCGATCAAATGCCCCCCTCTGCATCACACCATCGCCCAGAAGTAGCCGGTCGCAGTTTTGAGGCCATGGGGGTCTCGCTCGTTTTTCATCCCAACAATCCCAAGGTTCCCACTACCCACATGAATGTGCGCTGCTTTATCGCAGAGGCACCCGGCAAAGAACCCGTCTGGTGGTTTGGCGGAGGATTTGATTTGACGCCTTATTACGGCGTCGATGAAGACTGCAAGCACTTTCACCAAAGCGCCAAAGATGCGCTCGACCCATTTGGGCAAGAACTGTATCCTCGCTTCAAGAAATGGTGTGACGAGTACTTCTACCTAAAGCACCGTGAAGAACCCAGAGGAATTGGCGGCATATTCTTTGATGATTTTAATGCTCTAGGATTCGAACAAAGTTTCGCGATGACCCGAGCTGTTGGGGATGCCTTCATAGAGGCCTACCTACCGATTGTTCGTCGCCGCTACCAAGACTCATTTACCGCTGAAGAAAAATCATTCCAAGAATACCGTCGCGGACGCTATGTTGAATACAACCTCATTTTTGACCGTGGAACTATTTTTGGATTGCACTCTGGCGGCCGTACAGAATCTATTCTGATGTCAATGCCTCCCGTAGTTCAATGGCGCTATAACTGGCATCCTGAGCCCGGTACACCAGAAGCAAAACTTTACGACTACTACCTAAAACCCCGTGATTGGCTGGCCTAGATTGGATGCGCCAAAAAAAATTGGAATTCTCGGGGGCACCTTTGATCCGCCTCACATGGGGCATCTCAAGCTTGCTACGCATTTTTCAAAACAGCTTCAACTCGATGAGCTACTACTCATTCCAAGCGGACAACCTTGGCAAAAAGATAGCGCCATCACTTCTGCAGAAATACGCCTTCAGCTCACGGAAGCTGCCGCAATCGAATTAGCCCGAGCATTCCTATACCTAAACATTCCCACGAAAATTGGTATTGATCGCATCGAAATCGATCGGGCAGGACCTAGCTATGCGATTGATACGATCAAATCATTGCGTGAGCGCTTTGGTAAAAAAGCGAGTTTAATTTGGTTAATGGGTCTCGACTCCCTCATCAATCTCCCCACATGGAATTCTTGGCAAGAACTTTTGGACTATATGCATCTTGCCATTGCCAGCAGACCTCATTACGATCTCCAGGAGCAATTACCAGTAGAGATTGACAAACTCCTCAGAGAGCATCAAAGCCTTGAAACCCAAGCCCTTGCAACCACGTCACATGGCTACATCTATCTTGACCAAAGTCTTTCAGTAGATCTCTCATCCACCGAATTACGAAACCGCCTTAAAACACTCTCACGCAGCACAGTAACCCCAGAGCAAATCCCATCACGCACGCTGGAAATCATTACAAGTCTGGGCTTATATCAATAATCACGCTAAGATCACCCTATATCTAAATAACTGAGAAATTATGGAATTACGTAAACTGCAACGCGTCATTATTGATGCATTAGAAGATGTCAAGGCTCAAGATATTCGCGTCTATGACACCACCAAACTCAGCGAGCTATTTGATCGTGTCATTATTGCGACCGGCTCCAGCAACCGTCAAACACGTTCTCTAGCCATGTCGGTAAAAGAAGATGTCAACGCAAAGGGTGGCGAAGTTATCTCGGTTGAAGGCCTAGAAACCGGCGAGTGGGTGTTGGTGGACTGCGGGGATATCGTCGTACATATTCTGCAACCTATGTTGCGATCCTATTACCAGCTTGAAGGAATGTGGGGAGCAAAACCCGTGCGCGTGAAATTGGCTGGCGAAAAGGGTTTGGTGAAAGCCAGTGAAATGGACGATGAGGACGAAGAATAAACGCCGTCTGATACCCCTCTGAGATTGAAATCATGCGCTTAACGATTATTGCGGTAGGCCACAAAATGCCTGAATGGGTTGCAACAGCAACCCAAGATTACCTAAAGCGCATGCCACCTGATTCCAGCATTGACCTCAAAGAACTTAAACCCGATCTCTCCCCAGCAAAAGAGGCGATCAAGATTGCCGCTGCCATTCCCAAAGGATCTCGAGTCATTGCGTTAGATGAGCGCGGCAAAGACCAAACCACCCAAAATATCGCGACTCAATTGGCTGGCTGGCGTCAGGAAGGGTTTGACATCACATTCCTAATTGGGGGCGCAGATGGTTTAGATCCAGCCCTAAAGAACTCTGCACAAGCTATGTGGCGACTTTCCAGTCTGACCTTGCCGCACGCCATGGCACGCGTGCTACTCATCGAACAACTGTACCGTGCATGGACGATTTTGCAAGGACACCCCTATCATCGTGAATAGCTACTCCTCTATTTATCTCGCCTCCCAAAGTCCACGACGCCAAGAGCTGCTCAAGCAAATCGGCGTTGATGTGCAAATGCTGTTGCCAGATGCGAGCGAGGATAGCGAAGGGATTGAAACACCACTACCCCATGAAAAAGCACGACCCTACGTAGAACGTGTTACTTTGGCAAAGAGCGCAGCCGCCCTGACTCGTTGGAAGCGTCGTAACCTCCCCTGGGCACCAATTCTCTGTGCCGATACAACGGTCAGCTTGCCCAACCACCCGGATGGCGACATTCTAGGAAAACCTCAAAATGCAGCAGATGCCTACCGTATTCTGTCTCTGCTAAATGGCAAAACGCATGAAGTGCTAACTGCCGTTGCTGTGCGTATCACCGAAAACGAAGAGCCCCTCTGCTTAGTACAAATCTCTACCGTTCATTTCGCCACCCTTTCCGTAGCGCAAATTACTGCCTATATTGCTAGTGGCGAACCTTTTGGTAAAGCAGGTGCTTATGGAATTCAAGGTCTTGGCGGAACCCTCATCTCATCAATAACCGGCAGCTATAGCGGTATCATGGGTCTTCCTGTCTATGAAACCAGCCAATTATTGGATCGTGCCAACGTGATTCGCAAATGAACGAAGAGATACTGATCAATATTACCCCCCAAGAAACTCGGGTGGCATTAATTCAACAAGGCGCTGTCCAAGAGTTGCAAATTGAGCGGACACGTCAACGAGGGATCGTTGGCAATATCTACCTAGCAAAGGTTGCTCGCGTTCTACCCGGCATGCAGTCTGCCTTTATTGAGATTGGCTTAGAGCGCACTGCCTTTATGCACGTTGCAGATATTACGCAAAATAATCCACAAGCCCAAATTGAAAAGTTGCTGTTTGAGGGGCAAACCTTATTAGTGCAGGTATTAAAAGATCCGCTAGGTACAAAAGGTGCGAGACTAACAACCCAACTGAGTATTGCTGGCCGCAATCTCGTGTATTTACCACCGGCTGGAAGCGACCCGGCCGCCGAGAAATACATTGGGATCTCTCAACGCATTGACCAACCCGAAGAGCGGGAAGCCATGAAGACCCGTTTAGCCGGCCTAATGCCTCCTGATGAAAAAGGGGGGTTAATTGTGCGCACTAGCGCACAAGATGCTAGCGACAGTGAACTACAGCACGATATGCTCTATCTGCGCACTACCTGGCAAACGATTCGCGAAGCTGCCAATCACAAGGCTGCGCCAGCTCTCCTCTATCAAGATTTGAGTCTTGCCGAACGCGTCTTACGAGATGTAGCGGGTGAGAACACAACACAAATTCGCGTTGATTCTGCCGAGAACTTTGAAAAGCTCAAAGCCTTTGCAATGCTATACATGCCAAATCTGTTGGACAAACTAACACTTCATCGAGGTGCACGCGCACTCTTTGATTTATTTGATGTCGATGCAGAAATCAATAAGGCGCTTGGTAGACGGGTTGACCTCAAGTCTGGCGGCTACCTGATGATCGATCAAACTGAATCAATGACAACCATTGATGTCAATACTGGTAGCTATGTAGGCGCGCGCAACTTAGATGACACGGTTTACAAGACCAATCTAGAAGCGGCTCAAGCCATCGCCCGTCAACTGCGCTTACGTAACCTGGGCGGCATCATCATTATCGATTTCATTGATATGCTAGGAAAGGATCATCAGGAGTCTGTGTTGATGGAGCTCAAGCGCAACTTAGAGCAAGATCACGCGCGCACCTCAGTCAGCGATTTTTCCGCCCTAGGCTTGGTGGAGATGACTCGTAAACGCACCCGAGAATCATTGGCTCACATCACCTGTGAACCTTGCTCCCACTGCTCAGGAAAAGGTGAGGTAAAGACACCTCAAACGATTTGCTACGAAATATTACGAGAAATCGTCCGCGAACATCGCCAATTTAATCCTCGTGAATTTCGCATTGTGGCCGCACCCGATGTAATCGACTTATTCCTCGAGGAAGAGAATCTATTTTTAGCGCAATTGGGTGACTTTATTCATAAGCCCATTAAGCTCCAGGCAGAAAGTAGCTTTCGCCAAGAGCAATACGATATCGTTCTGAGTTAGGCGTTTGAAAACTGTATGCGGTGCAAGTTTGCATACAGGCCATCGTGCTGGATCAGCTCCTCATGGGAACCGTTTTCCACTACCTGACCATGCTCCAAAACAACAATTCGATCAGCATGCTCGATAGTCGATAAACGATGGGCAATCACAAGCGTTGTTCTGCCCACCATCAACTTTTCGAGAGCATCCTGCACTTGGCGCTCAGACTCTGAGTCTAATGCTGACGTCGCTTCATCTAAGATGAGAATTGGTGCATTCTTATAGATGGCGCGCGCTATCGCCAAACGCTGACGCTGCCCTCCTGAGAGGCGATTGCCATTATCTCCAATGAAGGTATCCATGCCTTCTGGCAGCTCCTGAATCAACGTAGCAAGATTTGCTGCTTGCAAAGCTTGTGCAACACGCTCACGATCCACCTCATTCGGAGCAACAGCTCCATAAGCCACATTAGCTGCAATCGTGTCATTAAACAAAATCACATCTTGACTTACAAAGGCAATTTGCCGTCGCAGATCAGCAAGGACTATCTCTTCTAGAGGAGTGTCATCCAAAAGAATTTGCCCGCCCGTCGGTGCAAAGAATCGCGGCAAAAGACTCACCAAGGTTGATTTACCCCCACCAGATGGACCGACAAATGCTACGACTTCACCGGGTCGAATGGTGAGATTAATGTCCCTGAGTGCATCTTGCCGACCAACCTCCTGCTCATAAGAAAAACAGACATTCTCAAAACGAATGGCGCCTTTAGCCTTATTCAATGGGCGCATTCCGAGCCTGCGATCTTCTTCTTCCTCCAGGGGCTCATCAATCAACGCAAAAATCATTTCTGCTGCAGTCAATCCACGCTGCAGTGGCTGATTAACATCGGCCAAATGCTTCAAAGGCGAAATCACCAGCATCATCGCGGTAATGAAGGCAGCAAATCCTCCTACCGTGGTTCCTTCTGTTGCCGACTGCATCAATGCAATCACTAGAACCACGGAGAGAGCCATTGATGCGATTAACTGAGTAATAGGCTGATTTAAACCTCCGGCAACCGCAGACTTTAGGGCGAACTTACGCAGGCGCTCCGCCTTTTCCATGAAGCGCTGCATTTCGTACTCTTCAGCACCATGAACCTTTACGATCCTGTAACCTGCAGCCGACTCTTCAACAATGTAGGCTAATTCACTGGTCAGCGTCTGCTGCTCCCGATTTAACGCCCTTAATCGACGATTAATCTTATTCATAATCAGCGCGATAATTGGAAAAATAACTAGCACCACCAACGTTAATTTCCAATTTAGATAAAACAAGTACCCCATCAGACCAACTACAGTGAGAGAGTCACGCACTAGGCTGATCAACATACTACCCATAATGGTCAGCACGTTGTTTACCTCAAACACCACTGCATTAATTAAATTCGATGCAGAGTTCTTCTGAAAGAAAACTGTTCTCGCCCTCAGCAGGGTGTGAAACATTTGCTCGCGTAATTTCAGCAGCACCGCATTAATGACACGGGTTAATAAATAATTAGATAAGAATTGAGATAGGCTGCGGACAAGCGCCAAACCAACCAAAAAAACCGGCACTTGCCATAACTTACTATTGAGCTGCCCCGTAAAGCCCCGATCAAGCAGGGGCTTCATCAAAGCAGGGATAGAGGTTTCAGCGCCAGCCACCACGGCCATGGCCAGCAAAGACCCAATAATCAGGCCAATATGGGGTTTTAGGTACTGAATTAAGCGATTTAGGGCGGTACGGTCATTAGCATTCATATAATGAATTATGCCCACCTTATCCGTCATCATCATCACCCGCAATGAAGAGGCCAATTTAGGCGACTGTTTAGCCTCTTTAGAGGGAATTGCCCACCAAATTGTGGTGGTTGATACCAATAGCACCGATGCCACCCTGGAAATCGCAAAAAAGTACGGTGCAACGGTCTCCCAACCTCTGGATTGGCCTGGTTTTGGCATCCAAAAGAACCGTGCCCTAGACTTAGCTACGGGGGGCTGGATCCTCTCCCTTGACGCCGATGAACGCCTTACGCCAGCCCTGAGATCAGAAATTCTCACGGCTATTGACCATCCTGGCCGGGCAAATTGCTTTGCCATCCCCCGCCTCTCTTGGTATTGCGGACGCTTTATTCGTCACTCAGGGTGGAGTCCAGACTTTGTAGATCGCCTCTTCATGCGGGGAACGGCACGATTTTCTGAAGATCTGGTACACGAACGACTACTGCCAACTGGTCCGGTGGCCAAACTCAACAACCCCATGTTGCACTACAGTTTCATAAACTACTCTCAAGTGCTGCAAAAAATAGACCGTTACTCGACAGCGTCGGCAGAACAAGCCTTTGCAAAAGGAAAAACCAGCAGCCCACTTAAGGCCATATTGCACGGAATTTGGTCTTTTTTCCGAACCTACATTCTGCAAGCAGGCTTTTTGGATGGCGCTCAAGGGCTAGCCTTAGCGATCTCGAATGCCCAAGGAACCTATTACCGCTATATCAAACTATGGCATCTGATTGCGGAAAACAAGCAATGATTTCGCTAATCTTGGCCACCTACAACTGGCCACAAGCACTTAAGCTCTGCCTTGAGTCCTTAATCTCCCAATCAGATCTCAACTTTGAGGTCATTGTTGCCGATGATGGCTCAACCACCCCCACTAAAGAGCTGGTTGAGGCATTTCAAAAAACCTCCCCAATCCCCATTACCCACCTGTGGCAGGAGGACCAAGGCTTTCGGAAAAGCCAAATCCTCAATCAAGCAATCCAGCGGGCCAAGGGTGATTATTTGGTATTTCTGGACGGTGATTGCATTGTCCAACCCAGTTTTATTGCCCGCCATCGCCAACTCTCTCAGGCAGGTTATCTCGTCACAGGTAGTCGCATTCTTCTAAACGAATCGCTCACCAAAAAATTGCTTGCCTGGCCCAATTGGGACTTCAAACGCTTCATGTCACAGGCACTCATGGAGCGCATCAAGGGGGGCATTAATAAATATTTACCCCTCAAAATTCAAATGGGTGATGGCACATGGCGTCACTACAAAAAATTTATTTGGCGCCGTATTAAGGGTTGCAATATGGCCTGCTGGAAAACTGATGCGCTTGCCATTGGCGGATTTGACCAAAGTATGACAGGCTGGGGGCACGAGGATGCTGACTTTGTTTTCAGGCTAAGCAATATTGGCTTAATTCGTAAATCAGGCTCTTGGTCAACCGAGGTGCTACACCTGTTTCATAAAATTAATGATCAATCCCATGCTGCAGAAAATGCCCGCCGCGTGCGTGAAAAAATTCTAGCAAAGGCGCCGTGAGAGAGTCATTGAGATGAGTCAACCCCTTTCCTTGAAACCCAAAAAAGTACTGTTCATAGCCACTCGTCAAATTGGCGATGTGCTAGTCACCACCCCGCTTATTTCTAAAGCTAGAGAGTTGTGGCCAACTGCAGAATTCCACTTTCTAGGGTATCGAGGAAAGCTCGATATGCTCAAAGGCAACCCCGATATCACTGAAATCATTGAGACCTCGGATCGACCCAGATTTTGGGAGTACTTATCGCTCTTGAATCGCTTATTTCAACGTTACGATTTGGCCATCGTTACCCAACCAAGTGATCGCGCTTATATCTATGGCTTGCTCGCAGCCTTCCGCAGAGTTGGCGTCCTTGGAGGTCACCCTCAAGGAATGGAAACACAGGATCATTCTAAGCAGAGTAAAGCGGCAAAACAGAATGCTTGGAAAAAGGCCATATGCTTACATACAGTTGAGGTCGACTACTTCAAGCAACACGTTGTTACTGAAAAACTACGCCTACTAGAACCTTTTTTTAAAAATGTTGGCGATCTTTTTAGCAAACCAATTTCAGTTATTCCTCCCAATGATGAAAGACTTGACTCCATCATTACCGACCAACTGCATCGGCCTTATGTAGTGGTACATCCCGGACCGCTCACCGCTTATAAACGCTGGCCATTGCAGTATTGGCAAGAACTCATCACCTGGTTAACAAGCCAGGGCTGGCAGGTGGTCTTAAGCGCATCCCCTGCCAAACAAGACTTGGAGCTTAACCGCGATATCCTTTCCCTGCTGGATGAGGCCGCGAAGGCTAATGTGGTTGACACCCAAGGAAGACTCTCCATTCCTCAGGCTGGCTCGCTCATTCGCAATGCCGTGCTTTACGTTGGAGTCGATACATCGATTGCACACCTAGCAGCAGCCTGCGCAACCCCCACCATTACTTTATTTGGCGCCACGCCCCCTACTAATTTTGGACCCTGGCCCAATGGCTTTATTGGAACTCAACCCTATCACTTGCGTGCGCGCACACAAACTGTCGATAATGTGACTATCTTGCAAGGCCCCGGTGAATGCGTTCCTTGTCGCAAAGCAGGCTGTGAAGACCGCCCTAACAGCCATAGTAAATGCTTGGACTTGCTAGAGCCCGCACAAGTTATTAAAGCAATCGAGAAAACAATGCGAGCTTAGTGGTACTGAACTTCCACAGCAGTGGTGCGTATCGCTGCCTGCTTCGAACTCAACAATTGATTCAATCCATGTAGGCAAGCGTCATCTGGATATACCCGCATATCCTCAGGAAATTGCATGAGGCAGGCTGCGCCGCCACTCGTCGTTACTGCAGCGGTCAACATTAGACCCTTTACCCCGTCATTGGCCACTTGGGGAGCTAGCTTTGGATCGCGCACTCGATTGGCGATCAAATACGGATTAATCTGCGTGCGCAACATTTTCAAATCCATAGCAGAATCAATGCAAACATGCAGGTTTCTGGCAAAACGCATTCGCGCCCCAGTAATATCCATAACCGCTTCAGAAACAATGCGCATGCCACCTGAAAACTTATCGGGAGTAACGTTCACTTTTGCAATTAAGAGCTCATCCTCTTTTAACCACGAACGATTTGGCTCATACACCTCACTATAGAGCGTTACCTCGAGCGCTGCAGTGCCATCATCTATGGTGGCAATCATCATCCGCCCACGTTGACCCGTCAACATTCGCGCTGAAGTAATAATCCCCGCGATTAATTGGTCTTTTCCTTCCGTAACTTTTGATAACGGCTGACGGATGAAGTGGCCAACCTCCTCTCGATAGGCATCAAACATATGTCCAGTTAAGCAAAGGCCAAGAGCGGTTTTCTCTTCTTGCAGGCGCTTTTTCTCAGACCAAACTGGCTCGCGTACTAACTCGGGCAAATGGCGATCAGCCTCGCCAGCCGCCTCAAAAAGGCTGACTTGGTGAATCGATGCCTCAGCTTGTTCTGCTGCCTCAATAGCTCTAGCCAAGGAAGCTAGCAATGTCGAGCGAATGTCATACAAATTGCCACCCGCTGGAATGGAGTCTCGATACAGACTGTCAAACGCGCCCGCTCGCATCAATGCCTCAATAGCGCGACGATTCACCTGACGCCGATCAACACGCGCGCAGAAATCAAACAAATCCTGAAAGGGGCCACCCGCCTCTCTGGCTTTCACGATGGACTCAATGGCCGCCTCACCTGTGCCCCGCACCGCACCCAAACCGTAGCGAATGTGGCTCAATGGGCTGTCCGGCGCGGCATCGGGCGCACGCAGCGGGGTGAATTCATAGACACCAGTGTTAATGTCTGGTGAAAACACCCGAATTTGATTCATTAAGCAATCGTCATACAAGATCTTCACCTTATCGGTGTCATCCATTGCTAACGATAAGTTGGCCGCCATGAATTCAGCGGGGTAATATGCCTTAAGCCATGCCGTTTGGTAAGCCAATAAAGCGTAGGCGGCAGCATGTGATTTATTAAAACCATAGCCCGCAAATCGCTCCATCAAATCATAAATTTCATTGGCCTTGCTTTCGGTAATACCGCCCTCTTTAGCGCCATCACTAAAAATCTTGCGATGCTGAGCCATTTCTTCCGGCTTTTTCTTGCCCATAGCACGCCGCAGCATATCGGCACCACCCAGCGAGTAGCCTCCAATCATCTGCGCCATTTGCATGACCTGCTCTTGGTAAACCATGATGCCGTAGGTTTCCTTCAAAACAGGCTCAATCCGTGGGTCTGGATACTCCACCTTTTGTCGACCGTGCTTGCGCTCAATAAAGTCCGGAATCAAATCCATTGGGCCGGGACGATATAAAGCAACTAGGGCAATAATGTCTTCAAAGCGGTCTGGCTTAGCCTCCCGTAGCATGCCTTGCATGCCGCGACTTTCTAGCTGGAAAACAGCGACGGTATTCGCTTTTTTAAGTACCTCAAACGCACCCTCATCATCTAGCGGAATCTCGCCAATATTCCAATCTTTTCGATCAGCATGAAGGGCTTTAATCCAACGCTCAGCAGCAGCCAAAATAGTTAGAGTAGTGAGACCCAAAAAGTCAAACTTCACCAACCCAATAGCTTCTACGTCATCTTTATCAAACTGGCTAATCACCGAACTACTGTCTTGATCTTTTGACTCTTGGGTATAGAGGGGGCAAAAGTCGGTTAATTTGCCCGGGGCGATCAACACGCCCCCAGCATGCATTCCCACATTGCGGGTCATGCCCTCCAACTGTTGCGCCAAAGACAGTAATTGGCGCACCTCATCCTCATTTTTTTCGCGCTCAGCTAATTGCTTTTCTTCCTTCTTAGCCATCTCAATGGTCATATATTGACCAGGCTTATTAGGAACTAGCTTCGCAATACCATCAACAAAGTTGTAGCCCTGCTCTAATACGCGGCCAACATCACGAATTGCCGCCCTTGCCGCCATCGTGCCAAAGGTAGCAATTTGACTTACCGCATCTTTGCCATATTTATCTTTAACGTACTGAATCACGCGATCGCGCCCATGCTGACAAAAGTCAATATCAAAGTCAGGCATCGATACCCGCTCAGGATTCAGGAAGCGCTCAAACAGCAGGTTGTAACGTAGCGGATCCAAATCGGTAATCCCCAGCGAATACGCCACCAAAGAACCCGCACCAGACCCGCGCCCTGGACCCACTGGGACGCCATTGTTTTTCGCCCAATTAATAAAGTCCGCCACAATCAAAAAGTAGCCCGGAAATCCCATTTGAGAGATGGTCTTAACCTCAAAGATCAAACGCTCGTGATAACGAGCTTCCTCGCGTGAGCGCTCTTCTGGATCCGGAAAATTTCGCTCTAGATGACGCTTTAATCCTATTTCCGACTGCTGCAATAAATAATCATCCAGCGTAATACCTGGAGGGGTTGGAAAGTCAGGCAAACGAGGTTGCCCCAGGGTCAACGATAAATTACAACACTTGGCA
>Ga0316230_1002995_pt1 | contig 13806 bp, 9 predicted proteins | sample TBH18025metaG_FD_206004 | JGI IMG/M metagenome (GOLD analysis project Ga0316230, IMG submission 206004) | Freshwater microbial communities from Trout Bog Lake, Wisconsin, USA - TBH18025 | ecosystem: Environmental > Aquatic > Freshwater > Lake > Hypolimnion/Profundal zone | place: USA: Wisconsin...
CGCCGAGCACATCTTCCGCGATTACCAGTTCAGCGTGAACAACGAAATCTTGCTGCCGGAACTACCGGAAACGGTAGCCGCCTAAGGCCATCGGCAAGGTCCAAGGGTGCTGCGGCACCCTTTTTTGCGCGCCGCCAGCGGTTGCGCCGCAGGTACTGGCCGCTCAGCGCGCGGCCGCCTTGGCTGCCCCGTCCTGCGCCAGCATCTCGGCCATGTCGGCATCCTTGCGCTGCCAGATCTCGTCCAACCAGCGATGGAAGGTCTTGCGCAGGGCGCGGTCGTTCTCGTAATCGCCGGTGCAAAACTCCAGAGGAATCTCCACCTGACGCACCTTGAGCAGCACGCGCGGCGCCTGGCCGCACAGGTATTGCCAAAAGGTCGGGATGCCATCCGGATAGACGATGGTGGCGTCCACCAGCGAATGGAACTGCGCGCCCATGGCGTTGAGCGCCATGGCCATGGCTCCGGCCTTGGGTTTGAGCAGATACTGGAACGGCGAGGCCTGGGTCTGGTGCTTCTCGGCGGTAAAGCGCGTGCCCTCGACGAAGTTCATCACCGAGGTCGGTATCTTGGCGAACTTGGCGCAGGCACGGCGCGCGCTGTCGCGGTCGTCGTTGCGCAGATTGGGGTTCTTGCGCAACGCGGCACGCGAATGGCGCTTCATGAACGGAAAGTCCAGCGCCCACCAGGCCAGGCCTATCACCGGCACATAGATCAGCTCAGCCTTGAGAAAAAACTTCAGCACCGGGATGCGGCCATTTAGCGCGTCCTGCAGCACAAAAATGTCGACCCAGGATTGGTGGTTGCAATTGACCAGATACCAATCCCGGTAGCGCAGGCTTTCCACCCCCTCAATGTGCCAGTCCGTCCGGTGTGCAAGGCGCATCCACAGGCTGTTGCAGCGGGTCCAGGCCGAAGCGATACCGTTGATCAGCGGATCCAGGCGGGCCAGCGCGGCAGGGAAAGGCAATACCGCCTTGCATAGCGCCAGCACAAACAGCAGCAGGCACCAAAACAGGGTATTGATCACCAACACCAGGAAAGACAAAACACCGCGCACAACAGGCGGCAGAAAACCCAGCATGTAGAAACCCCATCCATTCAAACAACAGCCTTCAGATTGAAAGCACTGCTGCGATTGTCGCAAAGAATATGCCGGGGGCTGCGGCCAGCGGGGACTGCACCCCAGCCCGTGCGGATGGCGCCTATTTGGCGTTGCGCCAATCGCGGAACACGTCGATATCCACGCCATCCGGATAATTCAGCAGACCCAGGGTGTGGCCTTTCTTGCCCACCTCGCCGTACTGCCAGATGATCTGCTTGGTCTGGCGGTCCACCACAATCACGCGGTCATGCAGGTCGTCGACGATCAGGATATCGCCGGTGCCGGGCAACTCGCGCGCAATCGAGGAATGGTCGAGCATCTGCTCGCCGTCCTTGAAGAAATATTCCCAGGTCACCTTCTTCGTTTGCGGGTCGACGATGACCACCTTGCCGGGCTTCCAGAAGTCGGCCACGATGACCTGCTTGCCGTCCACCGTGGGGAAGGCGTCCGACGGGTAGTGCACCGCTGGCACCTTCATGCTCCAGATGACTTTGCCTTCGCGGGTGATGCGGGTGAGCTGCGAGCCGGTGATTTCAGTCAGCAGGATGTCACCGTTTTCCATGGGCGTGGCGCCGTTGGGGTGGGCCAGCTGCAGGGGCGGCTGGTGGCTGCACTTGCCCGGCGTACCCCACTGGGTGGTGATCTGGTTGGTCTTGGGGTCCACAATGATGACGCGGCAATTGCGGATATCGGCCGTCAGAAACTGGCCATCGGCCAGCAGGTGCGCGTCGTCGGGGTAGTTGAGCAGGCCAGCCCCCTTGCCGAGGTGGTCCGGCGTGCCATAGGTCCAGGTAATCTGCTTGGCCTCGAAGTCCACGATGTGCACATCAAAGTTGTCCTCTTCGCTCACGGCCAGCAACTTGCCGTCGGGGGAGTAGTTGACGTCCTCATTGCCCCGGTACATCTTCAGGCTGGGCGATGCGAATTCCCACAGCACTTTTTTGTTGGGCGCAATTTCAATCAGGCGGTTGTTGCGCCTGTCGGCAATCAGGATGGGGTAAGGCAAAGGCTTGCCCCAGGAGGCCACGGGATTGCTGCGATTGCCGGTGACGGGAGGGATTTTGGGCGTCACTTCGCCACTGGACACCACACCGTCACCGGTCATCTCCGAAGTCACGGTGACCTCCACGCCCATGCGCGGGTCCGATGCAGGGGTGGCGGGCTTCTGTACCCCGGCATACACAGGTAACACCAGTGCGCCAAGGAGAGAACCGGCAATGAGGGACAAGGAAATGCGAGCGCTTTTTTTCATGGATCCGGAATTTGAATGAAACAGCCACCCGACCCCTTTCAGGGCCGGGACCAAGGCACTACAGGCTATTCACTTTCCAGAACCACACGTTGATTCAGCGCACGCGGGGCACGAATATTGTCGGCAAAGCGGGTCTTGTACTGGGCCAACTGCGCGGCAGAGAGCTCCACTGGCTGCCTCATCACAATCCATTCCACGCCCTCCGTGCAGGGGCTTGCCGTGAGCGAGCCGCTGTAACGGAAGTAGCCCTTTTCCCTGGGCAGCAAATCCAGCGCACTGAGCGTCTCGGATGCGTAGACGTGGTCACCGTCCTGCTGCGGCGGAATGCGGCTGAACACGCGGGACAACAACGGGTTGGCCGCACCCAACCTGAACGGCACCACGATCGCCAGCAGTTGCCCGGAGGCGCTTTTGTGAAGAATGTGCGCTACCATGGGAAATTCCTCACCGGCAATGCGATCTCCACCGGGCGTATGGAAATGGAACTGCTGCAAGCGATAGGCTTGCGTTCCGATGGTTAGTGCCCCCGCATTTTTGAACCGCACCCGCACGGTGTGCCCATCGTTGGCCATGCGCAGGGTCTCTGCTCGGTAGCCAAAGACCAGTGGCGGCAGGCCTTGCTTTTTGGCGGACCGGATGTCAACCGGAGACTGGCGAAGACCGGACTCGCACAGCGACGCACTGCAAGCGTTTGCTAAGAGCATGCTGACAAGCAGCGCCAGGATCTTGTTCGCCATCGAGTGGTTGAGGAGTTGTTGGCAGCCATTATGGGCAGAAATTCCGGCAGTCCCCAAATGTCCGGATCAGGACAAATCGCAGCGCATCACGCAGGCAAAGAGGCCATATTCTGTTCACTTTCTTCACAACAGAAAGTCAAAGGCAATAACAACAACCCAAGCTAAGGAACTTTCTATGACCACACCCGACACGCCAGCCCCCGGCCCCACACGCCAGGAATTGGCCGCAAAACTCACGCAGGAACTGATCCAGATGCGCGATGCGCTGGTGACCCTCTCGCTTTGCCTCAAGGACTGGCAATTTGAACTGGACCAGGGCGGACAGCGCCTATCGCAGAAATTGGCCGAGCAGGCGCTGGAACAGTTCCGACTCAAGCCTCCGGGCACCGAAGACCAGGGCAAAACCACCAGCTCCTCGGTTGCCAAGGATTTGTAGGGATTCGAGTCGTCAAACTGCGGATCTTCTGGGCCCAGACACTTGATGTGCATCAAGTGGGAAACATTTTTTCAAGCGGATTTTCTGCGTATGCCCTAGCATGGGCAGGTCGGCTCAACCAAGGCCTGTGGAGGGCTTGGTGGAGCCTGGCATTGCGAGCGCAGAGGCTGCTTGCAATCGATCAGTCCCACGGTACATCGCAATGAACAATCTTTCAAATAAATGGTCAGGGCTCGGTTTGCAAGTGAAGTTGCAAATTCTCATTCAGGGCTTCATGCTGGTTGTACTCTTGCTCACGCAGTACTGGGTCGCCAGCCAGATCGAGAGCCGGGCCTTGCACGCTGCACGGGACCGCACCGCAGTGGTGGCAGACGGCGTCATCAATGCGCTGAACACATTGATGTCAGCCAAGGTGGGCGACAAGGATGTGTACGACGACCCCAAGGTGCGCGACATGTTCATTCGCAAGATGGGCGATTCCGACGAACTCAAGGAGTTGCGCGTGGTGCGCGGCAAGGGGGTGATTGACGAGTTCGGCCCCGGCCTGCCCAATCAGCAACCGGTGGATGATCTGGACCGCGAAGTGCTTGCCAATGGCAAATCCATTTTCAAAGTGGACGAAGCTACCGACAGCCTTCGGGTCGTCATTCCCTACATTGCCAAGAAAAACTTCAGGGGTTCCAAATGCCTCGAATGTCACGGTGTGGATGAAAACACCGTGCTGGGCGTGGTCAGCATTACCTCCAACATCAAGGCCGACAAGGACGACATCCGCGGCATCAACCAATGGCTCTGGGCGGGCCAACTGTTCATTCAAATAGCACTGTTTTTTGTCATCGGCTTCATCGTGCGCCGACAGCTACGATCGCTGGGCGCCGAGCCGGCCCAGGCCACGGCACTGGCGCAAAGCGTTGCAGCCGGAGACCTGTGCACGCCAATCCGGGTCCGGTCCGGGGACACGGTGAGCATGATGGCCCAACTCGGTCGTATGCAGGAAAGTCTGTCGGGCATGGTGACGCGGGTACGCCGGGGCTCGGAAGGCGTGGCCATCGCCAGCCAGGAAATTGCCGATGGCAATAATGACCTGTCGGCGCGCACCGAACAACAGGCCGCAGCTCTCGAAGAAACCGCTTCCTCCATGGAACAGCTGGGTGCCACGGTGCGGCAAAATGCCGCCTCCGCACAAGAGGCCAACCAGTTGGCCATGAACGCCACCCAGGTGGCGGAAAAAGGCGGCGAAGTGGTGAGTCAGGTGGTGTCCACCATGCGCGGCATCAACGACTCGTCGCACCAGATCTCGGCCATCATCAGCGTGATCGACGGCATTGCGTTCCAAACCAACATCCTGGCGCTCAATGCGGCAGTGGAAGCCGCCCGCGCTGGGGAACAGGGCCGGGGCTTTGCCGTGGTGGCCACCGAAGTGCGCTCGCTGGCGGGACGCAGCGCGGCTGCGGCCAAGGAGATCAAGGCACTGATAGAGACCAGCCTGAGCAAGGTGGAGCAAGGCTCCGTGCTGGTTGACAGGGCCGGCTCCACCATGAACGAAGTGGTGAACTCGATCAAGCGTGTGGCAGAAATCATGGCCTCCATCACCACTGCGAGCAATGAGCAGGCCAATGGCGTGGCACAGGTCGGCCAGGCCATCACGCAGATGGACGAGGCCACTCAGCAAAACGCCGCCCTTGTGGAACAGATGGCCGCCGCTGCCAGCAGCCTCAACAATCTAGCGCAGGAGCTGGTGCACACCGTGGCGATCTTCAGGCTATCCGGGGATACGCACGCCGGCTAAGCCGAAGAATTGCAAACTGGCCCGCCCATGCCTTGGGAAGGCTTGGCGCGCCCTTAAATGCCCACTCACCCAAAAGTCCCCCGGATGAAAGTGGCGCACAAACGAAAAACCCCTCAAACATCTCTGTTTGAGGGGTATCGTTTGGTGCGGCTGGCAGGAATTGAACCCACGACCCCTTGGTTCGTAGCCAAGTACTCTATCCAACTGAGCTACAGCCGCTGAGCTTCAAATTATAGCAGTGATTCAGAAAGAATCCGACCTCTGCCGATGAACTATTGAAATAGTTCATCTTTTTCGACCCACACCGCCAAAGCCTCAAAAAATCCGCCCTCTTTTCAAGAGCAAACTTTCTGTCTTTGACTCGGGTTGGAATGGTGGGCCGTCACAGACTTGAACTGTGGACCAAAGGATTATGAGTCCTCTCAATGAATTCAGAAATTTCTGTTTTACCAATGAAGAGTGTCATAAGTTTAACCGTGTTTTCGGCCAAATGTGCTCATGACTTGCTCATGCCGCTGTCTTGGAAAGCCTGCCTCGCTTACTGGATGGGTCCATTGAATTGGCTGGCACTCTGCAATGCTATGGACCAATCCAACACGTAGCATGCCGGCCGCACTTGCGTTTCCTTTGTTACCCCAAAATGACGATGATGACATTGAAGATTGCTAAAGGCCTCTTGGCGGACTGGCGGCCAAAGCTACTGGCTGCGGTAGCACCTCGATGCGCTTCAGGGCCCTATCTTGGTGGAGCCGGGTGAACGACGTTGCCCTTGGCAGGCGGTGGCGGAGGTGTTCGGGGTGTTCTCCTGGAGAACAGCGGTACGCACCGGTCGTTGCTCCCAGTTTTCCAGTCTTGTTCTTTCAGCACGCGCTCGACTACCGAAAGAGCAAGCAAGCCACCGGGTTTTCCAACTTGTAGGCGAATCCGGACGGCATCTTGAAAGCCTGAAATTGTGGACACGCTGGAAAGCGTTAAACGGAATTCACTTGGAGCGCGACATCACGCCAGGCTTCTACCCAGTGCAAAAGGCCATGCGGGAAGGCGAAATCGCATAGCAATCCCTGACTTGGACAAGCCCAAATCAACGCATGAGACAGCGGATGGCGAAGTTGCGTTGGCGCTTTTTAAGGCTACCGCCATCGCGCTCGGCTTTTGACCACTGCCGCAGCCATAGAGCCCCAGATGTCGGGGCTCTATGGCGCCTGGGCGTACAACGTCTTGAACTTGCCATATGAAGCCCCGTGGTGAGGTTATCGGCTTTGGTGATCATTTCTTCGCGGGTAGAGCTACTACGAAGGCGTGGCGGGCGTTCTGATGCGTCGGGCGGGAGTATGCTGAGATTTGAGCGTGGGGATTTTTTGGGTTTTCGCGACTTTGAAAATAAGTGCGAAATAAGTAAAAACCACACTTTTTATCTTCTATACATTAATGTGCAAAGGGCGGCAGAGGCCGGTCCTGCACTTCAAAACTCCAAATCAGAAAGCCCAAAATGTCCATTTCCAATACCGCCGCTCAATCTTCCGCAGTTTTTGCAGACCACGCCGGAAATTCCTACACCGCATACTCCACCACCCAGGCCGCCGCAGCTGCACTCGTCGCGGCGCTGGCGGGTGGTGATTTTCACGATGACGCAGAAGCCGAAACGCTGGCCGACTATGATGAATTTACGGTCGGCGAGTACATCGCGGAAGGCACCAACATCAGCTACTTCTACGTGAACGTCGGCAATGGAAACGGCGGAACTCACACAGACCGCCGCGGATTCAACGATTTCGTCAGCACGAACGGCAAAGACGAAGCGTTTTCTTGCTACAAAAACTTCGACTGCGACGACTACCGCAGCAAACTTCCCATTGAATCTTGCGCCATAGGCACCGTGCGTTCGGTAGGCGGTCAGCTGTATATTGACGCGACAATCACACTGTATTCGGGCGAACAACTGCCCGCAGATGTGTGCAACGAAATCGACGATATTGCCGACTTGGATTGCCTGGCCGTCGGGAACAACCCGCGCCTAGAAGATGCGCTCGGCGAGAATTATTGCGAAGCGGTCAGCTTTGAATTGCAAAAAGCGGCAAAAGCAGAGTACGGAGACCTGGAAACGCTATTGGCAGCCGCAGCAAAGGCATAACCAAACACTGTTAAAAAAAAATCGCTGCTAAGTTGTTGAGTTCATTAAAAGCGGCTTTCCGAAAGTGGCGTGAACTGTCGAACTCGGGGCAACTGGACCACCCATGGCTAGACCGGTTCGGAGAGGTCAACTTGAATTCTCGACGTCACTGAATGTCAACAACCGCGGCCATGCGGGTCCACGATTCGCTAGTACCTGCCTCTTGGAAGTTTCAAAACATGCGGCAAACCGAAATTCAGTATGCGCTTTGCGGTTTCTGATGAAATGGAGCTGTGACCGGCGTGCTGCGCATGAGCCACCTTGCGGGCGCAGGAAGGGTTTGTGCGGGTAAATACGCAGGCCTGAGGTCATGCTTTTGACTGGCCAGAGTTGATCGGTGCCACCTATGGCTTACGGGTCCAGCCTTCCAGGCTCTGGGCAGTCGCTTCATTCTTGGGTGTGGGCCCACCCTGCCTTTTTGCCAAGTCCGTCGCTAATGCTGCTGCGTCTTCTGGCCTAGCAGCGGGAGGCCCAACGACTCCAGCGTCTCAGCCACCACCGCTCGAATGATGTCTTCAATGTGCAGCTCTGGCGCAGTCAGCGGCTCACCCAAGATTTGCGCAACCTGCCCCGGATACTCAAGCGCGAATGCTCCAAGGGCCTGAGTAGCCACGCCAGACTCAACCATCAATAGGAGGGCCGCACCTAACAGAGCTGTGATACGTGGATCTGGTTCTTGAAGCATTCCCTCAGTGTAGCGGTAGCTTTTGTCCGCGCGCCGACACGCGGCATTGAGCTTACTTGCTGCTGTCGGATACCAATTCGTCGACTTCGTCCAATCCTGTTTGACACCATGTCTAGAACCATGGCTCCCCCGAAGCTTTGTCTGGGATTTCGCGACCAAAGTCCACAAATAACTTTTATCGAGGCCCTTTTGAGCGTGCGCCTCGCTAGAATTTGAAGGTATACGAATAAGAGCACCGACATGACCACTGGGAATGGTTTTCGCGTGGGGTTAGTCACGCGACCTACTACCACCTTCACATTTTTTAGCCCTCACCACTCTGGTGGGAGCTGGTTGCGCTCAAAAACGAGAGTGATCGCCGTTTGAATGATATGAACCAAGGTGTTGTTGCTGCAACTCTGCACCGGACGTTCAAAATGGCGGTGTGGGCAGGTGTTGAAAGTTCCGTCAAACTTCACATTGAGCGCGGTGATCCGCTGGAAGCCCGTGATGAACAGGGGCAAACCCCTCTCATGCTCGCTGCGGCACGCAATAAGCCCCACATTTGCAGGATGCTGATTGATGCGGGTGCCAGTCCGTTGGCGACCGACCCCAAAGGCAGGCAAGCACTCGACTTCGCTCTGGAGGCCAAAGCCATCGACGCCGCACGTGTTTTGGGTTGGTCCGATGCGGAAATCGTCACGGCGAAGGCCTCGGATGACCCACCGGTCGCCCCGGACATCTCCGTAAATGCTCCGGCTATCCCCGCAGTGCCCTTGGTGGTCGATGAGATTCAGGTCTTTCTTCCTTATATCCACGACACACCAGAAGCGCCGGCTGCCGTACTTGCCCAAGAAATTCCGATCCCCCCACCGACAGCCACTGTTTCCGCTCAACCCGAAGCCCCGCTGGAATTTGTTGACGTTACCTCTGACACGGGTGATCACCTTGATTGGATTTCCGAGGTCGACGCCGAACGGCCCGTCGAAGATCCCACCCTCCTCGAGGGTCTTGGCAAGACACACAACGCGATATCGGCTTTCAAGCCCATTGACTCGTCGGCGGATTGGTCCGACTTGGATGTTTTCCTTCCCGAACGATCCACCCCACTGGCCAAGGCCGATGATCCGGAAGCCCGAGCCGAGCTCAGGCGGCTTCTCCTGCGTGCCATGCGTGAAGGCAGCGTCCCGGCCCTGAACCTTGACGAACTTACGCGCGACCCGGACGAGGCCAGGAGTGCCGCCACTGAGGCACTGATCGTCCGCATCATTGGCGACCTGGGAGGCGAAACTGATGAGCGATTTGAATATCAAACGGCTCTCGAAGACTTCACGGTCCAGGTGGATCCCACAGAGTCTGCTGAGGAAGACGACCTCCTTTCTGATGCTCTTGATCTTTACGACAACGTTTCCAACCGCCGCAACGATCTCCTGTATTTGTATTTCAGGGAAACGCAAAGAATTGATCTGATTGACGCCAAGCAGGAGGTGGCGTTGGGCAGGCGCATGGAGACCGGCTACAAAGACACAATGGAGGTCATCAGTGCGAATCCCGTCTTGGTGGCTGAACTGCTCAAAGTTGGACTCGAACTGAAAGAAGGTCGCACAAGCCTGAGCAACATCCTGACCGGGTTACTGCTCCCCACCGATCCGGTCGCTGACTCGCCATCCATTACTGATGACGCAGAAGAGGTCGACGATGCAGAGGCGGAATCCCAGACCCCGCAGGAGCGCATCGACGAAGCGCTGCTCCTGTTTGCGAACATACAAGGCCTTGCGGCATCCCTTGAATCAGCCCGCAAGACTTCTGTGCCGGATTCAAAGGCTTATCTCGATTTGCAAGAGGCGTTGACCGCTGCCTGCCAGGTTTTTCGACTCTCTGACGCCGTCATTGAACAGATCATCCGGCCACTTAAAAGTAGTGCTGACGGGATTCGACGGTGTGAGACTGCACTCCACGCCCTCTTAGTCAAAGGCTGCGGATATCCGCCACAGGATTTCATTGCGACCTTTATCGACACGGGTCCTCATACAAGTGCAAAGAAGGCCAACCCGTGTGATTTGCAATGGGCACCTAAGGAATCCGCGACTGATCTTCCTTGGGCTAACGCTTTAAAGCCGCATGTCGAAGCCATCGTCACGCTGCAACAGGAACTGGCCGCAATTGAAGCCCACGCCGGGCTGCCCCTTCACGTCCTGAAATTTCAGCGCAAGAGGCTATCCAACGCGGCCGCTGAGATTCAACGGGCCAAGCACAAGCTTGCAGAGGCAAATCTGCGGCTCGTCATTTCCATTGCCCAACGCTATCGGCACAGTGGGATTCCCTTTGAAGATCTCATCCAAGAAGGCAATCTTGGTCTTTTGAAATCCGTCGACAAGTTCGACTATCGGCGCGGCTACAAGTTTTCAACTTACGCCACATGGTGGATTCGGCAGGCTGTCAGTCGATCTATGGCAGATGACTCACGCGTCGTTCGGGTGCCGGTGCACGCACATGAGACTGCGCAGCGACTCATGAAAGCGTACGAATCCTATGAGAGCACTACGGGTCGATTGCCAACCCTGACATACCTCTCAGAAACCGTCGATGTCCCAATTGGAAAAGTTCGCACTTTTATCCGGTCGACCTTCGAGACGATACAGATTACCGAACTGGCCGAGGTGGGCCTCATACCCACCGAAAGCATGGATGACTACCTTCTTCCAGATCCATTCATCGCTGCCTGTGAGCACGAGTTCTCACGCAACTTGGAAAAATTGCTTGATCAGTTGGAAGTCAACCAGGCTCGCGTCATCCGCGCGAGGTTTGGCCTGTTTGGATTGGAAGAGCTCACCTTGGACGACATCGGGCGTCAATTCGAACTTACTCGTGAGCGCATTCGGCAAATCGAAACCCAAGCGTTGAAAGCACTTCGGATACTCGTTGAATTCGGGCTGGAACCCAAAAAGAAGATTCCAAGTCGGCCATTGCAAAGTTCGCTACAAGTGTCCCCAGTAGCAGTTCCCACCATTCGCCCCTTGAGGCCCGAAGTGCGAATCCCTGTACCGCCTCGAAAAGTAGCCGAGTCTGTTCCGATAAAACCTAAACGTTCAAGCGACCGACCGACGGGAAGTTATTACGTTGAACAAATGTTGGCCAGAGCGACTGCCCTCGGACTTTCCGTATCCAGAGTACCACTGAGTGATCGCACTGAATATTGGGTCCACTTCAACGACATCAGTTGTGCACCTGATTCGACCACTCGATCCCTGTTGCGAGGTCTGATTGAGATGGGCTTTGTATACGTCACCGGAAAAGGCTACCGAAAATGAGTAAAACCCGCGCAGCACCGCCACGTGCAGGAGCCATGCTTGAAGCCTTACGCGGACTTGGCTACTCCACGGCTGCTGCAATGGCTGACATTATTGACAACAGCATCTCTGCCGGGGCCACGGAAGTGCGACTGGACTTTCACTGGAATGAATCCCAAAGTCGGGTGAGTGTCACCGATGATGGTCGCGGCATGGGTGATGCCGAACTTGAAAGTGCCATGACCTTGGGCGACAAGAGTCCCTTGGATGACCGCGATGCCTCCGACCTTGGGCGCTTCGGCATGGGTCTCAAAACAGCATCTTTCTCGCAGTGCCGCCGGTTGACTGTGGCCTCGAAAGCCGAAGGCTCTCCGGTTGCCTGCTTGCGTTGGGACCTGGATGCATTGGCCGCCAACCCTGATGGCGACTGGCTCTTATACGAAGGTCCCGCCCGAGGTTCCGAGAAGTTCATCGGCAAGCTGGCCTCCATGCCCCATGGCACCGTGGTGCTTTGGGAGACCATGGACCGGATCGTCACGCAGTCCTATACCGTCGACGATTACAACGACATGATCGACCGGGTTGAGGCTCACTTGGCCATGATCTTCCACCGGCTCCTTCAAGGACCCCGCGCCAAGATCAAGATCTTCATCAATGACCGTGCTGTCTCTGCTTGGGATCCGTTCATGGTGGGACACGTGGCCAAGCCCTTTAACTCTCCCGTCGAGAGCAAGATCACTGACGCAGGCATCATCGAACTCGAATGCCATGTGTTGCCTCACAAAGACCGGCTCACCCCCGCCGAATTTGAATCCGGGGCTGGCCCTGAGGGCTGGACGGCACAACAGGGCTTCTATGTCTACCGCAACAAGCGCCTACTGGTCGCCGGTGGATGGCTCGGACTTGGGCAAGGACGTGCTTGGAATCGTGATGAGGCCATTCGTCTTTCCCGTATTCGTCTCGATATCCCCAATACCGCAGATGCTGCATGGAAGATTGACATTCGAAAGTCGACCGCACGTCCCCCCGTTTCGCTACGCCCCTGGCTGACCAAGTACGCCGAGGACACTCGTAACCGAGCACGCCGGGTCTTTGCCTTTCGCGGCTCTCCGATGCCCGGTGCTGGGGGTGCTGCCATCGAACAAGCATGGAGGGTGGATCACACCGCCAATGGCTCGCGATATCGCATCGACGATAAGCATCCTGCCATCCTGGCGGTTCTCGAAAATGCTGGCAGTCAGCTCCCCATGATCAAAGCCATGATTCGTGTCATCGAAGAAACGGTGCCGGTGCAGCGCATATGGCTTGATACCGCCGAGAACAAAGAGACCCCACGCACCGGATTTGCCGGTGAGCCCCCGGAGGCCATCGTGGGGGTGCTCAAAACTCTGTACCAAGACATGGTCGGGCGCCGTGGACTCTCCCCCGAAGCGGCCAAGCGGATGTTGATGTCCACCGAGCCCTTCCAAAATTTCCCTGCTCTTGTCGCAGGCTTGCATTGAATCTGTTCTAACAATAACGACGAAAGATCTTCATGGCAGAAAACGACAAATCCCTCGCCGCTGTCGTCAGCATTGCTCAGACCCTTCTCAAAGCCGAAGAAGGTCGTATCAGCATCACGCCTGATGTCATTGCGGAGAAAGTGAAACTTGCCGCACTGGCACTCGCGAGCGTCTATCCTGAGGGCGTCGACCAACAGGCGGCATGCGTTGAGCTGGTGCGCCGGTTCAGCCACTGGATTGGCAAGGATTCGAGCCTCGAGGACAACAGTGGTCATGAGAAGTGGCTCGATGCGTCCCGCAAGAAGGACTGGCGGTACTGGCAACGTTATCAAGGCTACTTGGAAAAGAAGCTCTCCGTTGAAGTGGTGGAAGCCTTGGACCGCTCCACCGACCGCATCCTCGGACTTCTCGAAGACCCCAAACGCCAAGGCTCATGGGATCGCCGTGGTCTTGTCGTCGGACACGTACAGTCAGGCAAGACCGGCAACTATTCCGGACTTGTCTGCAAGGCCGCCGATGCTGGCTACAAAGTCATCATCGTGCTGGCAGGCCTTCACAACAACCTGCGCTCACAAACTCAAATTCGCCTTGAAGAGAGCTTCTTGGGTTATGAGACTTCCGCGACACGTGATCCAGGTAAACCCATTGGGGTGGCCGAAATTGACAGTGATCCGAGCATCCATCCCCACTGTGCCACGACCCGTGCCGATAACGGTGACTTCAACGTGGCCGTCGCACGTCACTTTGCCATTTCCCCCGAAGAGCGCCCATGGCTTTTTGTCGTCAAGAAGAACAAATCCGTTCTGACCCAGTTACTTAAGTGGATCCGAAGCCACGTGGCGGATTCGACCGACAACGGTA
>Ga0316230_1003001_pt1 | contig 13762 bp, 9 predicted proteins | sample TBH18025metaG_FD_206004 | JGI IMG/M metagenome (GOLD analysis project Ga0316230, IMG submission 206004) | Freshwater microbial communities from Trout Bog Lake, Wisconsin, USA - TBH18025 | ecosystem: Environmental > Aquatic > Freshwater > Lake > Hypolimnion/Profundal zone | place: USA: Wisconsin...
GGCCAACCGTTTTGCTGTCACGATATGTTGCCCGCCTTTTTCTCTTGTCAACAGATGTCGCCTGACCCCTTTCTCCCGCGAGAATGGGCCATCCCAAAAGCTCGTCGGAGCGGGGTGTGAGTAACCCGGCGGGTTCTCGGGCTTTTACTTGCTGGCTGATGGTGCGGTGGGCGATGAAAGTTGCAGGTTTGGCGGAATCTCAACCGGCTTCATCGCCTTCTTTAGCTCCTGTGTCTGCCAGTGCGGATGCTTTTCCAAGAAACCGTTCGCTAGGCCGCGCAGGACCCATGAAGGACTCTGCAGCCAGCGGGCAAGCAGCGGATTCTTTACCGAATCGTCGAGCGTCGATTTGGTCTCCTTGTCTGCAGAGGGATCGTTGTTGGCGCGATGCATTTTCCACGCCTTCTGAAGGTCTGCGGCGATGCTGGCTCGCTCGTTTGCTGAAAGTCCGTCATGATCGGCCATCCATTGGGCCGTTTCCGCTGGCGCGATTTTGAACAGCGCCCGGATCAACCGATCCTTCGGCACCTTCGGGTCGTGCAACGCCAAGTCAAAGACGGAGATGTCCTGGCCCGTTTCTCCATTGGGCAGCTTTCGCCAAGGCGCTAGATCCAAGTTTTCTCCGCGTGCCCTCACAGCGGGGTTGCCACTAGAAAGTAATCGAGCCTCCCCGGCGGAAACCTCTTGTTCGCTAACGCCGTCAGGAATCAGCCTCATGACGGCAAGAGAAAGTTCCCCCTGGGCCTTTTCGGTGCCAGAATCCAGAAGCGATAAAAGATATTCCACATAGTCGATTCGGTCATTGCCGGTTAGCCGTGATTTCTTCAGAGCGGCTTCTTGAACGATTGAATCTACACCGTCTCTGGTCGAAGTGCTCTGAATCTTTTGAAGCATCGCCTTTGCAAGCTCGGTTCCTTGGCTCGCCAAGGCGTGTGAATTTTGGAGAGAAAACATCAAGATCAGTACGGCGACGTTCGAGACGAGAGTAAATAGAAGTCTAATATTTGGGCACATAGGATTCGACGGCAGATTGCAGATCGGTTTGGACGTGAGGATTGGCTACAATCGCTTTGGCTCCCGCATGAACCAGCGAACCTCCCCATGAGGTGCAGGTCACATTGGTGTTCACCGCCGCGCCCGATACGGCATTTCCACACAGAAAACTGTCCTTTCTTTGGTAGTAATTCCACACGTATCCCGCCCCCGGCGGGTATCGGGTTTCAGCATAATAGTTATAAGTCCCGTTATTTCGACCGCTGTGCTGGATGGCGTCAACATAGCCGGCGAATACGATACTAAAGCCATTTGGCGTTCCGCTCGACCCAGCAAGCAGGGTGCAGAGATTGTAGGTTTGGCCACCGCCGTGGCTATAGCCGAAGACGCCTACACTGCTGACGTTGCAGTTCCTGATTTGGTTCGAAATCTCCTTGAATGCTGGCTGACTAGTGTCAAATATAACGGCATGCACGTCATAGTAGGCGATGTTGTAACCTTCGAGATACAGCCTTTGTGCGACGGTAAAAATCCCTTGAGATCGCGCCGTGCCACCGAATGCGGTTTCCCCTGAAAACACCTCAACGAATGAATCGTAGTTCACAAAATGGAGCGAACCCGAGACGCCGATTTGCGTCGATCCCGACATGATCGGGAAGGTGAGGTCGTTCCCCCCTGCCGCGAGGGCCTCCACCCAAATGGTGGCGTTGCCGCTGCCGTCGAGGGTGAGATTCCCCTGGTTGTTGCTTCCAACGATGGCAGTTCCCTTGTTGCTGGAAGACCAAACCATCAAGGCTGTGCTGCTAACCTGCACGGTTGCCGTCAAGCCGGTCATGGATGCGAGGGCGGGAGACGAAAACGTTACTCGCACCAAGTTGGTGTTCTCGCTGTCACCATTCACCCGAATGTGAACCCCCGTGCCGCCCACCTCGCTTTGAGGAATAATCATATCGGCGGCGTTGGTCGAACTGAGGTCCACCGAGCTTGGCACCATCTGCGGCCTGTAGGCATTTATCTGCACAGGCAGGAGAACCATCCCATGACTATTCCCGCTGGTTGCGATTCCTGTGATTAAGCCGTTGGCGTTTATCTGGTGGAGGGAGAGACCATCGGTGCCCTGCACCTGGCTGACTATTCCCGACGTGCAACTGAGGAGAAAGATGCTGTTGGTGGTGATTACGTTGCTTCCGTCCGTGGCGGGGTGGCTGTAGATGGCCCAGAAGACGATGTAGTAGTTCCCGTTTGGGTCTCGGTTACTGAGGAGCCGCGGCCAGATGCCTGCGAATGTCCCCGAAATGCCCGGACGGATCAGGCTGTCGATGCCCTGCCTGCTCGTGCCGGACCCCAACACGAACGGACCGGATTCGTCCGTCCCGATTACGTCGTTGTTGTCGTTGATGCCGGCAAGGTAGGTATCGCTGGACAATTGGAGGTAGTTAGTCCCCGTCCAGATAGCGGGTGCGCCGTCCTGCCAGCCTGTGACCCATCCGTTGACGTTCATACCGTCTGGTGAAAAGTCGTCTTCGAAGTTTTGGGTTCCGTTTTGCGAACAGACATACCAGCCCTCTGGTCCGCTAAACAATGGGTCAGAGGACCAATATTGCCCGTAGTATCCGCTTCCGCCCGTGCCTGTCTTGGCGCACCCCTCAACGACTACGTCCCCGTCGTCAGAGGATGCGTCGCTCCAAGGCGGGAAGCTGGTCCCTGCCCCGGTCGGATCGGAGATGATATCAGGGATAGGATTCGCATCGGCTGCAGCGCCCCCAGTCGTGAAAATGACCGGTATATCGACGCCACCGCCGCCAGGAACTTCGAGCGCATTCCATTCGCCGCCGTCATCACCGCCATCACCGCCATCACCGCCATCACCGCCATCACCGCCATCACCGCCATCACCGCCATCACCGCCATCACCGCCATCACCACAGGAATCCTGCCAGCAAACCGACTGCACCAGCCCCTTTTCGCGATTGGCGAAGAGGGTTCCATCGGCGCTCATGGCTAACATGCCAAAGTTGCCCGGACCGTTGTAATCGACCGGTCGATCCTCCACCCACTTGAACATGTTCATGTAAACATTTGCGTCACTTGGGACGTCGTTCCAGGCGGAAATCTCACTCGCATCGGCCATGCCCTCGGGATTGGTTAGTTCAAAGTGCGTCATCACCACCGATGTCGTATTGAGAGTACCGCTCTGGAAACTACCGACGCAGAACGTCCAGTTGCTATCCGGGCTCAATTGGGGGTTATCCCCAGACGTCCATAATCCCATCGGTTCACCGTTGAGTTTGTAGCAGCACGCCGCGTTATTTCGATCGTCGAGCGCAATATCGGTGACCGGCATGGTCGCATTCGGGCTGATGTCGATCGCCGCGTACGTAACGACCGGGAGCGAGTAAACAACCGGTTGGGTTGCGGATGTCGTGGTTCCGGCAGCTCCGCCGGGGCCGGAACTCTGCGTTGCGGCGGCGGCGTTGGAATGCGGACCGGGGATGGCCATTATCGACGCATTCGGACTTGCGCCGGCGGTCAACCCGCCCGTGAACGCCCGGAAAAGGAGCGGCTGACCGGGGGAAACTCCGCCGATGGTAGCGGTCGTGCCGCCGGCGGCGATGCAGCCGAGATTCTGCCAGGTCGCTCCATTGTCGCGGCTGAACTGGATGGTCGTCGGCTTGGTGGGATTGGATGGCATCCAGGAAAGAGCGACGCCGGTGGCGGAAGTCAGGGTGGCAGCCAGCCCTGTCGGCGCATCCAGTTCCATTTGCACGGCGACGGCTGTGGTGTAGAGGCAGGCCGTTCCGGTGGCGGTGGCGGCTGCAATCTGGATGACGCTCCGCTGCGCGGTATCCGGGAGGAGAATGTACAGCCGCGCCACCGAGATCGGGTTCCCTGCGGAGTCGAGCGACGGGGTGGTCGCGCTTACTTGCAGGGTCTCGGCGTCCTCGCCAGAGTCGGTGGCGGAGCAAAAAAGCGCATCGCCCGAGATCACAGTGAAAGTGACCGTCGCATTCGAATCGCCGGTTCCAACGCTAACATCGAGCGGATTGGGCAGGAAGGTCGAGGGCGCGCCACGCTGATCGCCGCCGGCTATGATCGAGAGCGCCGAGGTCGAATCCGAATAAAAGACCAGCGGGTTCCAACCGTTGCGGTATTTGGCGTAGTTGGTGAACCCGTCCAAGGCGGGGCAGCCGTCGGGGTCGACCTCGGTTGTGCCAAAGAAATTCATCGTCCACCAGTCGGGAAGGGTGTCTTGGGTCCAACTGTAGCCCGAAAGCGAGAAAGAGAAAAGTGCCTTTGTCTGCCCGATGTTGGCGAGGGCGTAGTCGTTCGCGGTGGCGCCGTTGGCGGCGTTGACCTGCCACGGGTACTGGTTGGTGCAGCCGACTTCGAGAAGGCGGTCGTAGAAGCGGGCGCCGATTGCTTTCAGTTGGCCAAGGTTTACCGCGGAATAATCGCTGGTGGTTGCGGTGGGCGTTTGCCAGCCGTCCACGAGGGCGTCGATGGCATCGCCCGCTCCGCCGGGTAGGGTCGAATCAAAATAAGTACGACTCGCGCTAGCCATGTGCTTCACCTGGCCCTGGTTGACAGCGGCGTAATCAGTCGGGGTTCCGTTGGCATTCTTGACGCCGAAATCGGCCCACCAGCCCGGTTCGCCTGCGATCAAGATGAGCGGCACGAGGATGGCCGCAAGCAGCAGCGCCGTGCGCAGTGAAACCGAGGCGCGGTCGCGGTTGGGTGTGGCTGGTTCGATCATGGGATCAAGGCGGCTACTGCTGCGGATGGCTGGGATCGGAGAGACCGGCGGTGGCCGGTTGCGGCTGGGGGCCGTTGATGAAATCGCCCATGGAGAGGTCGCCCTGCTCGGGGATGAGCATCAGGGCGTTGGTTCCGGAGGCGACGATCTTGGCGGCGGTCGTTCCCGAGGAAAGGGTGACTTGCACGGAGGTCCCGGTGACGACGATGCCGCCGTTGGCCGTCCCGCTGACGGTGAGCCGGCCGTAAATCGTCGTGTCCCCGCTCTTTTTGACTACGAGGGCGTCGGAGGGAGAACCCTGACTGGCTCCATTGCCGATGGTGAAGAGGGCGTCGTCGGGATACCATGCGTGCCGTGAACCGGTGTCGTGGGCTTGGTCGTAGAGCACGTTGAAAGCGCCGACCACCGTTTCCCGGAACGTCTCGGCGGTGGTGCTGTAGCCGAGGGCTTGGGATTGTTCGCCAAGGGACGTGGTGCAGTAACCAAGGCTGGCGGAGGATGGGCCGTAGGCTTGCGCATTATATCCGACGGCGAGTGACATTGCACCCTGAGCCAAGCAGTCGTAGCCGAAAGCGCTGGAGCAGGCTTTGCAGGCAACCGAACTCATCCCGATTCCTGTAGTGAAATCATCGCCCGTGGTGGCGTAGCTTCCGGCCGCAATCGAGTTGTCGCCCCTGGCGTTACAGGAAAAGCCCAGCGCAAGCGAAAGGTAGCCGGATGCATCCGAGCCGATTCCAAAAACCATCGCGCCCACGCCTTCCGCGGTGGATTGGCCAACGGCCATGGAGTAATGGCCGTATGACTGCGCGCCGTAACCGAGCGCCACTGAGTAATCCGTGCTTGCAACGGCTGCGCTTCCCAGCGAGAGCGCGGAATTGCCGCTTGCCGAAGCGCCGCTGCCGATGGCAATGGCGCCCGTGTTGTCGCCGGAACCGGAGATGGTTGCTCCCGACCCAAGGGTGAGCGCGGAGGATAGAGGATCGATGATGCCTTGCAGATAGCGCTGGTCGGCGAGACCAAGGGTGAGAATGCTGGAAGAGCCGCCGGTGAGCGTTTGGTTTGGCATCTGGTTCACGCTGCCGGTGACGGAAATGGAACCGGCGATGGAGGAGGTTCCCGAAAGCGATGGGTCAAGGACGATGGACGGGAATGTGTTGGTATCGGAATTGACAGGGTAGAGATTGAGCGCATTGCCGGCGTCGATCTTCATGATCGGCGAGGCAGGGTTCCCGGCGACCAGAGATTCCCAAATCCATTCCTGGTTTTGCTGGAAGGCGGTCCAGGTGAGGGCAGCGTTGGTTTGGGTGTCCGGTTGGAAATCGGTGTAGGTGAGGGCGACGCCGGACGAAGTATTCGAACCACTGAGTAGCGCTGTTCCGAAGGCGAAGGTTGAACCAGTGATCTGCACGTCGCCGGTGATGTTGAGGTCGCCAAAGGTGCCGGAACTTTGTGCGCCGTCGGCGAAGCAACTCAGCGCCGGGGCGAGAAAGCACGCCAGGAAAAACGTGACGAGCAACGCCCGGATGGATTTTCGGCAACCTCGGTTTTGTCGACCGGGAAAAGCGCCGTCGCGCCCAGCTTCCGGGGAGCGCACGCGCCCTCGCGTGCGGTCTTTGGCGCCCTCGCCAAAGGCATCTTCGCTTACTGTTTTATCCGTGAAAATCTGTGAAATCCGTGGTTCCAATGGAGGAGAAGTTCGCGTCGGCGAGGGCGCCGACGCCAACACGCGAGGGCGCGTATGCTGCCCGGATTCCCGGTCCCGAAGGCCTGCTCTTTTCGGCAGGTTCATTGGCAGCTTGTGAAGGGTCTCGTCTGCCGGCGCCAAAGCTGGCGCGGCAGGCAGGCGATGCGAATCGGACGTTTGATTGAGTTCACGTGAACTCGGAACTGAGAGCGCATCGTGTGAGGCCGTCAGCTTCGAAAACGGTAACTGGCGGCATGTCGCCGGTTGGTGTGGCGTGAGATCCTTCGCTGCGCTCAGGATGACAGATAATGAGGGCCGCTGCGGTTGCCGTGCCCGGTCTCCGAACGGGTGGATAGCGGAAGGGACACGAAAGGCGCCGTCCCGGAGGGCGTTGAAAAGAGAAGCGGTCCCGGCGCGGAATCGCGCCCGGGAAATCAGGCCACCGACAAAGACATGGACATGCATGGAGACTCTCTGGGTTAAGGAGAGCCTCCGGTTAAGGAGAGCCTCCGGTTAAGGAGAGCCTCCGGTTAAGGAGAGCCTCCGGTTAAGGAGAGCCTCCGGTTAAGGAGAGCCTCCGGTTAAGGAGAGCCTCCGGTTAAGGAGAGCCTCCGGTGGAGATTTGAGCGCGAAACTGCAGAGAAATGCAAGAGGATATTTATAACTCTTTTTGCGAGGGGCGCGGGACATATTTCTTCCGGCGGATCGCAATCACCGGGAGGCCTGTATATACCGGGGTATATACACGGAGAAAGAAAACGGTGTCGGCCTGCAACTCTGGGGAGCACACGCGCCCTCGCGTGTTGGCGTCGGCGCCCTCGCAAACGCGAACTTTTGCTTCGTCGAAACCACGGATTTCACGGATTGGCACGGATGAAACCTCTCCGTGTTCATTCGTGTAATCCGTGGTTGATCGGTTGAATGCGGGCATCTTGAGCGAAGATGCCTTTGGCGGGGCGCCAAAGGCCGCACGCGAGGGCGCGTGCGCTCCCCAGAGCCCGGTCTCCGACGTTCTCGCAAGAATCGGCGGGCCAAATAATAGCAGAAATTTGTCCTGCGCCCTGAGAAACCGGAGCGCGACCCGAGATCAGAACGACCAGGAGGAAAGCAGCTCCACGCTGTCGCCAAAGACCATCAGCACGTCGCGTCCGTTGGCCTGAATGTCCAGCGGCACACGCATTTCGAGCCGGCTCCACACTTCCTTGCCGTTGTTCCGGTTGATCTTGCACAGCAGGAAACGCTCGGGCGAGGCTGTGCGATTCCACATGTCGTTGGCCGCATCCATCGGATCTTTGGGATGCCGGGCCGCATACACATGGCCGTCCGACGCAACGCAATCGGTGTACTTGGGAATCGTCCAAACAATTCGCCCCCCCTTGGGATCGACTTTGAGCACCGCGGTCTCCTGTTCGGGAAGCAAATTGGTCTCCAGCGAATACGTCAACGACTCAGGGTTTGAATTCGCGCTCACGAGATAGAGCATTCCATCGCTGTCGCGCTCCACCTTGGAGATGCCGACGCTGGGCACCCGCCATGCAACCGTGCCATCGGCCAGTTTGTACGCCGTCAGGAAGCCGCTGTCCCAAAGCAGCAATTGCCCGCCGGCTTCCATGCAGAACCCGCGGTCGCCCAGTTGCGCTGAACTGCGAACCGGGTACGCCAGCTTCGCTTCCCACCGCAGCTTGTTCGTGACCGCATCGAAGACGAGCAGGCGCCGGCCGGCTGCCACGGCAATCGACTTTGCTGCCCGGCAAATTTCGGGGCGCCCCGTCATTTCAGCCCGCCAGTAGGCGACCGGCGTTCTGGAAAACAGCCGCTGCAGGGTGACGACGTACCGACTGCCGTCGGTGCGCGCCATGCCGCCGGTCTTTTCCCGCGTGGCGTCGTTTTCCATCGTTTGAATCACTTCCATCGCCCCGTCAGACCACCCGCTCGCCGTCGAACCGGCGGCGCCTGGGCTGGAAGTATCCGGCCTCATGGCCTTGGTCTCGATGATCTTGGCCTCCACCAGATCGACATCCATCTGGAGCAATCCCTGGCCAACCGCCGTGAATTCGCTGCGATGGCGGAAGATATCCGGTGCGTTTTGAGCGTGCCCGGCGCGCTGAACCTCCGCCGGGAAATCGCCGGGAATCTCCGTGGTATCCAGATTGCCATCCTTCATGCCTACGCGAACCGCGTATTTCTTTGCCGCAGCCGCGCACACTACGTAAAAGGAAGAGTCGACCCGCTCCAGCAAAGCAGCCACGCCGGGGAAAACGATATCCCGAATGCGCGCGCCCGTGGTTCGGTTCAGCCAGGTGGCCCCACGATCGTCCACCACCCAAACCGCGTTGCTTTCCACAAAAACTTTCCCTTGGGCGACGTGCCACCGGCCGGTCGAGCCGTAGACTTCCTTGCGACCGTCCGGAAGCGGTTGTCCGTTGATCGCAGCCGTCAACTGCATCGCTTCCTCCTGCACCGCCCGCAGTTCGCCGCAGTACCTGGCGGTCTCCACGTTAAACGCGTGAACATCCGCGGGCTGCAACGTCTTCCGGCGTTCGGTGAGCGTTGCATTCCAGTTTTGCAAGCGGGCGTAGCGTTCATCGAGCAATGCCCTCTGGCGCCGGAGAGCGGTGGCATCCGGCTTCAGCGATGTCGCCCAGCGCTCCCGCCCTTTGTCAAAGAAATGCACTGTGTCATCCACGACAGCGACAAAACTTCGCGGTCCAAAAAATTCGCTGATCACCGGCTTCTTCCGCAGAATCGCGGCGGCTCCGTCCCGCTTCGCACTGGTCAATGAGATCGCGACTCCCGGCTTCGTGCCAAAAAAGAAAAACCAAAAGCCCGCTGCCAGCACAAGAATTCCCAGACCGATTCCGCCCAGGACCAATCGATCGGCTATGCGTGGCTTTTTTTCTTCGTCCATAAAGGCTTCATGGGTTCAGCAGGGCGATGCCGGGAAGCACGGGCAGGTCGCGCGTCGCGCACGGGCCCGTGGGTTCACAATGGCCGTCGGCAAACAGGATGTTCCCGCCCGCGCCGGAATGGTTGTTTCCGGGTGAACGACCGTCGGCGGAAAAGACCGGTTTGCCACGCCGCTTGGGGGTTGCGGCGATCTGGGCGTCGGACAACAGCGGCCACCCCTCGGCCTCCGCGGGAACCGGGCCGGAGGGAAGCCGGTATCCCATGTAATAGGCGTAGCTGACGCGCCGTCCCGCAAACGGCAGGACGGGCGGGAGAGCGGCATCGCCACTGGCCGGGCAAATGAAAAGCGAGGTGTCCGAAGTGTATTGAGGAACGAGCAGGCTGAGCGGCACGCTCGGTTTTTTTGCGCCCGCGACCGTTGGAAAAGCGCCGTCGTGGTCGGACGCATACACTCTCAGAACCATCGAAGTCTGCTGAAGGCGTCGGAGGCATTCGCTCAGTTCGCGCTGCTGCTGGGCACGGCGTTGACTCGGCGCCAGCGCAAGCCAGTACAGGACGGAAACGATGAGCATGACCACCAGGGTTTCGACCAGGCTAAACCCGCAGGCAGGGACGGCACTCCGGGCCTTCTCAACGCCAACCTCTCCGCTGGCCGGGCAAAACTGGACTTCGAGTGCCATCGTGCGCAGTGGAGGCGGTTTACAAAAAACCTGCGGTATAACCGGTCGCGCCTACAGCGTCTGCAGGAACTTCTTCAGATCGTCCAACCGCGGGCTTTTCGCCTGGCGCACGTAATAGCCCGAAGTCGCAACCCCGATTTGCAGGCTGCTCGCCAAATCGCACCCGAGCATCCGCCCGATGCAGAAGCCGGCGTTGAAATGATCGCCCGCGCCGGTGGTGATTTTGGGCTTCGGCGTGTACGGCCCCATCACATGAGCGCAACCGGTGGCATCGGCCGCCGCGGCAAATGCGACCGGGTGAATGACGACCGTATCGATCGGAAGTCTCTCCAGGATGTGCAGTGCGTGCGTCTGGACCTGGTCGGGTGAATCGTCCGGGGCTGCGATCCCGAGCACTTCGCCAATCTGCCTGCTCTCCTGCATATTCAATCCCAGGATCACACGGAAATGCTTCTGGAACTTGCCGATCAGGCGCAACGCCTCGGCGATATCTTCGCGAGTGCGCTTGGCCGGGTCCGCGAGATCGAAAAACAGCCAGCGTTTCTCACCGGTCAGTTTCGGTGCGATCCGGCTCTGGATTTTCTGCCAGATGGCGCCCATGAACGGCAGCATCGTCCAGTTCACAAGGGCGATGAGCGACGCTTGCTCAAAGAGCGCGATGAGATTTTCCTCCGGGATATGCTTGATGAGGTTGTTCCAGTTCACCTCGCGCAGGCTGTCGTGCTTGCCGCACATCAGCTTGCCGTCCTCGAACTCGATGGCGTCGGTGTAGCCCGGCTCCGCGATCGAGATGACGTTGGCGCTTTTGGTGAAATCGGCGAAAACGGGGTGTACCGTCGGCGACCCGAGATTGCCCACATAGGTGACCTCGTTGCCGTAGCTGGCCAGTGCGTTGGCCATGATCGGACCGTTGCCGCCCAACTTGACCATCTGCGTGACGAATTCAAAGTTGGCGCTCAGCCCGGCCGCAGCCGCCACTTTCCGTGAGAACTCCGACATTGTCGCCATGCGGGTGTATTTGGCGGCGGATTCCCGCTGAGCGACGACATGAATGATGGTATCGACAAAGCCGTCCAGACCGACGAGCACTTTGGCTTTCGCAAGCCGGTTGCGAGCTGTGGATACCTGTTCGAGAACGAGTTGGGAGAGTTTGCGAGGCATGCGAATTGTTTTGCCATCTCCACGCGAAAATGCACGAAAAATCAAGAAAACCAATTTTCATTGGTGAAATCCATTGCTAATCGCCCTGTCGTGAAAGCGACATTGACTGTGAGTCTCACTCGCGTAGCCTAGATTCCCTGATGAAATTGTTGCCTCTTCTTCCCTTGATTGCGCTGACCGGTTCCCTGCTTTTGGCCAGTGAAAGCGTCCTTTCGATTGGACGGAATGCGCCGGCGCCTCTGGATATGCATGCCGGGCCGCGAACGCTCACTGTGGATGAAGCGGTGCAGATCGCACTACGGCAAAATCCGCTCGTTCTCGCCGCTGAACAGGAAATTCAGCGTACGCGGGGACAGGTCATCGAAGTCCGTGCGCAGGCGTTGCCGCAGTTGAGCGTCAACGCCAACCTCGAACAGCAAGACCGCGCATTGAGCGTCGGGCAGAGCGTGGCCAATCAAGTGCTGACAGCGTCGCCGTCGCCTTCTTCACAAAGCAGCGGAGCGTCGCCTTCGGCAACGCCTGCCGCGTCCACGACGGGAACCAACGCGTCCGCCGTGACCGCACCCGCGGCGGCGCCTGCGACGCCCGCAACAAGCTCATCCTCGTCCCAGGCCGGCAGCGCCAACAACTTCGTGCAAAACAAGACCTGGTCGGTGACGTTCCAGGCCAAGCAACTTCTTTATTCCGGCGGGCAGGTCAACGCGGGCATCCGCATCGCCAAACTCGCCGAAGACCAGAGCACCTTCAAGCTGCGCGATATCGTCGACAGCGTCATCTCCATTGTCCGGCAGGAGTTTTACACCGTTTTGGTGAACAAGGCGTTGATCGGCGTGCAACAGGAACAGGTCACCCTGCTGGAGTCTCAGCTTCAGGACCAGAAGAACCGTTTCGAAGCCGGCACCGTGCCTCGCTTCAATGTGCTTCAGGCCGAAGTGGCGCTGGCAAACGCCCAACCCGCCCTCATCCAGGCCCGCAACAATTACCACATCGCCCAGCTTCAACTGGCCAAGACCCTCGGCTACGAGACTAACCAACTGTCGGCGGGTCACGAACCATTCGCACTCATTGGGGAGCTGACCATCCCTCCGGTCTACGCCGACCTCGCCCGCGGCCTCGAACTGGCCCGCCTGCGCCGTCCCTTCCTCAAGTCGCAACGCCAGAACATCCTCATCAATGTGGAGAACATCACTGTGGCGGCCGCCGGTTACAAGCCGACCGTCAGCGCCCTTGCCGGGTTCACCGTCGAAAACAATCATCAATCCCACAGCCTGTCCGATTCAGTGAACGGCTGGTTCTTCGGCCTTCAGGGAAGCTGGGCCATTTTCGACGGGTTCGAGACCTACGGCAAGGTCAAGCAGGCCAAGGCGCTCCTGGCCGAAGCGCGGATCAGCTATGAAGACTCAGTCCAGCAAGTGGACCTGGAGGTGCAACAATCGTGGGCGAATCTCCAGCAGGCGAAAGAAACCATCGCCAGCCAGCAGAAAAACGTCGAAGAAGCCACCGAAGCCGTGCGGCTTGCGCGGGAACGCCTGGCCGCCGGAGCGGGCACACAGCTCGATGTGCTCAACTCCACTGTGGCGCTCGCCCAGGCGCATACGACCGAATTGCAGGCCCGCCTGAGCTACAACAGCGCTCTCTTCGAGTTCGAGCGGGCCACCGCCGCGGACACCAGGTACAACGAGACATTCGACGACCCGCTTTCGCACAAACCCCCGGGGAAGGGCAAGAAGCGCACGGCCGCACGAGCCAACTGATCGGAGCGAATTTTATGAGCATTCTGGTTGAGACCTTTCCGGCCCTTGCCGAAGGAGGGCTTTGCCGGAATGCATTCATCGGACGGGTCCGCGACCTCGATGTGGCCACCGACCGGGAGATCGCCCTGAAGCGGCTCGCCGACTATCACCGGCAGGCGCTTCGCGATCTCGACCTTGGCGCCATGCCGTTCATCACCGCCGAACAGGTGCATGGAAACTCGGTCGCCATCGTCGGGGAGACCTCGCGCTGTCCCGTGCCGGGTGTGGACGCGCTGATCACCAACCGGACGAACGTTTGCCTCGGCATTTACGTGGCCGATTGCTGCGCCGTTTACGCGCTGGACTCCGCCAACGGCTGCATCGGCCTGGCGCACTGTGGAAAGAAGGGAACCGAGCTGGCGATCGTTCCCGCGATGCTCCGGAAAATGGGGGCCGCTTTCGGGACGGAACCGGAACAGACGGTTGTGCAGCTCAGCCCGTGCATCCGCCCGCCGTTTTACGAGGTGGATTTTGCCGCCGAAATCATCCGCCAATGCCGGGAGTTGGGCGTCGGCCAGATCATCGACCCCGGCACCTGCACCGCGGCGGAGCCTCAGCGCTATTATTCCTACCGGCTGGAAAAAGGGAAAACCGGGCGGATGCTGGCCGTTCTGGCGCTGCTGGACCGGTCCGTGGCGGCGGCGGATTGACGGGCAGCGCGAATGAGCCGGCAACGACCGATTTCAAAGCTTGGCCGGACTCCTGGGGAACGTGCGTTCGATCGCTGTTTTCTGCCGGTCGCCATTCTGCCGGTCGCCACTGTTTTTACCCTGAATATCGTTTCGATTTT
>Ga0316230_1003024_pt1 | contig 13665 bp, 10 predicted proteins | sample TBH18025metaG_FD_206004 | JGI IMG/M metagenome (GOLD analysis project Ga0316230, IMG submission 206004) | Freshwater microbial communities from Trout Bog Lake, Wisconsin, USA - TBH18025 | ecosystem: Environmental > Aquatic > Freshwater > Lake > Hypolimnion/Profundal zone | place: USA: Wisconsin...
TGGCTTACGAGGCTTTCTTCTTGCCATATTCAAGCCTCAAGAGTTCATCGAATTCTCTTCCAATCGCTTCAGAAACGCCATCAAGGTACTCTCCGTCGATAAGGCCGGAATCGGAAAGGATCGGTTCGGATTTGCCATCGTGGACGCTGTACGCCCGGAAGGTCCCTGGCTCAACCCAATACCGCTCGTCGATTTTGATTCTCTTTTTGAGGCGCTTGTCCTGTCCAACTTGACCGGCGTAAATGAGGTTATTGAAAGACGAGAGGATATACGGGCTGTGGGTGGTGATGGCGTAGCACTTCCAAAGCATGTCGGACTTTGCCAGCGATGCAATCAGTTTAGCAATTTGATATTGCGTCTCCGGGAACACACTTAGTTCAGGCTCCTCCGCGAAGACCATTCCAATCGAGGGGGATGGCATGTTCGAATGAATTGGATCGCCTGTCTTCTTCGCAACCTGAGCGAGAATGTTAAAAATAGGCAGCAGTTCCAAAGTGCCAGAAGAGAGTATCTCAAACGGCCGCTTCTTTGCGTCCTGAGTGGATTCGAAGAGAAGCCGGCTATCTTCCTTTACTACTTTTCCTTTCAGAATTTCCACGGAAGAGAAACCAATGTCGCGCAACTGCACGCGGTTTGTTTGATAGGATTCGCGTAAATCACGATAATCGGCGTCGAATTCGGTAGCGAAGCGATTAGTAATCCAATCCAGATTCTTTGTGGATAGAGCGGCGAATCCCTTATTTGGAGTTGAATAGAAAGCTCTTCCCGTGGGGATATATACGGAGTCGCTCTCGATCGGCAAGGGCCCAATATCATCGCCAGACATAAACGCGCGTCTTCGGTCGCTGCTAAAGCTCGGTGGCCTCTCTGGATCGTTTAACTGCCAGTTCTTAAAGAAATCAATAAAGTCATCTCTCCATTTCAGATAAGGCGTCGGAAAAACATCGTTCATCCCAATGCAGATGGAATACGACGGCTCTATTTCATACTTGATTTGAAATCTCTGCTTCTGAATATTTTCTTCAGGGAAGTAGGAGAGAAAACTCTTGATGATCTGCTCTTCCGTTTGATAGAGAGATGCTTGATTTCTCGCGCCGTCGAAGACGAGTTCAGAGACGCGCTGCTCGAAGAAATATGCCAGCTTACACAGGAGGCTCTTCCCGCTGGCTTGCGGTCCGATGATGACGGTGATTTTGCCGAACTCCAGTTCGGCTTCTTTGATGACCGAGAAGTTCTTGACCGTTAGCTTGCGCATCGCGTCCTCCTTCCAGCTTGGGATTGATCTTACATCGTCTGGACATTCCCTCGGGGGCTAATGCACTTTGCCGAATGAGGGGTTCAATTCGGCACGGCCAAAACCGTGCCCTTTCAATACATTTTCACCGAACTCTACCGCCCGAAGCGCTGTTTGCCGCCCATGCCCATGGCTCCCATGCCGCCGCGCATCATTTTGGCTGCCAAGCCGCCTTTGCCCATTTGCTTGAACATTTTGGCCATCTGGGCGTATTGACGGAGGAGATTGTTTACGTCTGAAACCTCAGTGCCGCTGCCCTTGGCGATGCGCTTGCGCCGGGTTCCGGAGATGATCTCGTGGTTGCGGCGCTCCAGGGGGGTCATGGAGTTGATGATGGCCTCAAGGCGCGTGAACTGCTTCTCGTCGATGTTTTGCGAGGCCTGCTGGAGGCCTGCGAAGGGGCCAACGGAGGGGAGCATTTTGAGGATGCTCTCCATGGAGCCCATTTTTTTGATCTGGCGGAGCTGGTCGCGGAAGTCCTCGAGGGTGAAGCCGTCGCCGAGGAGGGCTTTCTTGGCGAACTCCTCTGACTTTTTGCGGTCGAGGGTGGACTCGGCTTTTTCGATGAGGGACATCATGTCGCCCATGCCGAGGATGCGGCCGACGATGCGATCGGGATGGAAGGGCTCGAAGGCGTCCGGCTTTTCGCCGACGCCGAGGAACTTGATGGGCTGGCCGGTGACGTGACGGATGGAGAGGGCAGCGCCGCCGCGGGCGTCGCCGTCCATCTTGGTGAGGACTACTCCGGTGAGGCCGAGGCGGGTGTGGAAGTCCTGGGCCGAGTTGACTGCGTCCTGGCCGGTCATGGCGTCGGCGATGAAGAGTATCTCAGAGGGATTGAGAAGCTTTTTGAGGCGGGACATTTCGTCCATCAAGGCTTCGTCGATGTGAAGGCGGCCGGCGGTATCAACGATCAGGGTGTCGCAGCCCATGATTTTGGCTTCGCGCAAGGCTTCTTTGGCGAGGCGAACGACGAGATCCGGACCGGCGGTTTCATCCTTCTGGTCGCCTTCATAGAGGCGGACTTCAACAGATTTGGCAACCACTTTGAGCTGCTCGCGGGCGGCGGGACGGTAGACGTCCACGGAGACCAGCATGGGGCGATGACCGCCCTTCTTGAGCCAGGCTGCGAGCTTGCCGGAGGTGGTAGTTTTGCCTGAACCCTGGAGGCCCGCCATGAGGATGACGGTGGGGGGCTGGGAGGCGAACTTGAAGCGGGCCGTGTCTTTGCCGAGCAGTGTGATCAACTCGTCGCGAACAATCTTGATGACCTGCTCAGAGGGCGAGAGGGCGGTGAGGACCTCAGTCCCGACTGCCTTGACGCGGATTTGCTCGATCAGGTCGCGAACAACATTGAGGTTAACGTCAGCTTCGAGGAGGGCTACGCGGATTTCGCGCAGTGCCTCGGCGATGTTTTCCTCAGTGAGAGTGCCCTGGCCGCGGAGAGATTTGAAGGCGCGCTGGAGTTTGTCAGTAAGGTTTTCAAACATGGTCTCTTCAAGTGTATCGCGGGGGCGGGAGAGGCAGTGCAGTGGGGATGGAAAGAATGGTTTGACGGGAGAGGCCGGGGGCCTGCAATGAGTGAGCGAGGTGGAGGGGAAGTGCCGGGGCTGGTTACAAGGGCAGCTCTGGGCAGTTAAGGGGGCGTTAGTGGCTCAGCAGGCTCTCATTACCCAGAATGCGGTAGAGGGTGGAGCGGCTGATGCGGAGCTGGCGAGCGGCGCGGAGCTTGTTGCCACGATTCAAGTCGAGTACGTACTGGACGTGATGGTGAATGACATCGTCGAGGCAAAGATTGTCGAGGCGGACGGCAGGTTGGAGGCTGGCCTGGGGCTCGATATCGGATGGCAGGGCAAGGTCGCTGATACGAATGACGCCGTTGTCGGCTTCAAGCAGGGCGGTCTCAAGGATGCTTGCGAGCTCGCGCACGTTTCCAGGCCAGTTGTGCTGGAGCAGGCGGGCGAGCGCGCCGGGGCCGAGCACGGCGGGGCGCTGCTGGTAGCGGTTGCAGAGTCGGTCAAGCAGGGACTGGGCGAGCGGAGCCACATCTTCTCTGCGTTGGCGCAGGGGCGGGATGGCGAAGCGGATGGCGGTGAGGCGGAAGGCGAGGTCAGGGAGAAGCAGGCCCTGGCCGGCCATCTGTCGCAGCGAAGTTTGCGAGGAGGCGAGGAGGACGGCGCGGCCAGCCGGCCGGTCTTGCAGTGCCTTGAGGACGCCGAGCAGGAGCCCTTGCCCGGGAGGGGCTAGCAGGTCAATTCGATCGAGATAGGTAAATCCGGCAAGTGTGGCAGGGTCTCCGTCTGTGGCCAGCCACTCGCGCGCATCGCGGCGTTGAAAGTTGGATTGAGACAGGGGAGAGCGGTTGAAGAGATAACGCGCCAAGGTGTATTTGCCTGTGCCGTGCTCGCCTTCAATGGTGGCAACCTGCAGATGGGGCGCGGCCATCTCCGCTTGCATGAGCAGCTTGCGCCAGGCGGCGCTTACGCCGACAACCTGGGTTGCGGGCGGAGAATCCAGTTCCACCAGCGTGAGGCCGGAGACGGAAGTCTGAGTCTGGTATTGAGCGGCGCTATGCATGGACCTCAACGTGCCTCGCCTCCGTGGCCCCGAATGGAGATGTACCAGGCCGACAAAGGACTCATCGGCGCAGCGTGGGAAAACATGAACAGGGAGATGTGCAAATGGGTGGAGGATGGGACTCGGGCAGATTTCGCAGAAGATTTGCGTCGAGGCAAATTCTTTGACGGGAGAACTCCTGACATTGCCGTGAGGCAGCAAGAGTTCGACAGCTACGGGAGCCGCTCTCACGCATTTTGAAGAGCAAATGGAATCGAAGGTTTACACAGCGCTGTGCCTTCGGCTGGGTAGTGGCTTTGGCCACTATATACTTGGGATATCCCCCGCCGAGGCTTGTTTTGCTTTGCCCCTTTGCAGATTCTCAAGAGTATGGGAACCGGCAAGGAACTATCTCACCGAGGGTATATCTGGTGGAGAATCCGTTCTTGACGAATCAATCGAAGCGCTGGTGCTATGGGTTATGGCTGTTGCTGATTGGCATCTATGCCATGGTGCACGCGTTGCATTTGAGCGCGGATTTTCCTAACCACACGCGCTGGTTTTCTGACTGGGCCAAGTACACGGACGAGGGCTGGTATGGGAACGCGGCAGTTCGTTCGCACCTGTTTGGGAGCTGGTATTTGAAGGGGGACTTCAATCCAGCGGTAGCGCTGCCGGTGTGGCCGTTTTTGGAGTGGATGCTGTTTTTCATTACCGGGGTTACCTTGCAGGCAGCGCGCGGATTGGCAGTGAGTTTTTTCTTTGTGAATCTGCTGCTGAGTTACCTTTTGCTGAAGTCGAGAGGACCACGGTGGGTAGGGCTGCTGGCGGTGACTCTGCTGGTGACGAGCCCATTTCTTTATTGCTTTAGCCGGCTGGCAATTCTTGAGCCGATGTTGACGGCGCTTACGCTGGCGGCGATGAACCTGGCGGTACGGTTGCCTCGGCTGCGGCGTCCAATGGTTGCCTCGGTGGGGATCGGGTTGCTTTTTACGCTCATGATGCTGACGAAGACGACCGCGGTTTTTTTGCTGCCGGCTTTGGGTTGGGCGTTGCTGCTGCCGCTATGGCACAGGCGCAAACTGGCACTGCGCTGCGGAGTTGCTGCGCTCGGCGCCGCAGCTATCAGCTTTGGCGCGTGGATAACGGTGGTGGCGCGGCTGGGCCTGCTAGGCGATTACAGTTACCTGTTTTTCATCAACAAATATCCCAAGCCGACGGAGTTTTATTGGCCGCTGTTGAGCGCCAAGTGGTCTTTCAACGGGGGGCTTTGGGTAGATCACATTCTGATTCCGCTGGCGGGACTGGTGGTGGCCGGCGCGGCGCTGGCATGGCAGAGGACCTGGGGCCGTAGGCTGCTGCTGGATCCGGTGTTCGGCGCATCGGTGTGGGCGGTGGCAGGCTATCTGCTGTTCATGACGTACCAGAACCATCCGCAGCCGCGCTACTATGCCGTGGTTGCATTGTTTTGCTTCATCCTGGTGGCGCAGGGGGCCGAGGCGCTGGCTGGTTATCTGGCGGCAGTGGAGAAGCCGGCCCGACACCGGCACAAGGCGCGGATTGCGGGCTGGGCGGTGGTGGGCCTTGGCGTAGCGGCGGTAGGCATTAATTGCGCGCAGACAATGAGGTATGTGCTTCATCCGCAGTACACGTTTATTAATGCGGCCCGGGGATTGACGCGCTATATCGATGCGCATCCCAACGGGAAGCGGCTGCTGGTTTCGATCAGCGGCGACCAGATAACGATGGCGACCCACCTGCCGACGCTGTGCGATGACTTTGGCACGGAGGAACTGCACTCGAAGCTGGCCGATTACGATCCGGGCTGGTATGCAGCCTGGAATGATCTTGATCCTGGGACGCTGGAGGATATTCATACGCACTTCAGGCTTGAGCAGGTGGCCAGTTTTTCGGCTTTCGACGATCCGGAACGGGACCAACTGGTGCTGTTTAAACTGCACCGTTTGCCCAGCGGGCGGGTTCGCGACCCCGGCGAACAGGAGCTTAAGGTGGTGCTTGACGACGACAGGGTGGTTATTCCGGTTGAGTAACGGAACTGGCTGCCATGCGACTCTAAACTTGAGCCGCGGCGGTGGAGAATGAACAGAGTAGCGTTTCTGCTGGTGCTGACGGTGGGAATTGCTTGCCAGGCAATGGCGGCAACGCGGGTGAGCGTGGAGCAACTGGAGCAGTTGCTTGGTTCTGTTCATGGGCAGTCTGATGGCAAGATCGCAAGGCAGCTTTCTGGCCTGGAATTGACGGAGCGGGCTAGTTCGCTGCGTGTGGCGCGGTGGGAGGCGGACTTCTCTGGGCGGCAGACGCGCGAGGCGTTGATCGAACTGGCTGACGCGTCGGCGTTTCTGGATCTTCCTGCAGCGGAGATGTTGGCGAAGGCGCCGCCGGACCGGGAAGGGCGAGTGGCGCTACTTCTGAAGACGGTCAATTCACTGAATATGACGGTTACGAAGCTGCCGAATTTTTATGCCAAGCGGACGACAGAGCACTTTGAAGACACTCCGGCGATAGAACGCTGGGGGCGGCCAGGCAGGGCGGGGGGCGTATCAGCGTACGTACCGCTGCACGGCATAGGGAAGTCAACCGTAACGGTGAGCTACCACGATGGCTACGAACTGGTGAACGCAAAGAAGACTTCCCTTGGCACTGGGGGTCCAGCGGTGACAGGGCTGACCACTTCAGGTGAGTTTGGGCCTATCCTACTGGTAGTTTTTGATAACGCCATCCGAGGCAAGATGGCGTGGGGCCACTGGGAGCAGGGCGCCAACGGGATTGAGGCAGTATTTCGCTACTGGGTGGCGCAAGGGCAGTCCAGCTATCTGGTGGCGATACCGCAACCGCGAGGGAAGCCCGCGGAGAAAGTCTTTCCGGCTTATCATGGCGAACTGGCGTTGGATCCAGCGACGGGCGATATTCTGCGCATCACGGCAGTAGGGGATTTCGTTGAGCCCTATGTGATGGTGAAGGCGTCGATAGTGGTGGAATATGGGAGCGTCCCGATTGGAGGGGCGAACTACATTTGCCCGGTGAAGGGCGTGGCACTTTCGAGGACGCCTTTCATCAGCGCCGATGATGGATTGCAAGGCGGTGCAAGGCCCATGCAGACCCAGTTGAATGACATCACTTTCAGCGAGTATCACCTGTTTCGCGGGGATGCGCGCATCCTTCCAGGAGAGGCGTGGGATGCCGATCAGCCGGGCGCACCCAAATAGCGCGACCGATGGTTGGATGGTTGTAGGATGGGCGCATAAAGCGTTTTCAGGTTCCATGGAGAGCGAGTGAAGATGGCGAACAAGTGGAAGGCACGTATTTGCGGAGTGGTACTGGCAGGAGTTTTGGCCGGAGTGGGTTGCGAGGGAGCTCTTGGGCAGTTGCCGGAGCCGGGGACGCAGTCAAGCGCACCCAATCCATTTGCCGATACGACTGTGAATCCGGGGAAGATATTGCTTTTCGAACTGGAGGCGCGGTTTGCCAAAGACGTGGCGGCGCGCGGAGGGGCGGCCTTCGCTGATTGGTTTGCCGGGGATGGCGTGGCGCTGGGCAATGGCGCGGCTCCGTTGATAGGGCGGGTGGCAATCATGAAATCCGCCAACTGGCTTGCGAAGGATTACATGCTGACCTGGACGCCGACGGACGCGATGATGGGGCCGTCAGGGGACATGGGATATACGTGGGGGCACTTCGAAGGGCGCAGCAAGGACGCTGCCGGAAATCCTGTTGTTACTACCGGACGGTACATTACGATGTGGCGGAAGGAACTGGATGGGAACTGGAAGGTGGTGCTGGATGCGGGAAGTAATGAGCCAGCCGCGGGCGGGGACTGCTGCAAGCTGCCGGCAGGGAATTAGGGCGGTGAACGGTGGTCAACCGGCTTATGTCACGTGGTTGCAATCCCCAGGTCCCAGGAGCGGGACCTGGAGCCCGCGAAATGCATTCAGAGTGGATTGGATCTGTAGTACATAATTTGTGGGATTTATGGGTTGGTTTGATGGTTGATATGTTTTAGTGGCTTTTCAGCGTAGCCCCATCTTTGCGCGCGTCACGGAAAAATCCGGGCGATTCGGGTGGGATTACAAGCGATCGGTGGTTCCTTAAGTAACATCTGTGAGAACCTTTATCCTGGAAATCGAATTACTTGGGTTGTAGCTGGAATTCCCCTAAATTCCCCTATTTGTGTGAGAGTCATTTTCTTCCCATTGCTCGATACTGATAATCGGGTGAGTGTATCTTATGTGCGCAATGCAGACGCTACAACTCGGTGATATCACTGATCCGAATCTGCGTCCGGAATTCAGCATCTTCGACCACAATCCTGACCCCGCGCTGGACGAATTGACGGAACTTGCCGCTGTGTTGGGCAACGCGGAATATGCCTATCTGGGCTGGATGGATTTCAACCGGCTTTGGTTCAAGGCACGGTTCGGCTTCAAGGGGACAGATCAGCCGCGCGGGTCGACTGCCTGCCAGTGGATGCTGGAGTCAGGACGTCCGCTGCTGATCGCGGATGCCGCAGCGGACTCGCGGTTTCCGCCGGAAGGAATACACCTGGCAGGTGGCAGGCCTTGCCGTTCTTACGCCGCAACGCCGCTGATTACGAGCGACCAGCAAGTGGTGGGAACGCTGGCAGTGCTCTCGCGCAATCCCAACCAGTTCAAGCAGGAACACCTTACACTTTTGGAGATTCTGGCGCGGCAGGCAGTAACGCGGCTGGAACTCTACAACCGTATTCACTTGCAAGAGCAGGCGCAGCGAGCGCGGCAGCGCAGCGAGCGGGCCCTGGCGATTGAACGGTGCTTTGTTTCCGCGACGCTTGATTCAATTCCGGCGCTGGTGGCGGTGCTGGACACAGCGGGGCGGCTTGTCCGCATGAATCAGCCATGCTCGCAGTTGACGGGGCTGAGCCTTGCAGGCACGGCAGGGCGTCCATTTGTGGAAGAAGTGCTGGAGCCTGAAGACAGGGGCTGGGTAGCCGGGAAGCTGCGCGAGGCAGCGGCTGGGCAAGACTCCGGTCCGCACGAGACAGCCTGGCGGATTACCGCGATCCCTGGGACAGCGACGAAGAGCCGGCGGGTGAGCTGGACGCTGAGGCCGCTGCCGGGGCCGAACGGCGAGATTCAGTACTTGATTGTCAGCGGGCAGGACGTTACGGACCAGCGACAGATGGAGATGGCGCTGCTGTCAAGCGAGGCACGCTACCGCGAGGTGGTGGAGAACTCTCTGGGCTTTGTGTTTACGTGTTCGATGGAAGGCCGGTTGACTTCACTGAACGCCTTTACGGCGGAGACACTTGGCTACCGTGCCGAGGCTCTGACGGGGCGCTCGGTGACGGAGTTGATGGATCCAAACGGGGCGGCAGCATTTCAAGATTGCCTGCGGACGCTGGAGACACAGGAAGAATGGCAGGGCGCATTGCCGCTGCGGCGCAGCGATGGAATGTACCGGCGCATAGCATTCCGCAGCCGGCGCATGCATCTGCCTGGGGAACGGCCCTTTGTGCTGAATCACGGCATGGACGTGACCGAGCAGCATGAGGCCGAAGAGGCTCTGCACCTAGCCACGCGCCAGCGCGAGCTGATTCTGGAATCAGTGGGCGATGGCATTTACGGAATTGATCTGGATGGCAAGCTGACCTTTATCAACCAGGCGGGCGCGCGAGCGCTGGGCTATGCGCCGGAGCAACTGACGGGGCGCGATATCCACGAGATCATCCACCACAGCCATACCGATGGCACGCCGTACTCGAAGTCCACGAATCCGATTTTCATGGCGCTGCGGCGGAGTGAGTCGATACGGATGCGGGACGAGGTTTTCTGGCGTCAGGACGGCACCGCCATTCCAGTGGAGTACAGCGCAAACCCGATCATGGAAGAAGGTCGCATCTCCGGCGTGGTGGTTGCGTTCCAGGATGTTTCAGAACGGCGGCGGCTGGAAAAGATGAAGGACGAGTTCATTTCAACGGTGAGCCACGAGCTACGGACGCCGCTGACCTCGATGCGGGCTTCGCTGGGCCTGATTTCGACCGGCTCGCTGGACAAGCGGCCAGAGAAGCAGCGGCAGATGGTGGAAATGGCCATTGGCAACTGCGACCGGCTGATTCGGCTGGTGAACGACATTCTGGATTTTGACAGCGTTGAGAAGGGCCGACTGCCTTTGCACCGGCAGCCGTTGGAGGCTATAGACCTTTTACGGAGAGCCGCGGATGTTGCCCATGGCGCGGCGACGCCGATGCACATCAGCTTCAAGATTGAAGCGCCGCCGTCTCCGGTGTTTGCCGACGAAGAGCGGGTGTTGCAGGTGTTGAATGAACTAGTGGCCAACGCGATCAAGTTTTCACCACCAGAGACAACGATCCGGCTGACAGCGCAGCCCGCTGCGGCCAAAGATCCAGGGACCAATCCGCTGGGCCTTGGCGAGGTGTGCTTTACGGTCGAGGACCAGGGCCGGGGAATTGCGCCGGAGAAGCTGGAGCGGATCTTTGAGCGGTTCCAGCAGGGAGACGCATCTGACTCACGGGCGTTGGGCGGCACCGGGCTTGGCCTGGCGCTGTGCCGCAGCATTGTGGAGCAGCACGGCGGCCACATCTGGGCGGAGAGCGAACTGGGCAAGGGCAGCAAGTTCCGATTCACGCTTCCGGCGGCCTCGGCGGTTGAGCTGGGCAGACAGTGAACAGCGGGTTGAATTGAACTGAGCAGCGCGTGAAGTTTTTGCTGACAGGCAGGCCGAAAACACACTAAAAATTGTAGACTTGTGCATCATTGAATGAGGGAAGCTGTGCGCCCTTTTCCAGTGGGCAATGGGATTCCGGTGTGTTGGATTCTTTGGAGATGAGCGTGGCGGGCAAATTGGAACTGGGCAAGCTGGAGTTGATTGTGGGGCCGATGCGGAGCAACAAGACCGCAGAGCTGCTGCGGAGAATTGAGACGCGGCGGCAATATGCCAAGCAGTACGTGATGCTGCTGAAGCCGAGCGACGATACCAAGGCAGCGGCTGGACTGGTGGAGAGCCGGAACCGGAACGGATGCGGAAAGATGGAGGCTGTTGAGTTCCGGTCTGCCGATCCATGGACGGTTCTGCCGGTGCTGGCGGCAACCGAGCAGCAGATTGGCAAGCGCGTGGAATGCATCGCCATCGACGAGGGACAGTTTGTGCAGGACCTGTTCCCGTTTACGCGGCGATTGCTGGAGACAGGCTACGACGTGATGGTGTCTGGGCTGGAATTGGATTTCCGTGGAATGCCGTTTGGAGAGATGCTGGACCTGTCATGGCTGGTGCGAACGTATTCCGGGAATATTACCGAGCTGGTTGCGTACTGCACGTGCGGAGCCAAGGCTATGTATCCGCAGCGCCTGATCGAGGGAAAACCGGCCTGCTACGACAGCCCGATTATTATGGCCGGCGACTTTTATGAGCCGCGCTGCGCGGAGCATTTTGTGTTGCCAGGGCGACCGCATTAGTGTCCCTCCTGAAAAGTTCTTGGTAGAACGCGCGAAAGTGCAAAAGCAGATTCTTCGCTCAACACCCTGAACGAATGACAGTATGGTTTTGTACTGTTCGCTGGTGTACGAAAAGCAGCCTTTTTGGGCCTGAAAGCAGGCCGGAGATGGCTGTTTCTGTACGGATTTGTATGGTGAGGTGTTACTTTCTGGTTAATAGGAATCTCTTTCAAGTTGTTTATATACATGTGCTTGCGGAATCTTACGGGCGTAAAAACGTGAATTTTGGAGCCAGGGGTGGGGGGTATGCGATTTCGGGCTCTCCGGCGCTGCTTGCTGACGGCATTTCCCTTGAGATTATTGTGCGCCAATGGGTTGTAATTATCTGCAATTGCAGGGGGTGGATTCCGTGTCTCAGGCTTTTGCTTTGGGTTCTGGGCTGACTGGCTCACTGTTGGGGTGGGCTGGTGCATTCCAGGTTCCCAGAGTTCATTGTGGTGGGGTTGGGTTGCCCGCTGCGGGAGTGGACGCCCACAGAACAGCCGGTCTGGAGACTGGCGCTACAGATTGGCGAATGCGGGGCAGCTGGAGTTGATTTGCGCTAGGTTGCGCCAGCCGGTGGGGTGCTTTCCTATTTGTGGCGGGAGCAGTCACAATGGTGCGTGGACTTCGGGACCATGAACGAACGAGTTGAAGGGCGACTGAGCATCAGGGGGAACCGCGCCTGGCGATGGGTGCGTAGCTTGCTGGTTGTGGGGATTGCGTCGCTTGTGATTTTGGGCGCGGGGGCGCAGGAGCCGACACAGCCGCAGACGCTGGATCACACACGGGCTACGCTGCATGGAGTGGTGCGCAATGCGGCCACCGGGGAAGGGTTGCCGCGGGCGCAGGTGCGGATTGAGGGCGATGCCGATACGGGCACGCTGACCGACGGCGAGGGACGCTTCGAGTTCCCCGGGATTGCCGTGGGGCCGCAAGTGCTTCTGGTGCGCAAGCCGGGCTTTCGAGATGGCAGCCATGGCGGCGGGGCGGCAACTGAGAGAGATACGGCTGGTTCAACGCACAATGTGATGGTGGCTGCGGAGATGCCGGACGTGGTGTTTACTCTGTCTCCCACGTGCGCGATTCATGGACAGATTCAGCTTTCAACGGGCGACGGGGCGCAGGGGATTACGATTGCGCTGGTGCAGCGGGCGATAGAGAATGGCCGCGCGGTGTGGCAGGCAAGGGGCTTTGCAAAGACGCACAGCGACGGGAGTTTTCGCTTTGGCGGGCTTGCGGATGGGGAGTACGGCATCTATAGCGAGCCGGTGCTGGACGACGAGTTGAATGGCACGCCGGGCGCGGGCGACACAGGGGAACACTGGGGCTATGCGAGCGTGTTCTATCCCGATGCGCGGGAGTCCTCGGGCGCGGGGCGGATTCGCTTGTCAAATGGCCAGGACGTGCAGGCCAACATGACGCTGACACGGGAGGCCTTCCAGGTGGTGAAGGCGGTGACTACGGCGCCGCAGGTGAGCGGAGGAGAACGAGGCGGGACAAACTACTCGGCTGTGGTGCTGGATGGCACGGGGAACCAGACGGCTTACAAGGCGCAGTACGATGCGGAGTCGCACAGCGTGCAGGCGCTGCTGCCGGATGGCAGTTATACGCTGCTGGTGTCGAGCATTCCGAGGATAGAACGAAGGGGCGGCCAAGGCAATCTGAATGCATGGGTGCTGGTGGGGATGGCGGATTTTTCCGTTGCCGGACGGGCAGTGCCGAATGTGCGGGTGGCGCTGGGGGCACCGAGGCCGAACCCGGTGCAGTTCAGCGTGGTTCGCAACTCAGGGCAGGGGTTACCAGCATCGAGACAGGCGAGCCAGGTGCTGGTGATGGTGAGCCGGGCGGGCGGCTGGCTGGACGATGGGATGGTGGGCATGTATGCGGACGGGGCCGCACCGGGGCCGCTGGAGGCTGTGTACACGATGCCAGGGGCGTACTGGGTGCATACGCATGTGCAGCAAAAGGGGCTTTGCGAGGCGTCTTTTACGGCGGGTGGGACGAATTTAGCGCGCGAGCCGGTGATCTTTGGTCTGTCTGGCGCGACGGCGAACATGGACCTGACGCTGCGGGACGATTGCGCGCAACTGCAAGTGAGCCTGCCGGAGACGGTTGCGGGGATTACGGCCGGGGAGGAGAAGTTCTTTACGGTGTACGTGGTTCCGGATTTTGACTCGACGATGGATGTGGAGGCGTTGACTCTGCGGGCCTCAACGGGGGGCAGTTATACGGTGGATGACCTGACGCCGGGGGATTATCACATATACACATTTGAGGGTTCGGTGCGGCTGGAGTACAAGAACCGCGGGGCGCTGGTGAATCAGG
>Ga0316230_1003029_pt1 | contig 13657 bp, 10 predicted proteins | sample TBH18025metaG_FD_206004 | JGI IMG/M metagenome (GOLD analysis project Ga0316230, IMG submission 206004) | Freshwater microbial communities from Trout Bog Lake, Wisconsin, USA - TBH18025 | ecosystem: Environmental > Aquatic > Freshwater > Lake > Hypolimnion/Profundal zone | place: USA: Wisconsin...
TTACTCCCCGGAACGCTAACCCCGGATGGTTGGCTCAGTTTTTCGACCAGAAATCGATCACGAACACGTCATCGAGCACCGGACCCACGATTTTGCCGAAGGCTTTGTGCTCGGGGTGCTCGATATACGCGTCTCGGTCTTTTTCGCTCTTGAACGAGAGCAGGAAACAGTGGGTGAAGCCTTTGTCCCGTTGTTCTTTGCTGACGTTCGTGCCCCACTCCAGGCTCACCACCTGGGGGATCTTTCCTTTCAACGCCTGGAAGGCCAGTTCGACCTTTTTGATCTCGTCGGCGGAGGCGGTACTCTTGAACCTGAAGCAGACCACATGGTGGAGTTTGTCGGCGGCGTGGGCGCTGAGGACCATGCCGGTGGTCAAGAACGCGCAAAGGGCGATGATAATGGTTTTCATGATGTGGCGAGCCTGCCATGTCCGTGCGTCTGCCGCAACCAATTCCTTTTTCCCGCGTGGAAACCGTAGTTGCACCGAAATATTGCACCTTGCATACTGCGGCCGGCTCGCTTAGTAGTGCGGCCTGCGGGTATCACGCCAGGCAGCACTCGGACGAGGTGTCGCCCGGGAACCGAGGGGCGGTTCGCGGGCCAATGAGTCGATCCAAACGACGGGAATAGATGTTATGAAACGACAAAGGCAACGAGCGAGTCAACTGGTTCTCTGGGGCTTGATGTTAGCGATCGGCGCCGCGATCGGCGCGCGGGCCGCCACCACCGCCGAAGCGAATTGGCCGCAGTGGCGCGGTCCGCTCCAGAATGGGGTGGCGCCCTCGGCCAGTCCGCCCACTAGCTGGAGCGAGACGAGTAACGTCAAGTGGAAGGTGAAGATCCCCGGCGAAGGTTCGGCCACCCCCATCATTTGGGGGGATCGGGTTTTTGTGCAAACCGCCATCGCGACCGGCAAGAAAGTCGAAGCCCCGGCGGAGCCTGCCGCCCAACCTCCACCTGGTCCGCCGCCAGGGCAGGGGGGGCAGCCTCCCGGTGGTCCGGGCGGCAAAAAGGGGCCCGGCGGGCGGGGCGGGTTTCCGGGCGGCGCCAAGCCGACCGAGACCTTCCAGTTTGTGGTCCAATGCCTGGATCGCCAGACCGGCAAGACCCTCTGGCAGCAAGTGGCGCGCGAAGAGGTCCCCCACGAAGGCCATCACCCGAGCGACGGCACTTTCGCCTCGCCTTCGGGGCTGACCGACGGCCAACACTACTTTGCGCACTTCGGGTCTCATGGCCTTTATTGCTTCGATTTCGAGGGGAAACTGGAGTGGCAGCAGGACCTCGGCAAGATGCGCATCGCCATGAGCTTCGGCGAGGGCAGTTCTCCGGCGATTTACCAAGACACGCTCATTGTCAACTGGGACAACGAGGACGGTTCTTTCATCTGCGCGCTGGACAAGCGGAGTGGCAAGACGCTCTGGAAGAAATCGCGCGAGGAGCGCACCTCCTGGGCGACACCCCTGGTGGTGGACCAAGGGGGGAAGGCGCAGGTCATCACCGCCGCGACCGGGAAGGTCCGGAGCTACGCGGTCGCCACCGGCGAACTGGTCTGGGAATGCGCGGGCCTGACCCGCAACGTGATTCCCTCCCCAATCGCCGACGGCGGGATGCTCTACTGCACCAGCGGGTACCAGGGCAGTTCGTTGTTGGCGATTCGCTTGGACCGTACTGGGGATTTGAGCGGCAGCGACGCGATTGCGTGGTCGTACAAGAAGAACACGCCTTACGTGCCCTCGCCACTGCTCTACGAGAACCGGCTCTACTTCTTCGCCGTGAACAAGGGAGAACTTTCCGGCCTGGATCCCAAGACGGGGGAGGTCTTTTTGGACGCGGTACCCATCCCAGACTTGAGTGGGGTTTACGCCTCTCCCGTGGGCGCGGGCGGGCGGATTTATCTGGTGGGCCGCAACGGAGTGACGGTGGTGGTGAAGCCCTCCGCCAAACTGGAGGTGCTGGCCAGCAACCGGCTCAACGAACGATTCGATGCCTCGCCGGCGGCCGCCGGCAAGCAGTTGTTCCTTCGCGGCAAAGAACTCCTCTACTGCCTGGAACAGAATCCGTAGCCCAGGGCCATCCGAGTGGAACCGTAGCGCGGGTATCCCAGCCCGCAGTCCTCCTCGACCGATCGGCGGCGACGCTGGCCCGCTACAATCTGGTCTCGAAAAAATAGTGGGCATTTGGCCGTGGTGTGGCATCGTGTTAACGCTGGCTATGAAAACACGAACACGCACCGTAAGTTGGATAGTGGCGGCAATGCTCCTGGTGGCGCTCGTCCCGCTGAGCAGCCAAGCCAAGGGCTACAGCAGCGGCGGGCACAGCTATTCCTCGGGGTCGCACAGCTCCAGCTTTTCGAGCAGCCGTTCGAGTTCCAGCGGCACTCGGAGCTCGGGCGGCTTTCAGTCCGGCGGCGGCAAGAGCTACAGTTCCGGCTCCAGTTCGAGCGGCGGCGGCAAGAGCTACAGTTCCGGCTCCAGTTCGAGCGGCGGCGGCAGGAGCTACACTTCCGGCCGAAGTTACTCCTCTGGGAGTGATCACCTCTTTAGCTCCCATGCCAGCGGCGATAGCTCCCGGACTGCGACGCGCAAATCCGATGCCGATTCAAGCCGGATTACCTTTGACAGCGCCGCGGCGCGCGCTCGCAAGGAGGAGGGCAGCCGCCAGGACTATGCCCGGTTTAAGGACACGCAGCGGGCCCCCGGCGCCTCGGGTAACTCCGGCTACCAGGGTCAGCCCCCCCCCATCATCCGCAACCCGAGCGGCGGTTCCTACCGGACCTCGGCTTACGTGCCCGACGCGCAAGTGCTGGTGAGTCGGCCGGTGCGGATCCACGCCTTCTATGCCCCTTATTACTCGCGCCCGGTCGTGGTCTATCATGACCCCTATAGCAGCTTCTTCTGGTGGTGGTTGCTGGACCGTTCGCTGGACGACCGGGCCTACTGGGCTTACCATCACCGCTACGATATGGATCCGGGGCGTTACCAGTCTTTGATGGCGACCGACCAGCAATTGGAGACGCGGGTGGCGCAACTCGAAGCGCAAGCCGTCGCGCGCGATCCGCATTATGTTCCGACGGGCCTCGATCAGGACCTGATGTATTCGGATCACTACGTCAACCAAGCTTATAACACGCGTCCGACCCTCGGGGGGCAGGTCGCCTTTTGGGTGCTGGGTATCCCCACCGCCCTGGCTTTCTCCGGTTTCTTTATTTGGCTGATTTGGTTCAAACGCTGGCAAACCGCAACCTGATTCACGATCCCCTCATCTCATGCAACTGCACCTTCCACCCTATATCCTGGGCGACCTCCTGGCGACGGTCGCGTTCGGCGTCATCGCCATTATCCTTATCATCGTGGGCTATACCGCGTTCGACAGATTGACGCCCCGCCTGAATTTCAGCGCGTTGCTGAACCAGGGCAACATCGCCCTCGCGATCGTGGTGGGCGCCTTCATCCTCGGGCTCTGCCACGTCGTGGCCAGCGTCGTCTCGGCCATCCTCGGCGGTCCTTAGCCCCACCTATGCCAACCGACGATAAAGGCAAGACGCTGTGGGAGTTGTTCCTCCAGCGCATTCACCACGGCGGAAATAACGGCTCCGGCCTTCCGTTTTATAACCCGCGGGCCATCCTGGTCGGCTCCCCCTTCTCCATCCCGTATGCCAACGGGCCGGTGTTCGCCGACCACGATTTTACCGTGCGCGAGATCCGCGAGTACAACCGGCGGATCGCGGGCCAGGAATACCGCTTCGTCGATTATATCCTGAGCGGGATCGATCAGAAGTCCTTCGCGGCGGCAGATGCGATCGATGTCAGGTTGCGCGCCGTGCCCAACGCTGCGGGCGCCCATGACGCCCTGCTCTTGCGCCTCGAGGATGAGTTCGCCTTCGCCGAGGACTTTCTGAGTGTGGTCCAGGACCAGACCGGGGTCTTTGAAATTACCGATGATGACTCCGGGGCGAGGGTGACGTTCCGCCGCATCAACGAGTTGAAAGAGTCGTATCTGGCCGCCGTTCTGGTGGTGGCGGCGACGACCCCCGAGGGCAAAGCCGTATCCAACCAGGTGGCCCCGGTGCAGATCGAGTATTGGGACTATTGGCGCGAGGTCGACCTCGGCGGCGGCAACACCGCCAAGGAGTTTGTCTTCGTGGAAATGAGCCGCGAGAGCGGTTGGTTCCAGATCTGGCGCGGGCGGGAGTTCTTTTCCTAGCCTAATAAAGGCAAGCAATAAAACCGCAACTAGAACCACCCATAACGCCCGGCGGCCGCTTCTGGTATTGGCAGCATCCTGCCGTGAATGCTGCTGCGTTCGGTTGTTGGCGGGTGCGCCGCTCCGCCGCGGGCTTGCGGAGTTGTCTATTTGTGGTCTGCGCCCTCACACAAGGTGTGGGTTTGGCCGACGTACCGCCTTGGGTGCCGCCGGAGCGCGGCTTGGTCAGTTCGCAGGCAGCCACCTCCTGGGAGCAAGCCCTTATCAGCGGCAACGGTAAGTACGGCGCCTTGGTTTATGGGCAACCGATTCACGAGACTATCGTACTGAATCACGCCCGGCTGTTCCTGCCGTTGCACCCACCGCTGCCACCCGTCGATACGGGTTCTCACCTCCTGGATATCCGCCGGATGATGGCTGAGGGCCAATACCAACGCGCCGCCGATTATGTGGTGGAACTCTCGAAAACCGAGGGCTTTGGCGGCAAGCGTTGGACGGACCCGTTTGTGCCGGCCTTCGACTTACAGGTCAGCATGGCGACCAACGGCCCGGTCAAGGCATACGCGCGCGCGGTCGATTTCAGCACTGGGGTGGCGTCTGTGAAATGGAAGGACGATCGCGGTGAGTTTCAGCGGCGGTTGTTGGTTTCCCGGAGCGACGACCTGGTGGTGCTTAGCATCACCGGTCCGGGTGCGGGGACGGTGGATTGCGACTTGCGGCTGGCTCAGCGGCCGGCCGAAGGGCAGGGGGGCTGGAACGCGGAGGCTATGTTCAAGACTGGCATCCAGAGCGTGGCAGTGGGAGCCGAGGCGGGATGGCTGACCTATCGCAGCCGCTTCCGGCATGATTGGCCTGGCAGCCTTCAAGGTTATGAGGGGGTGGCGCGGGTGGTGGCCCGGGGTGGCACCGCCCGGACGGAGGGGGAGAAGATCGTCGTGCGCGGGGCCGATGAGGTGTGGGTCGGGTTGCGCATCGGGCTCTTGGCGGATTTCGCCGCTTCCCAGACGCCGGTCTTGAAAAGGCAATTGGCGAAGTTCAAACCGGACTTTGCGGCGCTGCTCGCCCGACACGCAGAGCTGCATGGCCGTCTCTTCAACCGCTGCCGCCTGGATCTCGGCGGTGCGGCCGACCGCGGTTTAACTTCAGAGGAACTGATCGCCAAATCGCGCGTCGGGAACTTGTTGCCGGCCCTGCTGGAGAAAGAGTTTGACGCCTCCCGCTATGCGGTGCTTTCAAGCAGTGGAGAGTGCTTCCCCAATCTCCAGGGCATCTGGAATGGCACTTGGAGCCCGCCGTGGTCGGGCGACTTTACCCTGAACGGGAATGTCGAGACGGCGATCGCCGCCGATCTTTCCGCGAACCTGGCGGAGTGTCTCGAACCCTTCTTCCACTACCTAGAAGCCCACCTGCCGGAGTACCGCACCAATGCCGCCCGGCTCTACGGATGCCGCGGCATCCATGTCCCCTCGCGTGCCAGCAGCCACGGGTTGAACAACCATTTCGACGCCACCTGGCCGATGACGTTTTGGACTGCCGGGGCCGGGTGGGCCGCGCGGTTTTTTTACGACTACTACCTCTACAGCGGAGACCGCCGTTTTCTCGAACGGCGCGCCCTGCCGTTCATGAAGGAGGCGGCGCTCTTTTATGAGGATTTCCTGGTCGAGGGCCGGGATGGGAAATGGCTCTTCTCACCATCCTATTCGCCCGAGAACCATCCCCAGAACAACCCGTCACAGGCCGGTATTAACGCCACGATGGATATCGCCGTGGCCACCGAATTGCTCCGCAACTGCATCGCCGCCTGTGAGGAACTCGCGGTCGAGCCCGAGGCGGTCGAGCGCTGGCGGGCCATGCTTGCCCGGATGCCCGACTACGCCATCAATGCCGACGGCGCGGTGCAAGAGTGGATCACGCCGCTCCTGGAGGACAACTACGCCCACCGGCATTGCTCGCATCTGTACGCCCTCTTCTACGGGCTGCCGGACGACCTCGCCACCAACGCCCCGTTGCGCAAGGCCTTTCAGGTCGCCGCGGAAAAGCGCATGGAAATCCGGCGCCAGGAAAACGGCGGCGTGATGGCCTTCGGCCTGGTCCAGCTCGGCCAGGTCGCGTCCAGTCTGCGGGACGCCCCGATGAGCTACGAAGTGGTGGATTGGCTGGCCAACAACTACTGGGCCCCAAACCTGGTGTCCACGCACAATCCCAAGAGCCTCTTCAACGTGGACCTCTGTGGCGGGCTGCCGGCGGTGGTCTTGCAGATGTTGGTCGATTCTCGGCCCGGATGGATCGAACTCCTGCCCGCGCTCCCCGCACAGTGGCCCTCGGGCCAAGTGCAGGGCGTCCGCTGCCGCGGCCAGATCGAGATCCGGAGCCTTTCGTGGACCCCCCAGCGGCTGAGCGTCACGCTCCGCTCGGAAATCGCTCAGTCGGTGGAATTACGCGCCCGCCCGTTCAACTGGATCAAGTCGGTGTTGCTGTCGGCGGGCAAGGAGATCACCCTTCAAACCTCGGCGCCGTGAGCCGCCGAGCTGGGGTCAAGCTCAGGGCTTATCACGTAACGGTCAACCCCAGCGCGGCTGCCACGGTTTTATCCACCTCCGGCTTGCCCCCTACATACCTGCGGCCCAAGCCGAAACCTTCGTCCCAACCCCAAACGGCCCAGCCAATCTGGTTCTCGGCCAGGACCTGGCCGAAATCGCGGAACCAGGTGGCACGGTGCTCCGCCTTGGCCTTGGGCGGGAAGACGCCGAATTCTCCGCAATAGAGCGGCACATGGTGGCTCGCGCCCCATTCGATCCCTTCTTTGAAACGGGCCGCCAGTTTGGCCTTGTTCCAGCGTTGTTTGCCGTAATTCTCGACCATGTTCTTGGAGCCGGGATATGGATCCAGGTCGGGCAGCAGCGAGGCCACCGCCTCGGGGTCGGAGGGGTAGGGGACGCCCTTTAGCGGTTTGACATCTGGTCCCGCCCAGGTGGCGCCCTGGTGCGTGAAGGTGAACGGGTCGTAACAGTGAAAGGAATAGACGACGTTCTGGTCCTCGATGAGCTTGAGCTTCTTGAGGCCGTCGATTCCTCCCCAATTGGGGCCGGAGGTCATGATCGTGTGTTCGGGCGCAGCCTTGCGGATCGCGGACGCCAGCCGGGCGTTGAACGGGTTCCATTCGGCTTCATGGCCGGCAAAGACCGGCTCATTGATGATTTCCAGCATTGTCAACTCGGGGTCGAAGTGCTTCAGCCGGCCGGCGAAATCCCCCCAGAAGCGGACAAAGGCATCCTGCCAGGCGGGATTCAACTCGGAAGGCCGGTCTTCGTTGTGAATATCCACCAGCACCAGCAACCCGGCTCGGTGAAACCGTTCGATGGCTGCATCCACGAACTTCGCGTTCTCCTCGCGGACCGCGCCCGTCGCCTGGTCCATGATGACCTTGGGCTGAAGACACAAGCGGACGTGCGTCAAGCCCATGGTGCGCATCATCTTGGCCTCGGCCTCCGTGATGTAGTTGTCGAAGTGAGCGGCCCCCTCCTGCCGGACAAAGCGGAACCATTGGCACACATTAGCGCCTTTGCTCAGGCGGCCCAACCGGCGCGCGGGAACACCCGTGTCCGTGGCGGACCAGGTGCGGAGGGCGGGCAAGGTGACCAGGGTTCCGACCAAGCCGGTCCCGGCGGCGCGCAAGAAGTGACGACGATTCGATGATTTCATAAATGATACCAGGCGCCCCCACTCGATGCGAACGGGTCTCGCCCTGGGGCTGATTGTCGCCAGTCCGGGACGCTCGTCAACTGCTGATTTCTCAGGGTTCCGCCCGGATGGCCTCTTTGAGGGTCCAGGCTTGCAACCGGGCGAGGGCCATGACTTTGGGCGCCCGGAAGCCGGCTCTATGGATGATCCAACCGCCAAAGAGACCGGGGGTATCCTCCGCCACGTGTTGTTCGGGGAGCAAGCGGGCGTTGTGGCCGAGTCTGACGCCTTCGCCGGCAGCCGCAGGAAATCGGCCCTGGGCTCGGTAGAAAGCCCACGCTCGGGCCATCCCGGCCAGGAAATCACCGGGGGCGACTCCATCAGGTCCGAGGAAAACGCGTGCTGGGACGCGTTGTTCGCTGGCGACAAACTGGCGCGCATCGCGAACGGCGTCTCGGAAGGCGAACCAGGAGGGATTTGTGGCAGAGCCGGTCCCGGTTGGTGGCGGCGAGTCAGGACCGAACAGGGCGGGAGTATTCAGCGGAAATTGGACCTTGCGGCCAGCGATGGTCTCGTCAAGGGCGACGGCCAGCAAGCCGAACTGGTCGGCCAGGGAATAAACCCGAGGACCGAGGCGGATGGCGTCCAGGCCGGTGGTGTCGCTTGCGGCGATACGCTCAGCAAGCTGGGTCAGGTCGTCCTCGGGCGCTCCTGAGGTACGCGTGAGGTCTGGATAGAGCAAGGGCAAGTCACCGGCTGTCACCCAACGCACCCCCGGGATCGCCCGGATATGGTCGATGTACTCCGCGAAGCGGCCGAAGGCGGCTTCGGTTTCAGCCGCCGGGCGTTGTGGGGGCGCTTGCCATTGTTCTCGTGGCGGATTGGTGCCGCGCCGGAAATTGACGGCGTCCCAGAATTCCTGATGAACCCACTCGCAGGGATGGTAATAAATGCTGATTAGCCCACCACCCTGTTCCCGCAACCGTTGCGCGACAGCCGAGATGGCTCGCTTGGCCGGGGCGACCGCCGCAGGATCGTGAAGCTCCATCCGGGTGCAATTGGGACCCAGGTTAAAAACGTTGAGCGCCCCGGTGTACCAAAAAGGCTGGTGATTGAGCCCGACATGGGATCCCTCGTCCACATAGCAGGGAACCCCATGAGGCGCGACTCCGATCGGTTTCAGGGCGGCGATAGCCTGGGGCGCCCAGGAAGAGCCGGGTTGGCCATAGCAGGCCAGGGTCGGCACCTCCAGAATCCGGCGGACGTCCGCCGCTCCGCCGACCTCGCGGCGCGCGAACTCCGCCACGCCTTCCAGCCAGCCGCATTCAGCCAGATACTCCGTCGGAGTGGGGTGAACCGAATGGAAGTTCGCATGGTAGCCGATCGCGTGTTTCCGCAGGGCGGCGAGAACGTCCCGGCGGCCGCGTTGCTCGAGCACGCGGGCCTTTTCGCCGACGATCTTGAACGTGGCGCGGATGCCTCGCTGGGTGAGCAGTTCGCACAAGCGCAGCGTCGCATCGTCGTCCGCGGGTGAGAGGTAATCCTCGGTATCGAACCAGAGGATGACACCAATTTCGGGTGGGCTGCCTGCTGGGGGCGTGTCGCTGGCGCGGCCATTCAGGCTCAGCATTATCATCGTGCCGGCGGCCCACAGGAGGGCGGCCAGCTTGGAGGTGTCGTTGATGGTCATGGGTGGTGCCTGAGTGGCGTTGATGAACCAAACCGGCCCTTCTACCCCTCGGTGATCAACCGGTAGCCCACGCCCGATTCGGTGACGATGAGGCGCGGTTTGGAGGGGTCGGCCTCGAGCTTTTCCCGCAGGTGCGCGATATAAACCCGCAGGTAATGGGTGTGTTCGACGTAATTGGGTCCCCAGACCTGTTGGAGGATATGGCGATGGGTGAGGACCTTGCCGGGGTCCTTGACAAACAGTCGGAGCAACGAGTACTCGGTGGCGGTGAGTTTGACCTCCCGCCCCTTCAGCCGGACAATCCGGGCGGTCAAGTCCACCTCCAGGTCGCCGGTGCGAAATACGGGACTCTCGCTGGCGGGCACCACATGGCGCTGGGCCACGCGCAGCCGGGCCAGCAGTTCACCCGTGCTGAACGGTTTGGTAATGAAATCGTCGGCGCCGCTATCCAAGGCGGCAATCTTGTCTTCCTCACGGTCACGGACGGAGAGGACCACGACGGGGACACGGCTCCATTCGCGCAGCCGTTTCAATACCGTGGCCCCGTCCATGTCCGGCAGGCCCAGGTCGAGGATGACGATATCCGGTGGATGTTGCGCGGCCGCGTTGAGGCCTTCCTGGCCGGAGGCAGCCTCGTCGACGCGGTAGCCGTTGCCTTCGAGACAGACCCGGAGCAAGCGCCGGATTTGCAGTTCATCATCGATGATCAGTGCTTGGGGTTTCGACGGTGTGGATTCGTTCATAAGGGTGCCTCGACACACATAGGTGGGGGTTTGACCAAGGGTAACCGGATGGTAAAAAGAGCGCCTCCGCCGGGCTGGTTGCCGGCCTCGACGTGGCCGCCCTGGGCTTCGATGAAGCCGCGGACTATGGCCAGGCCCAGGCCCGTGCCGCCGGCGGGGGCGTTGGGCGCGCGGTAAAACTTGTCGAAAAGGAACGGCAACGCCTCCACCGGCAGGCCGGGTCCGCGATCGGCCACGGTGAGGATGAGCGTGTCCTTTTGGGTGGTCGCACGCACTTCGACGCGGGTCCCGGGCGGCGTATGCAGGGAGGCGTTCAGGACCAGGTTGGCCAGGGCCTGCTCCATCAGTACGAAGTCCAGGCGTGCGAGTGGCAAGTCCGGGGCGACCGAAACCACCAGTTCATGACGGGCGAGGTCCTTTTCGACGTGCTTGAGGGTGACCTGGACCAAATCGGCAACCTCACACCAGTCCAGCTTTGCCTTGACGTGGCCGGATTCGAGGCGGGTGATATTGAGGAGGTTGCCGACCAAGCGGTTTAATCTGCCGGTGGCCTCCTGAATTTCATCCACCATGCCCCAAGGCAGCTCCGTCGCATGGGTGCGGCGGGCTTCGCCTAACGCGCTGGCGGCGCTGTTGATGACCGCGATCGGCGTGCGGATCTCGTGGGAAATGGAATTGAGGAGGGTTTTGCTGAGCCGCTCCGATTCTTCGACCATCTTGGCCCGCTGTTCGGCGTCGCGCAGGCGCTGGCGGTCGACCACCAAGGCGATTTGCCTCACGAACGCCTCGAGGAGGTCCCGCAGACCCGAGGGCAGCGGGCCGGAGTCGCGAAACCGCACGCTGAGTACGCCCACGGCGCGCTCGCCGGCCAGCAAGGGCTCATGGAGTCCGTCGGCGGACGGCAAGGTGTCGGTACCCAGGCCGGCCGGTTGGCGCCGCCGAAAGGCCCAGGCGGCGACGCTTTGCTCCTTTTCGGAGAGGAGCCAGGTGCTGGCGAAGTAAGGGGTGAGGGAGCCTTCCGGTGTTTCTTCGGGAAGCGACAGCGCCGTATCGGCATGGATGGCCCGGCCCACCTCGCGGATAATGATCGCCAGGAGGTCTGCGAAGTCCGTGGCTTGGGCCAATTCACGGGTGAACAAGTACATGGAGGTGGCATGCTCCTCGCGGCGGCGTTCGGCGGCCTGCTGCGTACGCAGGCGGGCCGCCAGGTGCCCCATCGCCAGGCCTACGACGAACATCGTGCAAAACATCATCCAATCCGCCGGCTTCTCGATGGTCAAGGTGAATAGCGGCGGGACGAAAAGGAAGTCCCAGAGGAAAGCGGTCAAAGCCGCCGCGACCAGGGTTGGGCCGCGGGCCACAAACATAGCCAGCACCACCACGCTCAACAAATAGACCAGGGCGAGGGATTGATAAGATTCATTGCCCAGCCAGTGCTGGAAAATCGCGTTCAAGCCGGTCACAGCGGCGACGACTCCCAAAGCCACCCCATAGCCGCGCGCCGCGGCGGGGTTGAATCGGAACGTCATCGGGGCGCGCAAGATGGAAACGTCTCCTTCGGCTCGCACTGCCCGCACGTCCACATTGCCGCTTTCCCAAATCAGACGGTTGAGCAGCGAACCGCCGCGCAAGAGGTCCAGCGCCCGCCAGCCGGCTGGTTTCCCGACGACGATCTGTGCGACGTTCTGGTCACGCGCGACCCTCAGGATGCCGCGGACCACATCGGTATCGGTGGTGGTGATGACCTGCGCGCCCAATTCACGCGCCAGGGCCAGATGGCGGGACAACCGCGCTTGCTCTTCCGGGCCGAGCGGCTCGGGAAGCTCGACGGAGACCGCGACCCAGGACGCCTGAAGTTCGCTGGCGAGGCGGCGGGTCCAGCGCACCAGCGAGGCGGAGGTCGGGCTGGCACTGACCCCGACCAGCAGCCGCTGGCCCGATTTCCAGGGGTCGGCTATCCCCTGGGCCTGGCGATAGGCCAGCACGTCCTGCCCCACATGCTCGGCCGCAAACCGCATCGCCAGTTCACGCAGCGCCGAGAGGTTGCCGGGTCGGAAAAAGTGGTCTTTGGCTTCCTGCGCCGATTCGGGGATATAGACCTTTCCGTCGGCCAACCGGGTTCGCAGTTCGTCCGGCGGCAGGTCGACCAGCTCCAATTCAGCCCCGTCCAAGGCCGTGTCGGGCACGGTTTCCCGGATGGGGACGCCGGTGATCTGGTGGACGGCCTCGGCGCGGCTTTCGAGGTGCTGGACATTGACGGTGGTGAACACGTCGATGCCGGCCTGGAGCAGTTCCAGCACGTCCTGGTAGCGCTTGGGGTGGCGGGAGCCAGGCGCGTTGGTGTGCGCGAACTCGTCCACCAACGCCAATTGGGGACGCCGGGCCAAGACCGCGTCCAGGTTCATTTCCGTCAAGGCTACTCCGCGGTAGGCGACCTCCAGGCGGCCAATCACCGGCAAGCCTTCCGTCAGGGCTTCGGTCTCCCGGCGTTGGTGGGTCTCGACGTAAGCGAGTACCACATCGCGTCCGGCGGCGAGTTCGCGCCGCGCGGCCTCCAGCATCGCGTAAGTCTTGCCGACCCCTGGGGCCATGCCGAAGAACACCTTCAACTTCCCGCCATGCTGCCGGGCATCCTCTTTTTGGAGGGCCGCCAGCATGACGTCGGGGTTGGGACGTTCCAACTCGCTCATGCGGTCATTCTAGGCCGTTTGTGGACGTTCGCCATCCGAAAAGCACGCAGTCATTTTTCCTTCACTTTCGCCGGGAAGGCCGTTGGGCGGAAATCAAATGGACTTGGGCGAGTGTCAAAAGGAAATCAAAACTCCCAGTGTAACCTGGCGCCGAAGATGGACACGGGACCGCGGTCGCGGTTGAAGGCGGGGTTGGTGACGAACTGGTAATCCAGCGCGAACCGGACGGTTTTCCAGACTTGCAGGTCATAGTAAGTTTCCAAGACCCGTTCCCACCCGTAATTCAGGGCTCCATCGCCGGCCAGGATGCCGGTGCCGCGGGCATCAAGAAACGCCTGGTGAACGGCGGAAATGCCGCTGAGCGCACCCGCCAAGCCGAAGGTGTCGTTTGGCCGGCCCCAAAACTCCCCCTTGACGCTGATTCCCATGGTCGCGGTGCGGTCCACGTCGGAGAAGACCCAGGCCTCATTTTGGCCGTCGCTCCAGCCCAAGCGCGCGAACGCCCCGACGTTCTTGATAATCTCCTGTTCGACGTTGAGCCCGAAGCCGTACTTATAACGGTAGGCTCGCGTCGCCACGATGTCCGCGTTCGGGTTGGCGTGGTCGATCGCTTCCTGGTAGCTGCCCATGTGCGCCGAATTGAGGAACGC
>Ga0316230_1003049_pt1 | contig 13600 bp, 9 predicted proteins | sample TBH18025metaG_FD_206004 | JGI IMG/M metagenome (GOLD analysis project Ga0316230, IMG submission 206004) | Freshwater microbial communities from Trout Bog Lake, Wisconsin, USA - TBH18025 | ecosystem: Environmental > Aquatic > Freshwater > Lake > Hypolimnion/Profundal zone | place: USA: Wisconsin...
TGACGATCCCCGGATGATTCAGGGACGCCGCCACCCGGGCTTCGTGGGCGAACCGTTCCGCCGCCTCGCCCTCCAGGGACTCGCCCAGCACCTTCAGCGCTTCGACCCGGCCCAGGCGCAGGTTTCTCACCTCATAGACGGTCCCCGTGCCGCCGCGGCCCAGCAGGTTGGTGAACCGGTAGCGGTCGCGCAGACGGTGCGCCAGGAAAGGGCGCCGGCGGTCGAACGAGGGGTCTGCGGGATCGGGCATCGGGGGCAGCTAAAAAGGTCCCAGGAGATTCTGAAAGCGTATTACGAAGGATAACTGAAATTATCACTCATTATCGCGTCGCTCAGTGGTACAACACTTCCATGATCCCTTTTTTCGAATGGTTTCATACCAGACGATCGCTGATCGTTCAGCTGGATCAGCTTCAGGAGGAACTGCGCCTGGGCCGGGCCGAGCGGGACCAGGCCATCATCGAGGCGGCCGCGGTGCGCAAGCTGGCCGAGGCCTCGGTCACCGCCAAGAACACCTACCTGGCCAACCTCAGCCATGATCTGCGCACGCCCATCAACGCGATCCTCGGCTTCTCCTCCCTGGCCCGCCGGATGGAACTGCCGCTGAAGACCCAGCACTACATCAAGCGGATCTCCAAGGCCGCCGAGGACATCCGGGACATCATCAACGATGTGCTCGACCTGTCCAAGATCGAGGCGGACATGATGAAGGTGGACCCCATCGAGTTCCACCTCGAGGAGGTGCTGGCCAAGGTGGTCAACGTCACCGCCCTGATGGCCGCCGAGAAGGATCTGGAATATGTGGTGACCGGGCTGGAGACCCTGGAGGATCACCGCTGGGGCGATCCGCTGCGGCTGGCCCAGGTGCTCACCAACCTCGCCAACAACGCCATCAAGTTCACCGCGGCGGGCCACGTGGTGCTCCGCCTGGCGGCGGACCCCGGCCGCCCGGACGCGGTCCGGTTCGAGGTGGAGGACACCGGCATCGGCATCGGCCCCGAACAGCAGGCCGGCGTGTTCCAGGCGTTCCACCAGGGCGACGGCGCCACCGCGCGGAAGTTCGGCGGCACCGGGCTGGGCCTGGCCATTTCCCGGAAGCTGGTGGAACTGATGGGTGGGCGGCTGGATCTGCGCAGCGCGCCCGGCGCCGGCACCACCTTCTCCTTCACCCTGGAACTGCCGCCCCGGCCGCCGGGGAAGAGCCGCCCCCGGCTGCGCACCGGGGCCAGGGCCATGGTGGTGGGCGCCCCTGCCCTGACCCAGGCCGCCTTGAAGGGGTTGCTGGAAGCCCAGGGCGTCCAGGTCCAGTGCGTCGCCGGCGGCGCGCAGGCGCTGGCGGAGCTGCGTCCCAAACCCTCCGAGCCGCCCTTCGACCTGGTGTTCCTGAGCCAGCGGATGCCGGAGCTGGATGGCCTCGAGACCGCCCGGGGGATTCGCCAGAACCCCTGGCTCAAGGGACTGCCCATCGTGCTGCTGGTGAGCTCCGCGGCGGACGACGCCGTCGAAGGCCAGGCCGAGCGTGACGGCATCAAGGTCCTGTTGACCCTCCCGGCGCTGCCCGGGCCCACGGGCGAAGCCATGGTGCGCGCCGCCCAGGGGCCGGCCCTGGACACCCAGTCGACCGGACGGATCTGGTTCGGCTCCCCGGCCATCCTGCGCGAACTGTCCGGGGCCCGGGTCCTGCTGGTGGACGACAACGCCATCAACCTCGAGCTCGGCACCGATCTCCTGGCCATCGCCGGGATCGAAGTGGTGGCGGTGTCCGGCGGCCGCGAGGCGATCGCCCGCATGGACCGGGCCCGGTTCGACGCCATCCTCATGGACCTGGAGATGCCCGGCATGGACGGCTGGGAGACCACCGCCCGGATCCGGGCGCGGCCGGGGGACGGCAACACGCCGGTGATCGCCTTGACCGCCCACGCCCTGGCCGGGTTCCGCGATCAATGCCTGGCGGCGGGCATGAACGACTACCTCGCCAAGCCCTTCGAACTCGCGCAGCTGTTCCGGGTGCTCAGCCAGTGGATCCCGGTCCGCGCCCCTGCCCCGCCCCCCATGGCGGACGCCAGGTTCCGCGGCCTGGAGCAGGTCATTGCCATCCACGACGCCCTGGAGCACATGGAGGGCAATGCCGACCTGCTGGAGAAGTACCTGAAGAAGCTATACTTGGCTCCGGTGCATGCCGAGGATGAAGTGCGCGCGGCGCTGGACCGCGGGGACCTGGCGGCGGCCCGGGACATCGTCCATCCCATCCGCGGCCTGGTGGGCATGCTGGGCATGACCCAGGTGTTCCAGGCCGCCGAGGCGCTGGAGAACAGCCTCAAGAGCGGAGACCTCGCGGCCTCTGAAGCCGCCCAGGCCCGGTTCGCCGAAGGCCTGCGGCGCTTCCGGAGCAGCATGGGTGCGCTCTACGCCAGCCCTGACTGAGCGGAGCCGCCCGGACCTGCGGTCTTGATCACTCGCCGACCCAGCCCTGCCAGATCTTCTGCAGCAGGCTGGGATCATGGTCCTCGACCACCACCAGGTGGCGCGTGCCGGGCCGGCCGCCTTCGGTGAACTGGAAGGCCTCCGCCAGCACCGCCCGGTCCTGGGCGGTGGCGCGGTGATGCTGGCGCAGGTGCTCGCCCATGGTGGAGCTGAGGTAGGTTTCCAGGAACCGGATGGTGCCGGCCGGGGGCTGGTCGGGCTCCTCGAACAGCGCCCAGCGCATGGCGCCGTCGCGCAGGCGGAGCCGGCGCACCGGCGTCATGGCGGCCAGGAAGGCCTCCTTGTCCGCGTGGGGCACCGCGTATTCCACCTGCACCAGGATCGGGCCGGCCTCCAGCGGGATGGCCGTGGGGCCGTGGGGCGAGTCCTGGTGCGGGCTCAAGTCCAGCTCCTGGTCGAAGGCGGTGATGCGCAGACGGCCCAGCAGCGCCAGGGCCGCGAGCATGCCGGCGGCGGACAGGGCCATGGCGGTGCGCAGCCCGAGATGGACCGCCACCACGCCCCAGAAGGCCGCGCCCAGCGCCATGGCGCCGCCCCAGACGGTATGGTAGGTGCCGAACGCCCGGGCCTTGACCCAGGGCGGCACCGACAGCTGGATGGCGGTGTTGATGGTGGACAGGATGCCCAGCCAGCTCATGCCGGCGAACACCAGGCAGAGGGCCACGGTGGGCGTGTGCGGCACATAGGCGATCACCGCCTGGGCGAGCGCCGCCAGCAGGCTGAAACCGCCCAGGATCTGGTTGGTGTTGCAGCGCCGGCGCAGCGGCGCCAGGGTGAACACCCCCGCCACCGCCCCGGCGCCGATGCAGCCCATGAGGCCGCCGAAGGCCCCGGGACCGAGCTTCAGGTCGTGGATGGCCAGGGCCGGCAGCAGCGAGAAGATCACCCCGGAGAACCAGGAATAGCCCAGGGCGCGCAGCAGGATCACCTGGAACGGCCGGCTGTGCCGGGCGTAGCGGAAGCCCACCTTCAGGGCGCCCAGGAAGCGCTCCCCGGGCAGGCTGGCGCTGGGCGGCCGCCGGTTCCAGGCCAGCAGCGCCACCACCACCGCCAGGAACGACACGGCGTTGAAGCAGAACGCCCAGCCCGCGCCCATCAGGCCGACGATCAGCCCGCCCACCGCCGGCCCCACCGCCCGGCTCACGTTGAAGCCGGCGCTGTTGAGCGCCACGCCGCCGACCAGGCTTTCCCGGTCCAGCAGTTCGGGCACGATGGCCTGGAAGGCCGGCATGCTCAGGGCCGAGCCGGTGCCGATGAGGAAGGACATGGTGAGCAGCACCATCGGGGTGATCTGGTGCAGGAAGGTCAGCCCGGACAGCGCCGCCGCGCAGGCCAGCATGAACACCTGGGTGGTGATGAGCAGCTTGCGCCGGTCCACGATATCGGCGATGGCCCCCGCCGAAAGCCCCAGCAGCAGCACCGGCAGGGTGGTCCCGGTCTCGATCAGGGCCACCAGCAGGGGCGAGGTGGTGAGGTGCGCCATCTGCCACTTCTCGCCCACGCTCTGGATCTGGGTGCCGATGTTGGAAGCCATGTTGGCGATCCAGATCATCATGAAAATGCGCGACCGCAAGGGATCCAGGAGACTGGTGCGCACGGGTGCCGGTTCCGTCATTGGCTGATAGTAACATCTGGGTAAGCCCCCTACGGAAGGAAGCGCCGCCATGGACATCTCCAGGTTCCCCCGCCGTCCCTACAGTGCCGCCCGCACGCCCATCGAGCGGCTGGACCGGCTGTCCCAGGCCCTCGGCGTGAATGTCCATATCAAGCGGGACGACCAGCTGGGCCTGGCCGGGGGCGGCAACAAGACGCGCAAGCTGGAGTTCCTGGTGGCCGACGCCCTGGCCCGGGGCGCGGACACGCTCATCACCTGCGGCGGGGTCCAGTCGAACCACTGCCGGCTGACCCTGTCGGCCGCGGCCAAGGAAGGGCTGGCCTGCCGGCTGGTGCTGGCCGAAAGCGCGCCCGGCGCCTACCAGCCGGATGGCAATGGCAATGTGCTGTTATATCACTTGTTGGGAGCCGAACGTATCACCACCGTACCCTGGGGCAGCGACCTGCGCCTGGCGCTGGCCGAGGCCGGCACGGCGGCCGAAGCCGAGGGCCGCCGGCCCTGCCTCATCCCGCTCGGCGGTTCCAACCCGCTGGGCGCGCTGGGCTACGTCGCCTGCGCTCTGGAACTGCTGGAACAGCTCCGGGAGACCGGGCTGGAACTCCAGCACATCGTACTGCCCGTGGGCAGCGCCGGCACCCTGGCCGGGCTCCTGCTGGGCCTGCGCGCCGGGGCCTGCGGCATCCCGGTGACCGGGATGACCGTGCTGCAGCCCCGGGCCGGGGCCGAGGCCACGGCGTTGGACCTGATCCGGGCGACCGAGGCGTTCCTGGGCTGCGCCGCCATGGTCCCCGCCGGGGACGTGACCTGCCTGGACGACTACCTGGGCGCCGGCTACACCCTGCCCACCCCCGGCATGCTGGAGGCCGTGCAGCTGCTGGCCCGCCTCGAAGCCATCCTGCTGGACCCCACCTACACCGGCAAGGCCATGGCCGGCCTCATCGACCTGGCCCGCACAGGACGGTTCAAGCAAGGTGATAACGTGCTGTTCCTGCACACCGGCGGCAGCCCGGGGCTGTACGCCCGGCCGCAACTGTTCGCCCGGGTGTGATCCCCGCCCCATTTGCCCCGGAGCCGGTAGCCAAGAACGCGCACTGGCGCGATGATCAAGGATGCCGGCCAGTCAAGGCCGCCCATCCGAGGAATGACCGTGGAAGAGAACCCCACCACCCTGATCACCGAGTCCGTGGCTGAACTCATCGCCATGGCCACCGCCATGGCGGCCAACAACGAGGATGCCTTCCAGCAGCACAACTTCAATCTGCACAAGCTGGGCGTGAGCCGCGAGGACCGGATCAAGGCGGTGAACATCAGCCTCAGGGTCAAGATGGCGCCGCACAACAACCTCATGGACATGGCCCAGGGCTACCTGGCGGCCGGCGGCGGATGCTGCGGCGGTTCGGGCGAGGAGGGCTGCTGCGGCGGCGAGGGCGAAGGCGCCGGCTGCGGCGAAGAAAGCTGCGGCTGCGGCCACTGAGGCCGGGGCATGGCCCGGGACGAGCGCGCCGGAAGCAGGCTGGACTGGGCGGACGCGGCGGTGCCGGTGCTCGCCAGCGTCTGCTTCGTGATCAAGCAGGGCAACCCGGATCCGGTGGCCATCGTCAGCGGCGGCATCGGCTACGCCCTGGCGGTGGCGGTGCTGTTCGTCGGGGTGCGGCAGATCATCTGGGCGGTCAACCGGCGCAGGCCGAGCCCCAGGCCCCGGCAGCCGGCGCTCGCCGCCGGGTTGGGCATGCTCATCTGGGCCTTCATCATTTTCCGTCACTGACCCGGCGCGCGAGCCGCAGGCCGCCGGGCAGCATGTCCACCCGGAAGCAGGGCAGGTCGCTGAACCGGGCGGCGGAGCGCAGATCCTCGCCGTAGCTGAACCAGGATCCCCCCCGGAAGACCCGGCGGCCGGACGCGGCCGGCCCATGGGGATCCCGCTGCTGGCCCTTGGGATAGTCCCCGTACCAGTCCCAGCACCACTCCGAGCTGTTGCCCAGGAGGTCGTACAGGCCCCAGGCATTGGCCGGGAATCCGCCCACCTCGGTGGTGTGCTTGAGGTTGGGGCCGGGCTTGCCGTGCCGGTAGGGATGCTCGCCGTTGAAGTTGGCCTGGGCCGAGGTCAGGGCGGCGCCGAGCGGGGTCGGGCCGGTGCTTCCGGCCCGGCAGGCGTATTCCCACTCCGCTTCGGTCGGCAGGCGATAGCCATCGGCCGACCAGTCGCAGGCGATGTGGTCGTGCACCTGCAGTTTCCAGTCCTTGGGCCAGTCCGCCGGGTCCGGGCCGAGTTCCCCGTAGCTGTAGCAGGGCGTCCGGGCTTCGCGCAGGCTGAGCAGGTTGCAGAACTCGATGCTGTCGTACCAGGTCACGCCCTCCACCGGCAGCCGGTCGCTGCCCTTGAAGAAGGACGGATTGGTGCCGGTGACGGCCTGCCATTGGGCCTGGGTGACCGGGTAGCGCCCCAGCAGGAAGGCGGACAACTCCACCGGGTGCTGGGCCTCGTCCCGGCCGCGGCCGTGCTCGGTCCGGGGCGAACCCATGGTGAACCGGCCCGGGGCGATCAGGATCATTTCCGCGTCGGAGATCAATCGCCCGACACCATCGGGGCGATCGGCGGCGAGCGCCTGGAGGTGCGCCCGCCGGGAATAATCGCCCAGCTTGATGAAATTGAACAGGCCACCGCAGATCAGGCCGATGGCGATGAGGAGGAAAAGGACGCGTCGGGTCGTGTGGGTGTGCGGCATGGATTCCGGGGATCAGGAGGGTGGAAGCTTCCAGCATCCCATGAACCGTCAGAACAGGAACAGGTCGGCGCTGTCGGGATTCTTGCCGAAGAAGGTCACGTCATCGATGCTCTCCACCATGGGCCCGCGCAGGATGGACCACAGCAGCCGCTCGACGCCGATGCCGGCGCCGTAGGTGGGGGGGAAGGTGCTGCCGCCCTGGGCGTCCCGGCCGCAGGCGACGCTCAGGAACGGGCCGTAGCCGCCCAGGGCCTCGATGTTCTCGATCCGCCCGGCCTTGAACCGGGGCGCTTCGGGAATGATCCCGTTGTCCAGCAGGCGGGGGATGATGGCCTCGGGCAGCCATTCGCGCAGGCCGCCGCTGAGCACCTCCCGGGCCGGGGCGGCCGGTCCGCGCAGCGGCTGGTTGCGGGCCACCAGGTCGTAGTTGAAGATCTCCCGGCTGAGCGCCTCCTTGGGGTCGCGCCGGCTGCCGTCCTTGCGCAGGTAGGGATAGACCAGGTCGTAGTTCTCGCGCAGCAGCCCGACCACCCAGAACAGCGGGGAATCGCAGGTTTCGCCCAGGCCGCGCTCCTCCTGGCCGGCGCCGAAGCGCCGGGTGGCTTCGTCCAGTTGGCACACCGGGAAGGCGGTGTCCGGCAGGTCCAGGGCCACGCCCAGCGCCTCCAGGCTCCCGGCGGCCCGGACCCGGGCCCGGTCCAGGCCGGCCCGGGTCATGCCTTCGAAGAAGGCCAGGGCTTCCTGGAGTTCGCCCTGCAGGTGGGCGGTCACGCCGGCCGGGTCGTCCAGGTACTCTTCCAGGGTGATCAGCCGCTCGCGCCGGACCTCCACGTCCACCTGGCTGAAGTCGAGCAGGTAGCGGCCGCGCTGGCGGCCCTGGGCATCGGGCAGTTCCAGCCGGATGTTCGGGCTGTCCACGAAGATCCCGCGCAGGTGCGGGTTGTGGCAGGCCAGGAACTTGGCGTAGATCATGCTGTGGGTGGCCACGTAGGGGCTCTGCCGGTAGGGGATCCGGGGCAGATGCTCCACGTCGTGGGCCAGCGGGTCGGTCAGCAGGCTCATGGAGACCCGCTCCAGGTTCAGCAGGCCCTGCTCCACCAGCCATTCCTGCATGCCCGAGACCAGGGCGGTGCGCACCCGCAGCACGTGGCAGAGCGACTCGCTGCGCCACTTGTGCAGGTAGCGGCGCTCGATCTCGTCGGCCAGGCTGGTGCCGCGCGCGTCGAGATCCTCCTGGTAGTTGTGCAAACGGCGGCCCACTTGCTGGTAGCTTTCGGTGGCGCTCTGGGACATCGGTCCTCCTCGAAAAAGAAACAGAAAAAACACCCCCGTTCCGCCTCGGCGAATCGGGGGTGTTCCGGTGGAATGCAGGTCCTGCGCTAGCTCATTCCCTCACCGTCCCACGCACGATCCGCGCGAGGGTTGGTATTATTATTGCGGTTGAATTGCCGCACCAAGGAGGGGGTGGCCATGACCTGGATCGGGACCATCCTATCATGATCCGGCCGGGTTCCCGTCAGCTTCGTTCCAGGATCCTCGCCCCCTGCCCTTCCAACCGGCAAAGCCGCACCTGGCACGGCACTCCGGCCAGGGCCCAGGCTCCGGCCATGGCTCCGGCCACGGCCTCGGCCCGGCCGCGCGGCACCACCGCGAAGATCGCCGGCCCGGCGCCGGAGAAGGTGCAGCCCGCCGCCCCCTGCCCCAAGGCCGCGGCCTGCACTTCCCGGAAACCCGGCACCAGCGGCGCCCGGTGCGGTTCCGCCAGCAGGTCCCGCAGGCAGGCGCGCAGCAGACCGGCATTGCCGGTGCACAGGGCGAGCACCAGCGCGGCCAGGTTCTGGGCATGGGCGACGGCCAGGGCCTGGGGCACCTGGGCCGGCAGCGCCTGGCGGGCGTCGCGGGTGTTGAGTTCGAGATCGGGGCTGGCCACGGCGAACAGCAGGTCCTCCGGGAACGGCAGCAGCCGGGGCACGCCTTCGGGATCCACCAGGCGCAGCCCGCCCAGCAGCGCCGGCGCCACGTTGTCCAGGTGGTAGGAACCGCAGCCCTGGGCCTCGGTCTCGCCGCCGGCCCGCAGCAGGGCGGCTTCGCCCAGCCCGGCTTCCAGCAGGCCGTCCAGGGCGGCCAGGGTGGCCACCACGGTGGCGCTGCTGCTGCCCAGCCCGCTGCCCACCGGCAGGTTCTTGAACAGCCGGATGGCCATGGGCGGCAGCGGCCGGCCCCAGGCCCGCTGGAAAGCGGCACGGGTCTTCAGGGCCAGGTTGTCCGCCGGCAGCGCCGGCAGGCGGTGGGCGAAGGGGCCCGCGCAGGCGAAGGAATCGGTCCGGGCCAGCTGGATCTCAACCTGGTCGCCCAGGGGCGGCCCGTCCAGGGGCACGATGGCCGCCCCCAGGACGTCGAAGCCGGCGGCGAAGTTGCCGATGCTGGCCGGGGCGAAGGCCAGGACCCGCTTCATGCGCGGGAGCCCCTGGCGATGCGCAGCACGTCGGCCAGCACCCCGGTGGCGGTGACCGCGGCGCCCGCGCCGTAGCCGCGCACCACCATGGGATGCGGATGATAGGCCTCGGTGGAGAGGCAGAGCGCGTTCTCGCCGCCGCGGATGACCTGCAGCGGGTGGCTGGCGTCCACTTCGATGGCACCCACCCGGCAACCCTCCGGGGTGACGGTGGCCGCGTAGCGCAGCGCCTTGCCCTCGGCCGCCAGGGCCTCCATGCGCAGGCGGAACGGCTCGTCCAGTTCGGGCAGGCGCGCCATGAAGGCGTCCACCGTGCCGCCGGCGTCGAACCCGGCGGGCAGCGCGCCCTCCACCTGCACCTGGTCCAGCTCCAGGGCGCCGCCCATCTCCCGGTGCAGGATCAGCGCCTTGCGGGCCACGTCCAGCCCGGACAGGTCATCCCGGGGATCCGGCTCGGTGAAGCCGGCGTCCCGGGCCTCGCGCACCGCTTCGCTGAACTTGGCCCCGGCATCCAGCCGGCCGTAGATGTAGGAGAGCGAGCCGCTGAGGATCCCCTCCAGGCGCAGCACCCGGTCGCCGCCGTTGCGCAGGTCGCGCAGCGGCCCCAGGATGGGCAGGCCGGCGCCGACGTTGGTTTCGTAGTGGAACACTCGGCCGCGCTGGGCCAGGGCCCGGCGCAATTCGCGCCAGGAGGCCATGGTGCCGCTGTTGGCCTTCTTGCTGGCGCTGACCAGGTGGAAGCCGGCTTCGACGAAGCCCAGGTAGCTTTCCGCCAGGGACTGGGAAGTGGTGCAGTCCACCAGGACGGCGTGGTCGGGCCGGCGGGCGCGGACGCTTTCCCGCAGCCGGTGCTCGTCCAGGGGCTCGCCCCGGCTTTCCAGCGCCGCCAGGGCGCCGGCCGGGTCCAGGCCGTCGGTATCGATCAGCATGCACCGGGAGTTGCTCACCGCGCACAGCTTGAGCGAGGCCGCCACCTCCGGCATGCGCTGCTGCAGGTGCTGCAGCTGCACCAGGAACTGCTTGCCCACCAGGCCGACGCCCATCAGGTTCAGTTCCAGCGGCTCCAGCCCGCCGAAGAAGCGCCGGTGGATGGCCGCCAGGGCCCGGGGCCCCTCCTGCTCGGACACCACCGCCGAGATGCTCCGCCCGCTGGCGCCCTGGGCGATGGCCACCACCTTGCACCCCTGCCCGCCCATGGCCCCGAAGAACGAGCCGGCCACACCCACATACTTGCCCATGCCGTCGCCCACCACGCTCACCACGGCGTGATCCGGCTTCAGGGTCAGCGGGTCCATGAGGCCCGCGGCCAGTTCCCCTTCGAAGGTGACCGCCAGGGCTTCCCGGGCCGCCACCGCCTCCTCGGCCCGCACGCAGATGGTGATGGCGCATTCGCTGGAGCCCTGGGTGATCAGCACCACGTTGACGCCCTTGGCGGCCAGCGACCCGAAGGCCCGGGCGGCCACGCCCGGCACCCCCTTTAGGCCCGAGCCCGACAGGTCCAGCAGGGCCAGGCCCGGCAGCAGGGTGAGGCCCCGGGGCGTATCGAGCGAGGCCTCGGCGTCCGCGGTCACCAGGGTGCCCGGGTGCTCGGGCTTGTGGGTGTTGCGCACCCGGGTGGGGATGCCCGGGCCGCGCACGTAGCCCAGGGTCCGGGGATGCAGCACCTTGGCGCCGAAGTAGGCCAGTTCCATGGCCTCCTCGTAGCTGAGCTGCTCCAGGCAGCGGGCGTTTTCCACCAGCCGGGGATCGGCGGTGAACACGCCGTCCACGTCGGTCCAGATCTCCAGCAGCGCGGCGTCCACCGCGGCGGCGGCCAGGGCGGCGGACAGGTCCGAGCCGCCCCGTCCGAGCAGCACCGGCTCACCCGCGGCGTTGCCGCCGAAGAACCCGGGCAGCAGCGCCAGCGGCTGGTCGCCTTCGCGGAACGGCGCCAGCTGCTCCCGGATCCGGGCCGGCATGGGCGCAGCCTCCAGCGGGTTGCCGTGGCAGATCAGCACCCGGGTCGGATCCAGGCAGAGGCAGGGCGCGCCCCGGCCTTCCAGCAGCCCGGCCAGGAGGGCGCAGGAGGCCCGCTCGCCCAGGGCGCAGATGCGGGCGAACACCAGGGGCGAACAGTCGCCCAGCAGGTTGACGCCCTGCAGCAGCCGGGCCAGTTCGCTCTCCAGGGCGCCCAGCCTGGCTTCCAGGCCCAGGGCCTGGCGCGCCGGCAGATCGCCGGCCAGGGCGTCCAGGGCCTGGCGGTGGATGGCACTGAAGCCCGCCAGCACCTCCTCGGTGCCCTTGGTCCGTTGCGCCCCGGCCACCAGGAGATCCGTGACCCCCGACATGGCCGAGGCCACCAGCAGCACCCGTTGGCGCGCCATGGCCTCCCGGACCAGGCCCGCGACTCGGGTCAGCCCGGAGTCCCCGGCCACGGAAGTGCCCCCGAACTTCATCACCAGGATGCCCTGGGCGGAAGGGGGGAGTGAGCGGGCTGATTCCGAGCTGTCCATGGGCTGCCTTCAATGAAAAAAGCCCCGCTGCTGAGCGGGGCCGGGTGGGTGGTGGTGCTTGCCTTCGTCCTAGGACGGTCCCGGCCCCCGCGTCGAGCGCGTGGTCATAGTGCCGGTGGTAATGAAGGCGGACGTGGAGGTTGCCATGGACATGCGACCAGCGCCCTGGATGCCCAGGGGACGCGCGAAGCAGTTCATGCAGTCAGCCATGGAGGGATTGTAACGGCTCGGGCGGCGGCGCGCAACCCGGGCGGATGGATTCCCAGGAACTTTACATGGTGGGCGGAGCATGAACAGACATGGGCGCACCGGTATCGCTCGGATGCATGGATTCATTGCATTCAGGAGCTGTTATGGATCAAGAAAGCCAGCCAGGCAGCGAGCCGGCATTCGGCCGTACCCGGCAGCTGCTTTGGCCCATCCATACCTGCGAACTGAAAAAATTCCTGCCGATGCTGCTCATGTTCTTCTTCATTTCGCTGGTCTACTCCCTGCTGCGCAACACCAAGGACACGCTGATCGTCACGGCGCCGGGCGGCGGCGCCGACCTCATCCCGTTCCTGAAGGTCTACGGCGTCATCCCGGGATCGGTCCTGTTCATGCTGGTCTACGCCCGCCTGAGCAACGCCCTGGGCCGGCAGAAGCTGTTCTACGCGGCCCTCGCGCCGTTCCTCCTGTTCTTCCTCTGCTTCGCCTGGATCTTCCCGGTGCGGGAAGCCATCCAGCCCCACTGCCAGGCCCAGCTGCCGCCGGGCCTGGCCAACCTGGCGGCGCTGGGCCGGCACTGGGTGCTCTGCCTGTTCTACGTCATGGCGGAACTGTGGGGCAGTGTGGCCCTGTCACTGCTGTTCTGGACCTTCGCCAACGACATCGTCCGGGTGGAGGAGTCCAGGCGCTTCTACGCCCTGTTCGGCCTGGGCGCCAACCTGGCCCTGATCGCCGTCAAGTTCGCCAACCACTTCATCCATTTCCTGGAACACCAGCTGATCCGGCACCGGCCCATGGAACCCTGGACCGCCTACATGATCCTGCTCATGGCCGTGGTGGTGCTGTGCATCGCGATCATCCTGCTGATCTACCGCTGGATCAACCGGGAGGTGCTGACCGATCCCCGGTTCTACTCCCAGGAGGAGCGCCGGGCCGCGCGCCCGCGCATGGGCCTGCGGGAAGCCTACGGCTTCCTGCTGCGTTCCCGCTACCTGCTCTATATCGCCATCATGGTCCTCGGCTACGGCATCGCCATCAACCTGATCGAAGTGACCTGGAAGACCCACCTCGGGCTGCTTCATCCCGATCCCAAGGACTACCAGGATTTCATGGCGAATTTCTCCCTCGCCACCGGCGCCACCACGATCTTCCTGATGCTGTTCGTGGCCAACAACGTGATCCGGATCTGGGGCTGGACCGTCGCCGCGCTGGCCACCCCGGTGGTGCTGGTGCTCACCGGCATCGGCTTCTTCGGCTTCATCCTGTTCGAGGACGCCTCCGCGCCGCTGCTGGCGAAGATCGGCAGCACGCCGCTGGCGGCGGCGGTGCTGTTCGGCACCATCCAGAATGTGCTGAGCAAGGCCACCAAGTATTCACTGTTCGATCCCACCAAGGAGATGGCCTACATCCCGCTGGACCCGGAATCCAAGGTCAAGGGCAAAGCGGCCATCGACGTGGTGGGCGCGCGCCTGGGCAAGGCCGGCGGTTCGCTGATCCAGCAGGCGCTGATCGCTTTCTACCATTCGCTGCGGGCGGTGCCGGGCGAGATCGCGGTGATCCTGCTGGTGGTGATCGGTGGCTGGATCTGGGCGGCCCGGAACCTGGGGCGGGCCTTCGGCAA
>Ga0316230_1003053_pt1 | contig 13595 bp, 9 predicted proteins | sample TBH18025metaG_FD_206004 | JGI IMG/M metagenome (GOLD analysis project Ga0316230, IMG submission 206004) | Freshwater microbial communities from Trout Bog Lake, Wisconsin, USA - TBH18025 | ecosystem: Environmental > Aquatic > Freshwater > Lake > Hypolimnion/Profundal zone | place: USA: Wisconsin...
CGCACCAGCACCTCGCCACCCCCCTCGATGTCCATGGCGCCGCGCGCGCACCAGTGCTCGAGGCGCCCGCGCACTTGCGCCGGACAATCCGGGTTCAGGCAGCGCCACGCTACTCCTTCGTCCCCCTCGGCCACCCCGGGGGCGCGTGACACTTTCGAGCCGCATTCCGGGCAGGCCTGCGGGAACCGGAAGGCCGCCTCGGTTCCGGTGCGATCTTCGAGCACCACGCCGACCACCGCGGGGATCACTTCGCCCGCCTTTTCGATGGTGACGGTATCACCGACGCGGATGTCCTTTTGCCGGATATAATCTTCGTTATGCAGGGTGGCCCGGCTGATGGTGCTGCCCGCGAGAAAGACGGGCTCCAATTCGGCTACGGGGGTCAGCACCCCCGTGCGCCCCACCTGCACGGTGACCCCCCGCAATTTCGTCCGTCCTTGCTCGGCGGCATACTTGTAGGCGATGGCCCAGCGCGGGGCTTTGGCAGTGCAGCCGGCATCGGCCCGTTGCGCGTAGGAGTTGAGCTTGATGACCGCGCCGTCGGTCTCATAAGGAAAATCGCGTCGCACACGGTCCAGTTCGGCGATGGCGGATAGGAGTTCATCGGCCGACCGGCAGAGCCAGGTGCGCTCTGGCGTTCTGAAACCCAGCGCCTGGATCCAGGCCAACATTTCCTGGTGTTGGTGTGGCTGGCCGACGGCCCCCTCGACGCGGCCCAACCCATAGAGCAGGATGTCCAATGGCCGGCGAGCGACGAGGCGCGGGTCCAGTTGCTTGAGCGAGCCGGCCGCGGCGTTGCGTGGGTTGGCGAACAGGTCATCGCCCGCCGCCTCACGTTCGGCGTTCAGCTTTTGGAAGCCAGCCTTGGTCAGATACACCTCTCCGCGGACCTCCAATACCCCGGGCAAGGGCGGCGGCCCTAACCCTCCCGCGGGTTGGGGAGGGTGAAGCCGGACGGGAAGGCTGCGAATGGTTCGCAGGTTGCCCGTAATATCGTCGCCGGTGGCCCCGTCGCCCCGGGTCGAACCGCAGGTGAACACGCCTTGTTCGTAGCGGAGGTTGACGGCCAGGCCATCGATTTTGGGTTCGACCACCCACTCGAGCGACTGGCCCGGGAGCAGTTTCTGCACGCGGTTCACGAAGTCCCGCACCTCGCTTTGCGAGTAAGTGTTGTCCAGGCTGAGCATCGGTTCGAGATGTTGAACCGGCATGAACTCCTTGACCGGCGCGCCGCCCACCCGCTGGGTCGGGGAGTCGGGGGTGATGAGCTCGGGAAAGGTCGCCTCGAGATCCACCAATTCACGATAAAGGCGGTCGTAGGCCTGGTCGCTGATGGCCGGCTTGGCCAGCACGTAATAGGCGTGGTCGTGCCGGCGGATCTCGTCGACGAGAACCCCGTGCCGGGTGTTGGCTTCGGCGAACATCATGGCTTTAGTTGTAATCAGATCCTCCGGAATTGCAAGCCACACCGGGACGGGACGGGCCGCCGCCGGCCAGGGCTGCGAACCCGCTCCCGGGGGCTGCGAGAGGCTGGCGGATGAAGGCATCCGCGCTCCTATAAGGAACGTGTTTATTTTTATCTTTATTAGCCTTTATTAGCCTTTATTAGGCTTGATCGGCCCGATGGGCTAAAGGATGAAGGAGGAACCCGTCTGGACCTACAGGCCGGGGGCGGACTCTCGACTGGGCGCTTGGGGTTGCGCTTCACGGGATCGTTTTAGCATGGGGGAAGGGGAACGCCTAAGCTCCCATTGACTCGGTTGACTCCATTACGGTGTTTTTTTGGGGTGAGTTCCGGGGCGGCTCAAGATGAAGATCTTTTTTCTAGCTTTCGGTGGTGCGGGGGAATAGTCTGGCCCCACAGCTCAAACGAAAGACCCCTTATGGATGTCGTATTTAATTGTCCGAAGTGTGAACAAGAGTTGGCGGTCGATAGCACGGGTGCCGGCTCAGAAATCAATTGTCCCTCCTGCGGCCAGGCCATGACCATCCCCGAACCGGAGACGATTGTGCCGCGCGTCGGGGTGGAGCCAGCGCCGGGCGCGCCGCGTATCGAGGTCCATCCCGTCAACGCCATGGCTTCCTCGGCGGCGGCCAAGGTCGAGATGCATTTGAAGGTGGCGTCGGACAAGGCGCATACCGAGAGCCTGATCTCCAAGCCGCTCACCCCGCTCGATGCCGTGGTGAAGGACACCGATAAGAAGATCCGCGTCAAGAGCATCCGCCACATCGACTGTGTGGAGGTGGGCCACGACAAGTTTGACGAGATCGTGACCAAGTTCCTGGTGAAGATTGGCGAGGAGCAGATCATCAACATGACACCGCTCAGCTATAGCTACCTGGACATCGGGACGCAGAAGCTCCTGGTGGATTACGGATTATTGATCGTGTATCGCGGCTGATCCGGAGCGCCAGGAAGTTTGCGATTGACAGGACGGCCGGCGGCCGGAGTATGCTTGGCGATGCTTAACACCTGTCTCGCAACAGGCGTCTTAACGGGCCGTCATGGCGACGGTCCGACCGAACCAACCTCCCGAGGGCTGGAGCTGCTTCCTTGCTCTGCGGAGGATGGATCGGAACAAAATCGAAAACTACCCTTATGAGCAATCAACAAACCCCACCCTCCAGCACCCTTCCCGCTTACATTACCAGCGCGACCCCCAACCCGCAAACCAGCCGGGCGCCGTGGTTCAAGAACACCGCCCCCACTTACGCGGGCATCTTTCTGTGGTTCGTGTTTTGGCAGGACGCTGTCAATGCGCCAAATGCGGGGGGCATGCTTTCGCAAGGCATTGGCTGGGGCTTGCTGAGCCTGGTGCTGGCGGCGTTGGTTTGCCATTTCCTGTTCTACCTCGCGCCGGGCATGTTCGGGATGAAGACCGGCCTGCCGCTCTACATTGTGGGCACTTCCACCTTCGGAGCTACCGGCGGTTTCCTCATGCCCGGGTTTCTGATGGGGGTTCTCCAATTTGGCTGGCTGGGGGTCAATATTTATTTCTCCTCGCTCGCCCTGGCGCAGATCATCCCGCTGCCTCCCTCGGTGCTGATGGTGATTTGGGGCGTGCTGGCGGCGTTCGTCGGCCTCAAGGGGATTCAATACGTGGCGAAAGTGGCGACCTACCTGCCGCTCATTCCCTTGGCCATCCTGCTCATCCTGGTGGTCAAGACCGCCGGTTTCATCGGCAGCTTTGATGCTCAGAAGTTCGTGGAGATGCACAAGGGGTTCTCGGCGACGGCGCCCGACGCGCTGAGCAAGTTCGGCGTGCTGGCATTCATGATGACGTTCGTGGTGGGCTTTTTCGCCACCGCGGGTGCGGCGGGCGTGGACTTCGGCACGAACAGCCGCGACAAGAATGACGTGAGCATGGGCGGGTTGGTCGGAGTCGCCTTGGCGATTATTGTCACGGCCGGCCTGTCGCTGCTCATTGTGGCGGGTGCCTATGGTTCACCCGAGTTCAGCAAGGCGGCCATGGCCGCCGCCACGGAAGGCGCCGCCAAAGGCACCCCTCCCAGTTTCATCCTGCAGTCGTTTGGTTTGATCCCGGTGATTCTGGGGAAGAGCTCGGGCATCGTGATGTTCCTCCTGGCGGTGGCCGCCTTCCCGCCGGCGTGTTTCTCCTCGTTCATCGCCGCGAACAGTTTCAAAACGACCCTCCCCGGGGTGAACCCGTTCGTCTCGGTGGGCATCGGCGCGGCGGTGAGCATCCTGTTGGCGATCACCGGTTATGCCGGCCAGGCCATCATCGTCTTCCAGATCATCGGCGCTTCCTTCGGTCCCATCTGCGGCGCGATGATGGTGGATTATCTCCTCAACGGCGGCAAGTGGTCCGGCCCGCGGGCTGGGTTTAATCCCGCCGGCTGGATCGCGTGGCTCGCCGGTTTCGTGGTTGGGCTTTTGCCGATCATCAAAGTCTACAACGTGCCCGCAGCCCCGGTCTCCGCTTTCATCGTCGGCGCCATCGTCTATTTCCTTTGCGCCAAGATGGGCATGCTCTCGGCGGTGATTCCGATCCCCGCTAAATCGGCGGCGAAGTAAGTGAGGGGCGTCCGCAAGCCGAAGGCTTGCTAGAGAGTGGCCGGAGGTCGCCGCAGGCGACCTTCGGTAACCAGGAAAAAGACTCCCTATTCACCCCGGCAGGGGTGATAGACTTCCCGCCCCCGTCCGTTCGCGATGGCGCCTGTCGGATGTTCTGCTCATGGCGCCCTCCTGTCACCCCTGCCGGGGTGAGCTTGCCCGATTTAGCACGAAGCCCGAGGTTGCTTGGAAGCGACCTCGGGCTACTCTTTGGCAACCTTTCGGGTTGCCTTGATAGAGCGGGCGGACTTCGAGTTTACGCCGCGAGGGTCTTAACCTTGGCGATGATCGCCTGCGCGTCGATGCCGTAGCGGGCGAGCAGTTCATCGGGCTTGCCGGAGCGGGCCAACTCACGAATGGCCAGTTTGTGGACCTTGACGCCCTCGGAACTGAGTTCGCCGGCGACGGCATCGCCCAGACCCCCTTCGGGATAATGGTCTTCCACCGTCAGCACGAGGTGATTGGTTTTTTGAGCGGCGGCCAGGATGACCTCTTTAGCCAGCGGCTTAATGCTGTAGGCATCGATGACCGTGACGCCGAGGCCGGCGGCCTTGAGGGCATCCGCGGCTTTGAGAGCTTCATAGAGCGTGACACCGGCGGCGACGATGGTGACTTTGTCCCCGGCGGCCTGGCGCAGCACCTTGGCGCCGCCGATCGGGAAGGACTCATCATTCTTGTAGAGCACCGCGGTCTTGGGCCGCGAGGTGCGCAGATAGCTGAGGCCTTTCTGGAGGGCCATTTGCTCAACCAGTTTTTCGGCCGAGACGGCGTCGGAGGGATACAGGACCACACTGCCGATGACCGCGCGCATCATCGCGAGGTCCTCGAGCCCCATCTGGGAGGGGCCATCCTCGCCGATGCTGACGCCGACGTGGGAGCCGGCCAGTTTGAGGTTGGAGGTCGAGATGCCGGCCACGCGGATCTGGTCGAAGGCGCGGGTCAGGAAGCAGGCGAAGGTCGAGGCGAAGGGCACCTTGCCCCGGGTGGCGAAGCCGGTGGCGACGCCGACCATGTTCTGCTCGGCAATAAAGCACTCGGTGGAGCGCTCGGAGAAACGTTTGAAGAATTTGTCGGAGTAGGTGGAATTCTTGGTGTCGGCGTCCAGCGCGACGATCCGGGCGTCGGTCTGTCCGATGCGCAGGAGGGCGGTGCCGAAGGCCTCACGGGTGGCGACGAGGTCACCGAGGTTGTAGGCGATTGGGAGGTAAGTGGCCGGAGCCTCGGTCTTGGGAGCGGGCAGGCGGGTAGGGGGCTCGATGGGATGAGCCAGGCCCGATTTGGCGCTCGGCTGCAATTCGGCCACCGCCTTGGCGGCTTCTTCCGCCGAGAGCGGTTTGCCATGCCAGCCTTCCTTGTCTTGCAGGAAGGAAACGCCGCCACCCTTGAGGGTCTTGGCCAGGATGACCAGGGGTTGCTTGCCCAGGCCGACCGCCGCGAGCACTTCGAGGATTTCCTCGAGGTCGTGGCCATCGATCTCCTCGGTGCGCCAGCCGAAGGCCTCGAAGCGGCGCTGGTAGGCGCCAAGGTCATGACCCAAAGCCGTAGCCTCGCTCTGGCCCAGCCGGTTCACGTCCACCACGGCGATCAGATTGTTCAGTTGGTAGTGACTGGCCAGGGCGGCGGCTTCCCACACTGACCCTTCGGCGCATTCACCGTCCCCCATCAACACATAGGTCCGGTAGTCGAGGCCGTCCAGTCGGGCGGCCAGCGCCATGCCCACGCCCACGCTCAACCCCTGGCCCAGCGAACCGGTCGCCACGTCGGCAAACGACAGCCGCGGAGTCGGGTGCCCCTCCAGGTCGCTGCCCAACTGGCGCAGCTTGAGCAGATCCTCCACCGGGAACAACCCGGCCTCGGCCCAGGCCGCATAGAGCAGCGGGGCCGCATGGCCCTTGGAAAAAATCAACCGGTCGTTGTTGTGGTAATGCGGATCTTTGGGATCAAACCGCATGTGACCGAAAAACAGCGCCGCCACGACGTCGGCCGCCGAAAGGCACGAGGTGGGGTGACCGCTGCCCGCCGCAGTGGTCGCCGTTATGGAATGAATTCGCAACTGGTTGGCGATTCCCTTCAAGTTCTCAATATCAATATCGTTCATGGACGTGGCCAAAGCTAACCAGGAACCACGGGAAAAGAAAGCATAATTAAGGACTCTGGGGGTCACTCGAAAACGGACCCGAACTGGCGCTATTTTATACCTTTCCCTTACCGCGGCATCTACTCGCCGCAACAATGCCTTCGCTATGGGGCGGGCCCCCGAGTGGCCGGGTTGTCCATGGACAGGAATTCCGGTTCGTGCCTGGGGGGATCCACATCCTGCCTCAGCGAAAGCGGTTTAGGCTTGGACGCCCAACCCGCTGCCGAGGTCAATTACACAGCGCATCCGATCGCTGCCCGGCTTCAAAGAAAAGCCCCACCAGCTTTCGTGGCAGGTGGGGCTTCACTAATTCAGAGGCACGTTGTGCCGCGTTGTCGGAGGTCTAGGGCTTCCGTCGAATGAACGCCAATCCAGAGACCGCCATCCCAAGCATTGCGATGGTAGAGGCAGAGTCCGGTACCGAAGCGCCATCGAAGAACGCATGGCTGGCATAGCTATTGTCGCCGCCGTTAGAAACACCGTAGGTGACTGTGTAGGAACCAGATGAGCTCGCGGTGTAGCGCCAAGGAACCCAACCGGTCGTCCCGTTTTGCCCACCTACGGAAGCGATGTTCGCCGAGAAAAGCGTGGTCAAGCCACTACCAATCACAATAGTGGCATAACCGTAGTCGGAGTAGGGCAGGTAGTCGTCAGCGAAGAAACCCGCCGCACCCGATATCGTCTGACCAGCATTCAGGGTGAACGTCTGCGAAACGGTGTTTGGCACGTTATTGCCGGCACCGGCAGCGAGCAGAGCGAAGTATTTTCCCTCGAATGCTGAGAACGTCGTGCTCGCCTGAGTGAAGTAGGAGTTGACGACATCGGCACTGGAGTAGCCGCCATTCACAACGGTCCAGCCCGTGAAATCACCGGTTTCAAAGCCGAAGTTCACAGGACCAGCGTGAGAAGCCGTAGCGCTTAAGCCGACGACGAGAAGGGCTTGGAGGACTTTGGTTTTCATGTTTTTTGTTTGTGTTGTTTGCTTAGAACTGCCGAACATCATCGTTTAAGGGTGCGACGACAACCACCCGAGCGGCGGTACACCAGCGATGGCCTCACCGAGTGTGCATCGCCGCTCTCTTCCGTATCTGGTTCGGCGTCTACTTTATCAGCATCATTCATGCCACAATGCAAAAAAGTCCTGTAATAAGGTGGTGCGTTATCGTAAGTGATTTATTCTTAGTGGCTTAGGTATTTGAACGTCTCTCATTGCCAAGACTGTCCAAAGAGCGGATTTAGTGGAAAAGTATAAGCTATTCCGACGGAAACACCGAAGCAGTTCAACAGACGATCCGCAAGTCATTGTAAAATAATGACTTGTAATGCATCTGCACAGCTGTAAAGGTTGTTTTACAGGTTTATTGTCTCTGTGTTCTGGTTGATGCCTGTATCGCCACCGGAGAATGAGCAGTGGGATTCGCTTGGGAACGAGGCCTGAAAACCGCCGCCTCCTTAGCCCCTCGATCTTCGGCGGACCGGGCGAGTCAGAGATGGCGTTTCAGAAAGGCTCGTCCGGAACCGCTCTTCAAATAGCGCTCGAGGGCCAAAGCCCGTTCCTTACTTTTGAAAGCCGTCGCGGAGCGAATCTGCCAAGGAGGGAATTTCGAAGTGTGTGAAACGCTGCTCGAGTTGTGTTCTCTCAGGCGTTGTTTCAAATCCTGCGTCTGGCCGGTGTAAAGCTCATCAGGTTTCGAGAGCGATTCCAGCGTGTAAACGTAGTGATAATTATCCATAGGCCCTGTTGTTCCAGCCCGCCTTCGCGCGTTGCGCTACAGCGCGCAGCCTTCGCTCTGCTCTGCGGCGGCCGACGTCTCTGGTTCTCCGAAGGCTGGTGCGCGAGGAAAGGGTCGAACTCTCAACCTTCGGCTCCGGAGGCCGACCCGACGCCAAAACCAATGTTCCTAAGTCACTCCCGCCCAACAGCATCCCCGACTGAAATCCTGAGGCTTGATGCCTGTTCTGGACCCTGTTCTGGTGGCACCGTGAACTCATTCCAGAGAGTATTCGACAAGTCAGACCGGAGAATCCGTGGTCTGTGGGAACGAAACGGCTCCTTCTACGTTCAGGCGATGGTTGCTGACCCTGAAACCGGCCTCAAGAAGAACAACCGCATCCGGCTTGAAGGAGCGGCCAATCGCACGGAGGCCATCAAGGCGATGTATGACGTGCTGAAGGGGATAAAGGCCGGAGAGATCGCGAGCACGAAGTCGGCACCGGATTTCAAGACGTTCCGTGAGCACTACGGCAAGGTGGCGGGTAATCCTCACGCAACGCCCTTCCTGATTCATATTTTGGTCGCGGTGGCCGAACACGAACGGAATATGATTTCAAGCCGCACCAAATCAGCGCTGGACGCAGCCCGCGCACGTGGGGTCAAGTTTGGCAATCCCCGATACGAGGAAGCCATTCCGAAGGCCAATGAGGCTTGGAAGGCCATTGCTGCCGACCGAAACGCGGGACTCCGCAAGGTGGTCGCCGAAGTCATGGAAAAGACCGGATTGACGAAACTGGCGGAAATCGCCGAAGCCCTAAACCTCCGTGGAATCAAAACCAATCGGGGGTGCGGGTTCACGCCGACCCACATTCACCGGCTCCTGAAAGCCGCGTAGTGCCCTCACCTCTAATACCAGTTTTTGAGGTGAATACCGCTCTCACCACCGGCCTTGCTTGGGCCGTCTCGTCCGTAGGAGAAGAGGTCAAAACCATTAGTGTTGTGTGAGCCCGGGCAGCGATAAACGAAATCACGCCCCCACGCATCCTTGGGAATACGCTCTAAATACTGGTGCCATCGAACTTCGGGGATGTCGGCTGGGCGCATTACCAGTGCGTTTAAGCCCTCAGCGGTAGATGGAAAGCGACCACAATCGGCCTCAAACTGCTCGATGGCGAACTTGAAGTTCGCGATTTGCGCCATCGTCGCGGGCTCTCTGGCCGAAGGAGGGATGTCAGAGATTTTCTCATTCCTGCCGCACGAACTGACGAACAGCATCAGGAATGGGAGAACCAGTTTCGTGGGTTCAGAGACCCGACGCAAAAACTCCGCTTGGACGCGACGAGGCCAAGCACGCGCCCCCGTTTCAGCCGCTGGTCTAATGCTTCCACCCATAACCATCAAGATGCTACGTCCCTCTCGGTCCATCGGTCAATTCCAAGAAACCGCCATCAAAAAGTGCCCGCAATCGCCATCGTGTTATTCTGACCGGGTGCTCGATGAGCCACTTTGGAACGACAGCACAACTGGACACCAGACTTCGTGACGCTTGGGACCCTTGAACGTCCGCTTGAGCCTCCCCCAGTAAAACGCCGCTGTCTCTTTCCAACTCGCGTTCGAGTTCAAAAGGGGTAACCACTGGGAGTTGACGAAGTCGTTACCGTCAGCGAACGTCCCGCCGTAATACCAAATGCCAACATGCCTCGCGGCTTGTCCGGGATGAAGCGGGAGCTCCAAGAGGAGGCTTTTGCCGGGCAGCACTCGTCGCCCCTCGCAGAACTCGTGTGTAAACCTGACGGTGATATTCGTCCACGTCGTGTTGGTGGCTTTGGTTACTGCCTCCAATTGTCCTTCGAGGAATGTACCCTGCAATGGAAACTCCTCCCCTGAGAAGTAGAGCCAGATGGTCTTGCTCGTTGTGTTGCGCAGTTCCAGTTTGGCGATTTGCGTCGAGTTCGTAGGTGACCCCCGATAACCTCGAAACATGAGAACAGGAGGCGAACTTGGGCGCAGGATGCCAAACAACAGACCACCGAGGAATATCGGGATAATGATAGCCAAGGCCACGGGTGGTCTAATGCGTGCGACCATAGCCATCAGGACTTTACATCCTCCGCTAACAATCGGTCAATCCAAGGGAACCGCCAAGGGAACCGCCATCGTCTTCCGCCACGCCACCGCTGTCCTTACCCGCAAGAAGCCAGTCAATCCGCACAGGAACGAAGGCCAAAACCCGTCATTCAGCCCTTTCCCCATTCCCTTCAGAACGACGCCCCTTTACGCAGAAACTGTTGCCGGACGTGTTCCCGACCCTCCAGCCGTCTGAACACCCCAAACCCATCAAAACCCAATTCCAGACCGACTACCTAACGCTTCTCGTAATACGGTATCCCGTGACCGGGAAAGCTACAGGCGGGCGGTTTGTCTAGGCGTCCAAGCGTGTATTTCCCACCTTGAGGGCAACTCAGGAATTCTTGGCCACGCCCCAAGTAAGCCCGCAAATCCGCCCAAGTCGGCAAATCGTTGGTTGTCTTTTGATTGTCCAATGCCCATTGCTGCGTTGCGCCGTCAATCTGCTGAAGATTGCTGATACAAGCCTTGCTAGCTGGCGTGTTCCTCGCGCGTATAAAAGCCGGCAGGATAGTGACCGCGAGCACAGCCAAGACCAAGACCGCACCAACCCAGATTATCGAGTTCTTTGACACCCGCACCATACAAGCATGGTGTAACAAATGAGCCGTCCAGAAGCAAGGAGCGGTCCCGCGAGCCCGAGAGCCGAGAGCCTTGTTCAGAACATTCCTCCAGCGTTTCGGCTTTCTACTTCGCGACCGTCAGCATCCCCGAAGGCTGCCCATTATCGCAGAAACCCGTGCCCGGCCCATTCCAGCCCCCGTTCGGTCTCAACACCCCACCCCCGTAAAAACGCAGTGCCAGCCCCTTCCACTCCCCTTTCCCCGTGTTCTGGTTTTTGTTCTGGTTTTGGCCGTGAAACCACCCATTTCCCGACTGACGTGACCCAACCGATTGAGCCGTGGATTATCCAAAAACCACTGGTTTTCTGAGGTTTTGAAGGGAAAAGGAGAGCGAAGACTGGTCGTGTTACAGCCTTTTCTTGGCAAAAGCGCGACCTGACGCGGATTTGAGATAGCGTTCGAATTCCGCGGCGCGCGGCCGTTCAGTGAAGGCGATGGCCGTCTTGATTCTCCACGGGCGGAACTTGGCGGTGTGGAACACCTGTCCGGCATTGTGGATCTTCAGACGGGCACGCAAGTCTTCGGTGAAGCCGACGTAAAAGGTCTCGGGTTTCACCTCGCTCTGGAGGATGTAAACGTAGAAGAAGTTCATAGCGACTTACTGGTTCGGACGCTTGAGCCCGCCTTCGCCTTCGGCTACGGCGCGGCAGCCTTCGCTTTTCGTCGTTTGGTTGCTCCGGTTTTCCGAGGGCTGGCCTGCCAGCCGTAGCTCGGAGCGAAGCGGAGAGCGAAGGCTGGTGCGCGAGGAGAGGGTCGAACTCTCAACCTTCGGCTCCGGAGGCCGACGCTCTATCCAATTGAGCTACTCGCGCTTGGCACTACCTTAAGGCTAAACTGCCAAAGGGAAAAGGCAAATATTCAGAAATCGTCAACGTCCCATGGACTCTTCCGGACGGGACAAGGCGCTGACGGAACGGTTCACGGCGGAACCGAAGGTTTCTTCGGGCTGGGCGGCCTGGAAGAGCCGGGTGCTGAAATAGCGTTCGGCGCGGTCGCAGAGGAGGGTGACCACTTTGGAGCGGGGGCCGAGATCCTGGGCCAAGCGCAAGGCGGCGGCGACGTTGGCGCCGGAGCTGGTGCCGACCAGGAGGCCGAACTCGCGGTTTAACCGGCGGGTCATCCCCATCGCCTCGGCGCTGGAAACCTTCAACTCGCCGTCCAGGGGCGCGGTCTTGAGCAGGGGCGGGAGGTAGCCGCCGGCGATGCCCTCGATGAGGTGGCAGCAGGGCGATTCGCCCAGCAGCATGGCAGCCTCGGCGGGTTCCATGGCAATGACCCGGGCCTTGGGGTAACGGGCCTTGATGGCCTTGCCGATGCCGGCCAGCGTCCCGCCCGTGCCATAGCCGGCCACGAAGGCATCGATGCGTCCCCGTATCTGGCGCAGGATTTCCGGACCGGTACCCTGTTCATGGTCGTCGGCATTGATCGGGTTTTCGAATTGGCGCGGCAGGAAAACCCGGCTGTCGCTGGCGGCCATCTGGTTGGCCAGCTCGATCCCGGTGCGGTAGCCTTCGGTGGCCTCGAAAAGGAAGAGTTCGGCCCCGAACTGGCGGATGAGTTGCCGGCGCTCGGCACTGGCGCCCTCGGACATGAGGATGCGCACCCGGTAGCCGCGCGCCGCCCCCACCATGGCCAGCGACACCCCGGTGTTCCCGCTGGTGCATTCGACGATGATCGAGACGGCATTCAACAAGCCGCGGCGCTCGGCGTCCTCGATCACCCGGGCGGCAAACCGATCCTTCACGCTGCCGCTCGGGTTGAGGAACTCGCATTTGGCCCAGACGGTGAGGCCCTCGGGCTCGAAGTGCAGCGGCACACAGGGGGTGTCGCCGATCAGGCCAAGGACGGCCTCGGCGCGGCAAGGTTGCTTTTTCGCGGCCGGCATGGACTTTGATTTCATCTCCCGGGCATGGTGGGTCTTCCCGCCCCCACCGTCAAGGTGGTGTCCCATCCCCCTTTTGGGTGAGCTGGCGGTCTAGGGGATCCGGAATTGCCTTCCCTTTTGAGGCGCTGCCGGGTATAGTGTGTAAGGACGCGAATGTTATGAGGCTGTGGATGCTCATTCTGGTGCTGGCATTCGCCGGCGCGGGTCGGGAAGGGCTGAGGGGCGCGGATGCCGGCCTGATTAAGATCAACGGGGCCATCGGCCCGGCGACGGCCAGTTATATTGCCCGCGCGATCGGTGTTTCCGGTGCGCGCCACGATGCCTGCCTGGTTATCATTTTGGACACGCCCGGCGGCCTGCTAGATTCGACCAAGGAAATCGTCCAGACCTTCTACGCTTCGGAGGTGCCGACGGTGGTGTATGTATTTCCCTCGGGTGCGAGCGCCACGAGTGCGGGTTGTTTCATCACCCTGGCGGCGGACATTGCCGCCATGGCGCCCAACACCAGCATCGGCGCCGCCCACCCGGTCCAACTCGGTCCGGGCGGCACGGAGAAACTCGACGACATCATGAAGCAGAAGCTCGAGAACTTCGCCAGCAGCTCGATCGAGGCCATCGCCGAAAAGCGCGGTCGCAATGTCGAGTGGGCCAAGTCCTCGGTTCGAGACAGCGCCTCGATCACCGCGGAAAAGGCGCTGGAACTCAAGGTGATCGACCTGATCACGCCGAGCGCGGCTGATTTGCTGGCCAAGCTGGATGGCCGGCAAGTCGGTGGCCGCAGCCTGCACACTGCGGGGGCGAAGATCGTGGAAATTCCGATGGCGGCCCGGGAAAAGCTTTTCCAATGGTTGTGGCGGCCCGAGGTCATGCTGATCCTCATGTTGGCGGCGATGTATGGGATCATTGGTGAATTGAGCAACCCGGGCGCGGTGCTGCCGGGGGTGGTGGGCGGCATCGCGCTGATCCTGGCGCTTTATATGATGGCCGTCCTCCCCGTGAACGCGGCTGGGTTGGCGTTGATTGGGCTGGCGGTG
>Ga0316230_1003056_pt1 | contig 13584 bp, 6 predicted proteins | sample TBH18025metaG_FD_206004 | JGI IMG/M metagenome (GOLD analysis project Ga0316230, IMG submission 206004) | Freshwater microbial communities from Trout Bog Lake, Wisconsin, USA - TBH18025 | ecosystem: Environmental > Aquatic > Freshwater > Lake > Hypolimnion/Profundal zone | place: USA: Wisconsin...
AAAGGTAAGATGTTCTCTGATTTAGAAACTCACCGTTCAGCTCTAAACACCGCAGAACACTCTGATGCTGTTGAGATAGCTTTTACCTTTGGTGAAACAGAAATGACTAATCCCTATGCAATTGGTACTACTCACAAACAGTTCTCAAAAGCTACATTTACAGTAGATATGGGTATGAATAATAGCAATTCGGCAGTGTGGATAAATCAGCGTTCGATAAATACTAAACACCCTGAGCTTGACGGACCCTGGAATAAAGCTCAGAAGTTTTATCTACAGTAAAAAAGAAGTACTTAGAGTACTTGGAGTTGGGAGTGCCTGGAGTTGTAAAATAACACTTCAGGCACTTTTAATTTTAGGCATTTTAAGTACTTCTTAAAGCATTCTTGTTTTTTTTCGTATCTTTGCAAGCTAATATTGAGGCTATGAATACAAAAACATCGATAAAGGTATGTACTGCAACTGTGCTGCTTTCGCAAACCATACAAGGCATCAAAGCTCAGGAAACAAGCAATCAGCGTCCTAATATCATCTATATTATGAGCGATGATCATGGCTACCAGGCTATGAGTTGCTATGGAAGTAAGATAAATTCAACACCCAATCTGGATAGGATTGCCAACGAAGGCATGCTCTTTAATAATTGTTTTGTTACCAATTCAGTATCGGCTCCCAGTAGAGCAGTTATGTTGACTGGTAAATACAGTCATGTAAATGGTCAGCTTGATAATCTTACTACTTTTGATGGCAGTCAGGTTACCTTCCCTAAAGTTATGCAACAGAATGGTTATCAAACTGCCCTTATCGGGAAATGGCATCTTAGAAGCCGCCCTACAGGCTTTGATTTCTGGGAGATACTAAGGGGTCAGGGAGAGTACTACAATCCTGTAGTTATTAGTAATAAAGATACGGTTGTAAGGAAAGGCTATGTCACTAATATCCTCACCGATGATGCTATTAATTATATTGATAAAAGAGATAAAACGAAGCCTTTCTGCTTGCTGCTTTTGCATAAAGCACCTCATCGAAACTGGATGCCCGATTCCACTTACTACAACATGTATCAAAACCCTAACTTCCCGGTGCCTGCTACTTATTTCGATGATTATTCTACCCGTACTGCCGCTGCTCATCTACAGGAAATGAGTGTTGCCAAAGATATGAATCTTGTTGGAGACCTTAAGCTTACCGATGCACCCAACTACCCGGGAGCAGGAGGTCTTTATTACGAACTTAACAGGATGTCGCCCAACCAGGATAAGCTCTTTCATGCTGCTTATGATAGTATTACCCTTAATTTCAGAAAGAATAACCTTACGGGAAAAGACCTTGCCTTATGGAAGTATCAACATTATATTGCAGATTATTTGCGTTGCATTGCTTCTGTTGATGATAATGTTGGAAGACTTTTGGATTACCTTAAAACATCAGGTTTAGATAAAAATACCATCATCGTTTACACTTCTGATCAAGGCTTTTATCTTGGAGAACATGGTTGGTTCGACAAACGCTTTATGTACGAACAATCTTTAAGGACTCCTTTGGTGGTAAAGTATCCCGGTCATACTAAAGCCGGTTCGGTCAACAATGATTTTGTTATGAATCTTGATTATGCTGAAACTCTTCTTGATATTGCCGGCATCAATCCTCCCAAAGAAATGCAGGGAAGGTCGTTTAAGCCTTTGTTGGAAAACAAAGCTGTTGACGATTGGCGCAAGTCTATCTATTATCATTATTATGAATATCCTTCAGAACACAATGTTAAGCGTCATTACGGTGTGCGTACCGATAGGTATAAACTTATCCACTTTTATTTAGATACTGATGATTGGGAACTCTACGACCTGAAGAACGACAGCAATGAAGTTAATAATGTATATAATGATCCCGCTAATGCAGGCGTTGTAAGGTATATGATGGATGAGTTGGAGAGACTTAAGAAACAGTATGGTGATAATATTGACGACACCTTAAACTATGGGAAGCCTTTAATTGTAAATGTTAACAATCTGGCTAAAGATGCGGATGTTAAGTTTAAATATCCTGTCTCACCAAAGTACAAAGGCTCTACTAAAAGCCCGTTAACTGACGGTATTATCCACATGACCAATGCTCAGGGTTTTCTTCGTAATTACAAAGACTGGGTAGGCTTTGAGCAAAATGATCTTGATGTTGTAATTGATCTTAAGAAGGAAACTAAAGTTAATAAGATATCTGCACGCTTTATGGATAATCCTGATGGATGGATATTCTCTCCCGTTAAAGTTGAAATAAGTACTTCAACTGATGGCAAAACATATACTTCACTAAAGCATAGCAACGATAAAGTAAGTTTTAAGGACAATGTATTGGATATTTATAAAGCTAGTTTAAAGCAAGCCAATGTCAGATACATTAAGGTAGTTGCCAAAAACATCAAGACGTGTCCTAAAGGGCATCCCGGCGAAGGGCAACCTGCTTGGCTGTTCATCGATGAGGTAATAGTTGAATAATATTTTAGCTAAATATATTTATATCAGCTTAAAGAAGGTAAGTATAAATATTAGTATGATAAACAGGAAGGCGTACAGAATATAATGTTGTATCTGCCCTGACTGTAGCACTGCAAGCCTTCTCAGCGAATTCATAATCCAATAAACCGGACGTTGAATAAGCTTAATATATATAGTATCCTCGTGATGTGAAGCAAACTTACGCTCAACAGGAAAGATTTCTTCTTCTGCAATTTCGGGCATGTGTTTAGCAATATTAAGTATAGGTTGAGCCAGTTGCCCGTAGTTATCAGCATAAGAAGTAGCCGTATATTGATGTTTGGAAGTAATGGCAGTGTAACCACAACCCCAGGTATCGCCAATAGTAACAACCTTATTCTGTTGCAACCTTTGTCTTACCAAAAGAATTACCAAAGTAGTAATAATAAATACACCTCCGATTACACTTATGCTTTGTAAGTTACTAAAGATAGTTATTTCTGTTGGGATGTTTATATTATATAAAGAAGAAGTCATGCTGAAGATAGGTTTAACGAAGACCACAGGTAATAAACCGATAGTAATAATGGCTAAAGCAATCATATAAAGAGGAAACAACATGCCGAAACTTGCTTCGGTAGCATCCTTGGTTTTATCAGTACGAGCTTCACCTAAAAAGATAACACCAAAAGCTTTAGTAAAACAAAAGATAGCCAAACCGCCAATCAAAGCCAAACCTACAATAGCTGCAATCATCATTAAAGAGATATTCATACTGCCACTATTCAAGCCTTTGAACAAACCAAGGTAGATGATATATTCCGAAATAAAACCATTGAGTGGAGGAAGTCCGCAGATAGCTAAAGAACCTAACAGAAAGAGCATAGCAGTTTGAGGCATCTTTTTCATCAAACCACCTAAGTCTTCAATATGATTAGTATGGCACATCTTATATACAGAACCTGAAGTAAAGAATAGAAGAGATTTAAATAGAGAATGGTTTAAGATGTGAAGGATGCCACCTGTAAAACCAAGCAAAGCCAGTAAAGGTTGGTTGGTAGCAATACCAATCATCCCAAGCCCAATACCAATGCCAATGATACCAATGTTCTCGATGCTATGATACGCAAGCAGTTTCTTAAGGTCATGCTGCATAATAGCCATCATCACGCCAAGTAAACCGGAAACTAATGAAATAATAAGTATAAAGATTCCTATCCACAAAGTATTAGTATGAACATAAGTCAAAACCCGAAGGATTCCATATATCCCAATCTTAATCATCACCCCCGACATAATACCCGACACATGCGAAGGAGCAGCTGGATGAGCCATCGGCAGCCATGTGTGCAAAGGAATAAAACCTGCTTTAATTCCAAAACCGGTAAAGAACATCAGGAATAAACCAATGTTGGAATGGGTTCCGAAATAGTTATTCAGGGCAGAGAAACTCATCTCACCAGTAGTATTATTAAGTATGATAAAAGCAATTAATAAAAATACAAACCCAACGTGCATCTGTACAAGATAACTAATTCCTGTTTTAAGAATAGACTTAGTTTCGGCATTAAAAATAACAAGTATAAAAGATGAAAGTGACATTAATTCCCAAGTCATCAAAAAAGCCACGCCATCTCTAAGCATTAACACAAGCAGCATTGAAATATGAAACCATATAAAAGCAAAGAAATGCAATGAAAAAGATTGCTTGCTCTTCTTTAACATAAATTGTTGAAGATAACCTTTAGAGTAAAGTAAACCTGATAAAACAGTAAAGTTAATAACAAGAATAAAGAATGCAGAAAGCTTATCAATTACTACTTCGGGATTAGAAGTCCAGAAGTAAACAGGTATCTTAAAAGCAATAACATCACCATTGATTAGAACCAGCAAACCAAACCAGGATGTAATCAAAGTAATTATTATACTAACTAATAAAGTATAACTATGCTTTATGTTCTTTGGTACGATAAAAACACCAAAGGAAGAGACAATAATACCGATTAAGAAGATCAATGCGTTCATTTAATTTTATGATTAAGACAGAAAAAGACATTCCTTAAAACTGACTGCAAAGTTAAGTTGTTTTTAATTAATAAACATCTATTTTTATAAATAACATTATGAGTACAGTCCAAAAAGAACAAAATCGTCATTGCGAACGAAGTGAAGCAATCTCAATTGTCATAAATACAATAAATTGCTTCGTCGTGACTCCTCGCAATGACGAAGTTTTAATATTAAGATGACTTATTAAATGTTATTGTGAGTGACATGTTCATTAAATTAATATAGAAACTCGATAACAAACGTATTATCTTAAATCTACAAGATATAAATAGTACTTTTGTATTTTTAATAACCCTAATTAACAGAGGAAGCGCACTCTTTGGAAGAGTTGATCTCCTCTTTGGAAGAGTAAGCTTATATTTGGGAAAAGTAGATCTCTTTGGTGGCAATAGACGTTTCCTCGGTGACAATAGACGTCTCCTCGGTGACAATTTAGGTCTCCTCTGCGGCAATAGACGTCTCCTCTGTGGCAATATAAGTCTCCTTTGGGGAAGAGTAGATCTCCTTTGGGGAAGAGTAGATGTACTCTGTACTTTTGCCTATCTTTTATAGTAATTACCCTATTAAAGAATGATATAACACCATTTAATCTAATTAAAAAAACAAAGAAAAATGAGAATCTTAGACTACTATCACCATTTTTATAAAACTTAAAACTACATCTGGTTTACAATAAAGCTAAAATGAGTCTTTCCAAGGCAAAGCTTTGAGGAATTCTTTAGAATAAATATTTTTCATGAAGGTGTAAATAACATTCAATTACCTTTTTAGTTAATAATTGTTAACAAGCAATCGCATATAGTTGAAAAATAAATCACATTTTACTTGACTTTTGATTATAAAATGCTTATAATTGCACCGTGAATTCGGAAATTGAGAATACAGAAAGTGCAAAAACGATTTCTAAATTAGCAAGTCTTAACTAATTCTATTATTAATTTAATTTAACTCAACATGAGAAAAATTTTACTTTTGATTGTCACACTCATTTTTATGAGTGTACAGTTTGCACAAGCGCAAAGAGTAATCACAGGAAGAGTTACAAGTTCGGAAGATGGTAAAGGTGTCCCAGGTGTAAATGTTATTATTAAAGGCACTCTCACCAATGCTACTACCGATGTTGACGGCAAATACCGTTTAACTGTTCCTGAGAAATTTGATGTCCTTGTTTTTAAATTTGTGAGTTTAAAAACTCAGGAAGTTAAAATTGGCACGAAAAGCGTAATTGATGTTGTGATGGTTCCTGATGTTATGAACATTGAGGAAGTGGTTGTAACAGCAATAGGCGTTAAAAGAGAAGAGAAGAGTCTTGGCTACTCTGCTACCCAGATCAATGGCGACGATATTGTAAAAGCAAGAGATCCTAGTGCTCTCAATGCTTTACAGGGTAAAGTTGCCGGTGTAAACATCTACTCGAGTTATCTCCCGTGGATTCTCTTCTTTAACTGGAAGTAATCAGGCTTTGTATGTTGTTGATGGTGTTCCTATCAACAATTCTGCTGTAGGTAGCACCGATTTAAACGGAGGTACTGACTTTGGTAACCGTGGTAATGATATCAATCCTGATGATATCGAAAGTATTTCTTTTCTCAAAGGTTCTTCAGCTACTATTTTATATGGCTCAAGAGCTGCCAATGGCGTAATCCTTATAACTACCAAAAAAGGTAAAGATGTTGTAAAGACCGGAAAAAACAAAGGAGCTCAGGTTACATTTACTACCTCTTTTACGGCTGAAACACCATTAAAACTTCCAACATTTCAAAACGAATTTGGAGAAGGTATGAATGGCTTACCAGTATCAATTGAAAATACAAGTTGGGGTCCAAAATTAGATGGTGTAATGAGACCATGGGGAAATGTTGTAGATAATCAACAACTTATTAAACCCTTTGTAGCTTTACCTAATAATGTTAGAGACTTTTTTGATGTAGGAAAAACTTATGATAATTCAATATCAATATCAAATTCAAATGAAAAATCAAGTTATTTCTTTTCTTATTCTAATATTAATTCTGATGGTATATTTCCAACAGATGCTGATAGTTATAAAAGAAATACTTTAGCATTGAGAGGGACTACTAAACTAGATAATAATTTTACTAGTTCTGCATCTATTTCTTATATAAAGAAACAAAGTAAGTTTGTCCCAACAGGTCAGGAACAATCTGTTTACGATAATATAATGCAAACGCCAAGAGATATTAGCTTAGTAGATCAGAAAGATTACAACAGTACATGGTATAATCTCAATAATTATTACAATGGATACGCAGAAAATCCTTATTATGTTTTAAATGAAAATGGTAATAATTTTAATGAAGATCGTATATTTGGTAATGTAAGTCTGGATTATAAATTTAATCCGTGGTTAACAGCTACCTGGAGAGCAGGAACTGATGTCGCTAATTCGCAGCTTAAAGAGTGGCGTGCAATTACACATTATGCAAGAGAGAGCTATACTGACGATGCCGGTAGAGATATTGAAAGCAATTTCTTTTCCCGTGAATTTAATAATGATGTATTATTGAATATTAAAAAAGATATTAGTAAAAATATTGAATGTGATGGTTTATTAGGTTGGAATATTAATCAACGAAATTCTCAAACTAACACTGCTGAAGTTCTCGGATTAAATATCCCTTACTTCTACTCGCTTTCCAACAGTTCAAATGCTCCTACAGCAACTGAACAAACTATTTTAAGGAGATTATATGGATTCTATGGTACTGCTAATTTAGCTTATAAAAAATATTTATTTGTAACACTAAATGCAAGAAATGACTGGTCATCAACTTTGCCAACAAGTAATAGATCATTCTTTTATCCAGGTGTAAATACTTCTTTTATTTTTACAGAAGTTTTTCCTTCAATTGCTAAATACATTCCTTATGGTAAACTAAGAGTAGGTTTATCACAAACAGGTAATGATGCTAATCCTTATTTAATATATCCAACATTCACTCAAGCAAATTTCTCTGATGGTTATAGAGGTTTAGACTGGCCATTAGGTGGGATTAATGCAATGACAGTTGGTAATACAATAGGAAACCCAAATCTAAAACCTGAATTAACAACTGAATTTGAAATCGGAACTGATCTTAGGTTTTTAAATAACAGAATAGGAATCGACTTTACTTATTATAGTAAAGCTACTACTAATCTTATTTATCCCGTTCCTTTAGCTTATTCAAGCGGTTATGCATTTCAAACAATGAATCTTGGAGAAGTTACAAATAAAGGTGTTGAAATATTATTAAGAGGAACTCCTGTAAAGAATAAAAACTTTAAATGGGATATAACTGTTAATTTCTCAAAGAATAATAACTTACTAGTTAGTTTGAATGACAATTTAACAAAAGTTGATCTTGGAGGTACAGGTAGTATCGGTTTTGTTGCTATTCCAGGTCAACCTTTAGGATTATTTGAAGGCACTGTAGCATTGACTGATGGAAATGGTCATATAGTTGTTGATTCAAAAGGACTGCCAATAGCTGATCCTGTAAAACAGATTTTAAAAGAAAATCCGGGAGATGCTAATTATGCAAGTGCTCAATACAAATGGATGGGTGGTGTAATAAATACTTTCTCTTATAAAAACTGGTCAATGCGGTTTTCCATTGATATTCGTCAGGGAGGTTTGATGTATTCCAGAACTAAAGAAATGATGTATTTTGCAGGCACAGCTCCTGAAACTACTTATAATGATCGTAATCCTTTTATTGTTCCTAACTCTGTGATGCAAGTTTTAGATGCAAGCGGTAAAGTTGTTGGATACACCGAAAATACTGTTCCAATATCAAATACTAACGGCACACTTTATCAATATTTTGATCAGACCAGAGGCGGAGGACAATTTGACAGAGCATTTCTAATCAGTAAATCTTTCGTAAAACTAAGAGATGTTGTTATTACTTATACATGTCCTAAGAAATGGCTGGAAAAAACACCTTTCGGTGAAGCTTCTGTAAGTTTTATAGGTCGTAATCTACTTATATTTACACCATCTGATAATCATTTTATAGATCCTGAAATGACTACATTCGGAAACGATCTAAATGCTGATTATGGTGAATTTAGTGCAGCTCCAACTACAAGAAGTTATGGTGTAAGTTTACGTTTTACTTTTTAATTATTTAATAATATTTGATATGAAAAATATATTCAAAACAAGTAAAGTATTTATATTTCTTTTAATAATAATACTTTTGGGTTGTCAGAAAGATTACCTTAACGTAAATACTGATCCAAATAATCCTGCAAATTCTACAGTACAATTAACTTTCCCGGCAGGAGTCGGCTCTACTGCTTATGTTTTAGGAGGATATTATCAATTATTAGGTGGTTTTTGGGCTCAACACTGGACACAATCTGTTGGAGCTTCTCAATGGAGAACCATTGATGCATATAATTTAACTTCAAGTGATTTTGACACAAGACAATGGGGCGAATTGTATTCAGGTGCACTTAATGATTATAAATATGTTAGAGATCAATCAAAAGCTACTCAAAATTGGAGCTATTATCTCATGGCTACTATTATGCAAGCTTATACTTATCAGGTTTTGGCAGATCTATATGATCAGATTCCATTTTCTGATGCTCTTAATGGATTAAATGGTAATCTTACTCCAAAATTTGATAATGGTCAGCAAGTATATGATGGCCTTATTACAATGATAAACGAAGCTTTAACTCATGACTACAAAACATTCAAAAGTCAAACTAATCCTAATGCTACTTCAATACAACCTGGAACTGATGATATCATATTTCAAGGTGATATGAGTAAATGGGAAAAGTTTGCAAATACATTGAAACTTAAAATTTATCTTCGCCAGTGTTATGCTCGTCCAACTGTTGCACAAGCTGGCATTCAGAGTTTATATACAAATAATGCTCCATTTCTTGATGTTGATGCAAAGATTATGATCTTTACCAATGCTCAAAACAAACGTAATCCGGCTTATGAAACTTTTGTTGATATGTTAGGTGGGAATATTGCAACCAGTTATACTATTTATTCTTATCTAAACAATAGCAGTGACCCTCGTTTGCCGGCTTTAATAAATAAACGTCAATTATCTCCTCAACAATATTTTTGTATTGCTCAAGGTGATTATTTTAATGTTGCATTAGGCGGTAGTGCTAATATTCAGAATTTATCAACACCTGTACTTGCTCCTTTAGATCCTGTTTATTTTATTAGTGCTGCTGAAAGTTATTTTCTACAAGCTGAAGCAATAGAAAGATACACCTTAACAGGTGATGCTAAAACTCTTTATCAAACAGGAATTGACGCATCTTTTACAAGATTAGGTGTTACAGGTTCTGCTACTCTTTATGCAACAGGAGGTCCTTATGAATATCCTTCAACGACATTTGAGAATAAACTGGAACAGATTATCATTCAAAAGTGGGTTGCAATGACTAATAATCAAGGGTTGGAAGCTTTTCTTGAACAAAGTAGAACTCATTACCCAAAGGTTAGTACTTTACCTGCTGATAGTAGTAATTATATTCCCGGTCAGTTTACTATTTCTGTAAACAGTGCAATAGGGAATTTTTTTCCTAAACGATTGTTATTCCCTGACTCCGAACGAAGGAGAAATCCAAATACGCCTACTTTGCAACCTATTTATATTAAAGTTTGGTGGGATACAAAACCGTAATTTATAACTTCAAATTTAATCAAAATGAAAAATAATAAATTCATAATATTCATTACCCTTCTTTTAATTGTAATTGCTTTATACAATTGTAAAAAAGATACAGAAGGGATTTCTAGAGTCACAACTTATGCTGTACTTACTATTAAGGGCTCGTCTGATACTGTAATTGCAAAAGGATCTACTTGGACTGATCCTGGGATTATTGTTAGTACAGGCGATCCTTATACCGTCAAAGGAACTGTTACAACCGGTACCGCCGGCAGATATGTGCTTACTTATAGCGCAACTAATGTTGATGGGTTTGCTTCTACAATCAATAGAGTTGTCTGGGTTGTTGGCGTTACCGGTGACGCTAATTCTCATTTCGAAGGAACTTACACTGGAGGCAGAGGCACTTCATATTCAAGAGATATGGGTGATGGAAGTGTTCTGCTTAAGAAAACTTCTATTGCAGGGGTGTACTATTGTACTGATATGTTTGCCAGGTTTTATGAAGTTTACAGAGGTTATGGTACTGACTATCGTTGCCCTGGTGTAATCAGGGTAAATGCTGACAGTACTTTTGATAATGCATCAATTAATTTCCCTACTCCCTGGGCAGATGCTTTTATCACTACAGGTTCTGCTTCTATTACTTCTGCCGGTAGATTTAATTACGGGATTAGTTTTACTGATGGAACTTCTGTAGCCACACCATTTTTCTTAGAATGGAATCCTTAATCTTTAGTTAGTAATATTTTTAAGATTTTAAAAATTAGAACAATGAAAAAGAAAATAATTTTAAGTATCCTTTCAATAATTGCCTTAATAGTTATTATCTCTTGTCAAAAGGAAGATAAATATAAGGACTATCAAACTTTTTCTACTGCTTATCCGGTTTGTGGTGATTATGTTGTTAATTGGTATTTAGGCGGACAGCTTGTAATCCCCGGCACTACTATTTTATCACTATATAATACTTCAAGCGATGCAAGTAAAATATGGGTTGATGACAACGGGCAGTTCTGGAATTTTAAGACAAAAGCAAATCTTAGCGGTAATACTTTTAGTGTTAATAAAGGTATTGAAGTAAATTTAGGAGATACTACTACCATTACAAACGGGAGTGTAAGTGGTGATGCTATTTATTTAGAACTTAAATGGAGTACCGACCCTACCAACACTTATGTCTGTAAAGGAAAACGTAAAACAGGATTTGAATAATATCTAATTAATTTAATAAAAAAGGCTACCTGTTTGAGTAGCCTTTTTTGTTGTATGCTATCGTCATTGCGAACGAAGTGAAGCAATCTCAATTGTCATAAATACAATAAATTGCTTCGTCGTGCCTCCTCGCAATGACGAAGTTTTAATATTAAGATGACTTATTAAATGTTATTGTGAATGACATGTTCATTAAATTAATATAGAAACTCGATAACAAACGTATTATCTTCAATCTACAAGATATAAATAGTAGTTTTGTATTTTTAATACCCCTAATTAACAAAGGAAGCGCACTCTTTGGAAGAGTTGATCTCCTCATCGGAAGAGTAAGCTTATATTTGGGAAAAGTAGATCTCTTTGGTGGCAATAGACGTCTCCTCGGTGACAATAGACGTCTCCTCGGTGACAATTTAGGTCTCCTCTGCGGCAATAGACGTCTCCTCTGTGGCAATATAAGTCTCCTTTGGGGAAGAGTAGATCTCCTTTGGGGAAGAGTAGATGTACTCTGTACTTTTGCCTATCTTATATAGTAATTACCCTATTAAAGAATGATATAACACCATTTAATCCAATTAAAAAAACAAAGAAAAATGAGAATCTTATACTACTATCACCATTTTTATAAAACAATGTCGGGTATAAAAAGGAGCTAGAAAATATTTAATGCTATTAAAAAACTAAAATGAATCTTTCCAAGGCAAAGCTTTGAGGAATTCTTTAGAATAAAATGTTCTTTTGAGAAGAATTAATTATTTAAACTCTAAGTGGTTTAGGTATTACCTCCTTTCTAAAAATTAAAGAAAGTTACGAAGCCTATTTTCAACAATGAATTTTAATATCTTTAAACTATTATTCATTACTTTTGTTCTTATTAATGAAAATAATAAAACATGGCAAAGAACATAACAGCAAAAAATAAAATAGAACAATATAATAAAGAAGATATATTAAGAGATTACCGTATAGCTAACGAAAGCCGCCAGGCAAGTATCCTAGGTAGAAAAGAAGTATTAGGCGGTAAAGCTAATTTTGGCATTTTCGGTGATGGAAAAGAGATACCTCAACTTGCAATGGCTAAATATTTCCGTAATGGTGACTGGCGTTCGGGTTATTACCGCGATCAAACCTTTATGATGGCTTCGGATTTACTTAGTATTGATGAGTTTTTCGCTCAACTTTATGGTGATACAGATTTAAAAGCTAATCCTACTAACGGTGGCAGATTAATGAATAATCACTTTTCAACCCGAAGCATTGATGAAAATGGTGAATGGAAAAGTATTATAGATCAAAAGAATTCTTCAGCAGATATTTCTCCTACAGCAGGTCAGATGCCAAGATTATTAGGTCTTGCATTAGCATCCAAAGTATATAGAAATGAAAAAGCTTTAAGCGAAAGAAATAAATATTCAGACGGAGGAAACGAAGTAGCTTTCGGTACCATTGGCGATGCAAGTACTTCTGAAGGACATTTCTGGGAAACCATTAATGCTGCCGGAGTTTTACAAGTACCAATGGCAATATCTGTTTGGGATGATGGTTACGGTATATCAGTACCTGCCAAATATCAAACAACCAAACAAAACATCTCGGAAATCCTTTCGGGTTTTGCCAGAAACGAAAAAGGAGAAGGATATTATATTTACAAAGCTAAAGCATGGGATTACCCTGAACTCTGCCGTATATATAAAGAAGGTATCGAAAAGTGCAGAACAGAACATGCTCCGGTATTATTCCACATACAAGAATGTACGCAACCTTTGGGACACTCAACTTCAGGTTCACATGAACGTTACAAATCAAAAGAAAGATTGGAATGGGAAGTGGAATTTGATGGGATAAGAAGAATGCGTGCCTGGATATTAGCTGAAAACATAGCTTCCACAGAAGAACTTGACAAAATAGAAGCTGACGCAGTGGTTGCAATAAAAGATGCAAGCAAACGTAAATGGAACGACTTCATAACTCCTTTTAAAAAGAAAAGAGATGACTTCTTACAACTTTGCAACATTACAACATGTAATTGTGCTCAAACAGATAAGATAGCCCGCATCAAACAAGACCTTAAGTTTATTGGCGAACCAATAAGATTAGATATAATTGCTGCTGCACGCAAAATACTTCGCTTGATATGTAACCAATGTAGTAATCCTGCTAATTCGTTAAAG
>Ga0316230_1003063_pt1 | contig 13565 bp, 13 predicted proteins | sample TBH18025metaG_FD_206004 | JGI IMG/M metagenome (GOLD analysis project Ga0316230, IMG submission 206004) | Freshwater microbial communities from Trout Bog Lake, Wisconsin, USA - TBH18025 | ecosystem: Environmental > Aquatic > Freshwater > Lake > Hypolimnion/Profundal zone | place: USA: Wisconsin...
GGCGGCCAGGCTCTTCCAGGCCGGCATGGAAGGCCGGGTCGTGCTGCTGGCTTCGGCCGGCAGCCTCAAGGACGTGTTCTATTTCGCCCGGAAACCGGCCGGGTCCGGAAAGCTCGGCAGCGAAAAGCGTGGCCGGGAAGTCGTCCGGCTCCTGCTCCAGGTCGTGGAGGTGTGCGCCCTGGACCGCCTGATGTGGGAGGAGTCCCTGCTATCCCCGGTCAGGGACACCGAGGATGCCCTCCAGGTCGCCTGTGCCGGGCGCCATCAAGCCGATTTCCTGGTCACCCGGAACCTCAAGGACTATGCGGGAGCGCTCTACCCTCAGGTCGTGCTGCCCGAGGTGCTGCTGGCCACCCTGGGCACCGGCGGCTGAATCAGCCCTCGGCCAATCCGTTCACCTCTCCGACGGTGAGGCCCTCCAGCCCCGCATCGGTGCGCACGGCGAGGCGGCCGTCCGCCATCCAGCCTTCGCACACCCCGGCGCCGCCCACCCAGCGCACCGGGTCGCCGGCCTCGGGCCAGCGGAAGGCGGGCTCGCGCTGGGTGTCCAGGTCGGCCCAGGCGGCCAGGATCTCAAGGGCCAGGGCTTCGGGGTCGGGTTGGCCGTCCGCCAGCGGGACCAGATCGGCCAGACAGGCGGGTGGGATCGGCCGGCCGGGGATCACCGGCGCGCTTCTGAGGTTCACCCCCACCCCCAGGATCATCCGCTCGCCCTTGATCTGGCCGATGATGCCGCCCAGCTTGACCAGACCGTCCCCATGCCGGGCCACCAGATCGTTGGGCCATTTCAGCCCCAGGGGGGCGCCCCAGGGCTCCAGGGCCTCGGCCACGGCGCCCATGGCCCGCTGCAGCACCAGGCCAGGGGCCAGCACCGGCACCGGCAGCGCGGCGGACAGCCACAGCCCGGCCCCGGGCGCGCTCTCCCAGGAGTTGCCGCGCTGGCCGCGTCCCGCCAGCTGGCAGTCGGCCAGCACCGCGCAGAAGCCCAGCTCCGGATGGCGCGCCAGGAAATCCTGGGTGGAATCGATCCGGCCCAGCCGGATCAGGGCTGCGGGCATGGCGCCGGTTTCCGGTTCTTCAGCCAGATGATGCGCAGCCCTTCCAGGGTGAGGTCCACGGCGATGTCCTGGATGTATTGGGAGGAGGGGGCGATGACCTTGGCCAGGCCGCCGGTGGCCACCACCCGGCAGCCGGGGTAGGCGGTCAGCAGCCGGGCCAGGATGCCGTCCACCATGCCCACGTAGCCGTAGAACAGCCCGGACTGCATGGCCTGGACCGTGCTCTTGCCGACCAGGCGCTCCGGCTCGGTGATCTCCACCCTGGGCAGGCGCGAGGCCCGCTGGAACAGGGCCTCGGCACTGAGGTTGAGCCCGGGGCAGATGATCCCGCCCAGGTATTCCTTGCGGTCGTTGATGATGTCAAAAGTGGTGGCGGTGCCGAAATCCACCGCGATCAGCGGGGCGCCGTACAGCTCCGCCCCGGCCACGGCGTTGACGATGCGGTCCGCGCCCAGTTCCAGCGGGTTGTCCAGCAGCACCTTGAGGCCGGTCTTGATGCCCGGCTCGATCCACAGCGGCTCCGCCTGGAAGTAGGTGCGCAGCCAGCTGTCCAGCACCGGGTGCAGCGGCGGCACGACACTGGAGATGACCACCTGGCCGATGTCCGCGGCGGCGATGCCCCGGTGCGCCAGCAGCCCCAGGCTGGTGAGGCCGTACTCGTCGACCGTGCGCTCGCGGCTGGTGGCCATGCGCCAGGAGGCGACCAGGGGCGCACGGTGCCCCTGGCCCAGATCATAGATCCCCATCACGATGTTGGTGTTGCCCACATCCACGGCCAAGAGAAGGCTCATACGCGCTCCAGATATCAGTATGACTCTAGCCCTGGGCCTCTTCCAGCGCGGTCTGGGCCTCTTCCCACTCGGTCATGGCGTAGGCCAGGTCGGTTTCCAGGGATTTCTGGGCGTCCAGCTTGGTGCTGAAGGCCTGCCAGTCGCCGGGGTCCTGGACCGCCAGCTCGGCGCCGATCGCCGCCAGCTTGGCTTCCAGCCGGGCCACCTCGGTCTCGGCTTCCTTGACCTTGCGCTCCCAGCGCTTGACGGTCTTCTGCAGGTCCCGGTCGATGGCCTGGGGCTTGGCCGGGGGCCGGGGCGCGGCCTTGCGGGGCGCCGGATCCGCCGGCGCCTCGGGCAGCGGCTCCTCGGGCTCCACGCCCACGTCCAGGTCCACCCAAGCCTGGTTGTCCTCGTAGCCGCCTTCCTTGAACTCGGCCTGGCCGTCGTGGATGCGCAACAGGCTGTCGGCCACCCGGCCCAGCAGGTATCGGTCGTGGGTCACCAGGACCACGGCGCCGGTGAAGCTCAGGATCGTGTCCTCCATCGCCTCCATGGAATGGATGTCCATGTGGTTGGTGGGTTCGTCCAGCAGCAGCAGGTTCACCCCCTCGCGGATCAGGGTGGCCACCGAAAGCCGGGCCCGCTCGCCGCCGGAGAGCACAGTGACCGGCTTGTCAACGTCGTCGCCGCGGAACTGGAACTTGGCCAGGAAGCCCAGCACGTCCTGCTTGGGGGCCATGGGCACCACGCCCTGGATCTGCTGGTAGACCGTGTTGCGCGCATCCAGGTTGCGGTGGTGCTGGTCGAAGTAGCCCAGCTTCACCTGGCTGCCCAGGCGGGCGGCGCCGGTGATGAACGGGATCTCGCCGGTGATGGCCTTGAGCAGGGTGGATTTGCCGGTGCCGTTCAGGCCGACGATGGCCAGCTTCTGGCCGCGCTTGACCTGGAAATGCTCCATGGGCTGGAACAGGGCCTTGCCGTCCCAGCCCACAGTGATGTCGTCCAGCACCAGCGCGGTGTCGCCACTGCGCTGGGTTTCCGGGAAGGAGAACTTGATCCGCCTCCGGTCCTTGAGCGGCTTGTCCAGGCGCGCCATCTTGCCCAGGTGGGTGCGCCGGCCCCGGGCCATCTTGGTGTTCTGCCCGGCGATGTTGCGCCGGATGTACTCTTCCTGCTTCTTGATGTAGTCCTGCTGGCGCTCGAAGTGGCGCTCCTGGATCTCCAGCTCCTGCTCCTTCTTCTCCATGAAGTCGGTGTAGTTGCCTTCGTAGGACCGGGACCGGCCCAGTTCGATCTCCAGGATGGAGGTGGCGATCCGGTCCAGGAAATACCGGTCATGGCTGATGACCGCCACGGCGGCCCGGGTTTCGTTGATGAAGGACTCCAGCCAGCGCAGGGACGGCAGGTCCAGGTGGTTGGTGGGCTCGTCCAGCAGCAGCAGGTCCAGCCCCTGGAGGATGGCCTTGGCCAGCATCACCCGGCACTTCTGGCCGCCGGACAGTTCCAGCACCTTGCTCTCCAGCTGCTCGGGGCTGAAGCCCAGGGCGAACAGGATGCCTTCGGCCCGGGCCCGGATGGTGAACCCGTCGAGCCGCTCGAACTGCTCCTGGACCGTCTGGTAGCGGGCCATGATGGTTTCCAGATCGGCCCCGGGCTCGGCCATCTGGTGTTCCAGATCATGCATCTCGTGGCGGGTCGCCTCCACATCCTGGAAGGCGGCCAGGGTCTCCTCCAGCACCGTGCCGTCGGTGGCGGGCACCAGGTCCTGGGCGTAGTGGCCCATGCGGATGCCGCGCTCGGCGCTGGGCCGGACCACGGTGCCGCCGTCCAGTTCCAGCTCGCCCAGCAGCACCTTGAAGATCGTGCTCTTGCCCGCGCCGTTGCGGCCGATGACGCCCCAGCACTCGTCCTCCTGCAGCGCCCAGGTGACGTCCTTGAGCACGTCGTGCGGGCCGAAGCTGAGATTGGCGTGGTTCAGACTTGCGAGCATAGGGTTGGGCCGGCTGGAAAATAAAGAAAACGAGGCCACCGGACGGTGGCCTCGTGTTTTGGTGGAGCTAAGCGGGATCGAACCGCTGACCTCTTGCATGCCATGCAAGCGCTCTCCCAGCTGAGCTATAGCCCCGGGGGAGTAATAAGATTGCCAGCTTCCGCTGAGGAACGCAAGGATAAATTGTCGCTCTGGCCTTTGCCGCCGCCCATGGGGAGCCGGTCCGGAGCGCTCCGCTGCTGGGCCGCCCTGACCGCGATGCGGAGGTATGTCATATGCTCCAGCACGGTGTCGAGGTCCCAGGCCAGCTGCCCGATCTCGTCCTGGTCCAGGGAGATGGGGCAGGCGAACAGGTCGCTGGTTTCCGCCTTGAGCAGGCGCACCTGGTCGGCAAGGGAGGGCCGGGCCCTGGAGAGGTGGCGCCGGAGCGTCAGGAAGAAGGCCAGCGCCAGGAGGATGGTGAGGCCGAGCGAGCCCAGCCGAAGCCTCGAGGCAATGCTGTCCGCCCGGCGCTCGGCCTCGCTGGCATCCGGCACCAGGACCAGTTCCCCCTCCATGACGTCCCTGGAGAACCGGGACGGAATGGGGCGGTAGAGCCACTGCCCCGAGCGGTCCAGTTCAGCCCGGCCGGCCTCGGCCAGGACCGTGCCGTGGGAGCGCAGCACGACCCGCGCGATCTCCGGCGCCTCCGCAAGCCGGCGGACGATCTGTTCGGCCAGCGCCCGGTTTTCCACGGAGCAGGCGACACTGGCCATGGCGCCCAACTCGTCCGCCTTCGCCCCGATGGCCTGGCGTTGGCGCTCCATGGCCAACCGCGAGGCCAGCCGGCCCGCCAGCCCCAGGGTCAGCAGGCCACCCAGCACCGCCGCACCCAGGAGCGTGAGGATCACGAGCTGTATGGGATGGAATCGGGATGGGTTTTTCATGGTCTTGCTCCGGGTCCAGCCTGGAACTGGCAGCCCGGTTCCCAGTCGGATCCGGTGCGCCTTGCGCAAAAGGACGGAAGACCTCTCATGGAACACTTGAGGGACTAATTAATCATCCGAAGCATACGTGCCATCCGAATGATGCGCTCATCAAAATTTTTCGCGGAATACACCGGCCTGCTATCAGGTTGATAACATCTAAATCACTGTTTGGAGCTTATTAAAATATTATATAGGATTTATTTTAATTAACGTTTCAAGCGCAACCGCTGCCCCACCTGGATGCCGCGCCTGGGCACCTTGTTCCATTTCCGCAGGTCCTTGACCTCCAGGCCGTAACGCTCGGCGATGGCGAAAAGGGTCTCGCCGCGCTTGACCACATGGAAGGCGGGCCGGGCCTCCGGGGCGGGGGCCTTCTCCCTGGCCGGGGCGGTGCGGACCGGCGTTTCGCGGACGGCGGGGCGGGCCGGTTCGGCGCTTTCGCCAGGTTCGACCGGTGCGCCGGGCTCTTCCCGGCCCGGCTCCAGCGGCGCGACCGTGGCCTGGGGGATGGCCGGCAGCCGCTCCAGCGGCCGGTCCTCGATGATCTGGGCGCGCTCGACCTTGGAGCGCAGATCGCGGTCGTCGATGGGGCTGGCGGGCGGGGGCGGGACCTGGATCACTTTGCCGGGACGGAACTGGGCCTTGGTGATGTTGTTGGCGTCCAGCAGGTCCTCCACGCTCAGGTTGAACCGGGCCGCGACCCGGGCCGGGGTTTCGCCCCGGCGGATCTTGTAGGCCTTGAAATCGAGCCTCTGGTTCGCCGGGATCCGGGCCAGGGCGCGGGCAGTGGCGCCGCTCTGGCCGGGCGGCACGCGCAGGCTGTAGCGGCCCGGGGGCGTGGTGGCCCGGAGCAGTTCGGGGTTCAGTTCCTTCAGGGCGTCCACGTCGGTGTCGGCGAAGCGCGCCAGCACGGGCAGGCTGGTCATGCGGTCCACGTCCACGGTCTCGTAGGCGTACGGCGGGAGCTGCTCGACCTTCAGGCCGAAGCGCTCCGGGAACCGGCCCACCAGCACGGCGGCGCACAGCTCAGGCACGTAGTTCTTGGTCTGGTTGCGCAGCCAGCGGCTGCGGTACATGTCCCAGAAGTTGCGGGAGCCCAGGTTGAGGATGGCCCGCTCGGTGGTGAGGGGGCCGGCGTTGTAGCCCACCAGGGCCAGGTACCAGTCTCCGGAGATCTCGTAGAGCCTGCGCAGGTAGCGCGCGGCGGCGCGGGTGGCCTTGACCGGGTCGCGCCGCTCCTCCACCCAGGCGTTGCCGCCCAGGCCGTAGATCCGGCCGGTGGAGCGCATGAACTGCCACATGCCCACGGCCTTGGCGTAGCTCGAGGCCGAGTTGATGTAGCCCGATTCGATCACCGCCAGGAAGGCGAGATCCTTGGGGATGCGCTCCTCGGCGAAGATCTGGCGCACCATCGGCAGGTACTGGCTGGCCCGGGACAGGGCCCGCTCCATGAAGCCGCGCTTGGTGGTGGTGAACTGGCGGACCCAGAACAGCACCTTGTCGTTGTAGTCGATGGCCAGATCGAACACCGCCCCCAGTTCGGCGCCCTTCACCTGCTCCAGCTCGGTGCGCAGTTCGTCGGGCGAGAGCGGCGCCACCTCCACCGCCTCCTTGAGGCCGGGATCCGGCTGGGCCGGCACTTCCTCGGTATCGGGCAGGTGCTGCCTGAGCTCACTGAGCCGGTCGCGCAGTTCGACCACTTCCTTCTGCTTGCGGCTTTCCTCCGGCCAGTCCAGCAGCGCCGCCTCGGCCGCGTCGGCCCAGGACTGCGCCCCATCCCAGTCCTTCTCCTCCAGGGCTTTCTCCCCGGATTCGATGAGGGTCTTGAGCCGGCTGAGCTCGACCTTCGCCCCGGCCGGATGGGCCGGGGGAATCTTGATGTACTGGGTGTGGGCCGGGGGCGCAGCCGCCGGAGCGGCCGGGGGGGGCGGCGCGGCCCCGTGCCCTGCCGTGCCGAGAGCGGCGAGGAGGGTGATCCATCGGCTCCAGCGGCCGCCCCTGGCCCAGTACTGCACTCAGTGGCTCTCTTCGCTGACCAGCTTGGCGTAGGCGTCGGCGTCCAGCAGGTCGCCGGCCAAGGCGCCGGCCAACTTGACCTTCACCATCCAGCCCTTGCCGAAGGCGTCTTCGTTGACGAATTCGGGGTGGGCTTCCAGGGTCTCGTTCACCGCCAGGATCTCGCCGGCGGAGGGCATGAAGATCTCGGAAACGGTCTTCACCGATTCCACCGTGCCGAACTCCTCGCCGGCTTCGAACGTGGCGCCCACTTCGGGCAGGTCCACGAACACCACGTCGCCCAGGGCTTCCTGGGCATAGCTGGTGATGCCGACCTCGGCCGTGCCGTCGCCCATGGGCCGGATGAACTCATGGTTTTTGGTGTATTTCAGGTCAGACGGATACATTGCGCCTCCTAGGAAAAGACTGTTTCAGCCCCTGGGGGGCCGCAAGAGAGTTGAGGGGAACGGGTGCGGGGATCACATGAAGCTTTTCAGGGCCTTCCGGGCGGTGCGGTCGGGCCGGACATCCGTCTCGATCTGCACCTGGATGGCGCGTTTGGCGTCCCTGAGCTCCACGGCGGTGCCCGGCGCCAGCTTCCCGCCGACTTTGATGAAGCCGCAGCTGAGGCCCTTGATGACGAGCCCCGCCGGCTGGTCCGGGGAGGCGATGCTGTAGATCCGGCCCTCATGGCGCCCGATGGCCATGTCGGAGACGCAGGTCAGCACCGTCCCGATCTCCTTGCCGTCCAGGAAGACCCTGGCGACGTGGGTGTCCACCTTGCGGAAATCGTGCCCGACGAAGGTCAGGGTGTATGGCGCGTCGGCCGCCTGGTCGAGCGCCGCGGAGCCGAGGAACGTCTTGGTGAAGCCGTCGCCCGAGGGCGTGAGCGGCAGCGCGAAGGGCCAGGGGTTGTGGATGCAGGGCCAGTGGCCGATGTCCTGATGGGACAGCGGCAGCACGGCGCCGGCGCGCAGCGAGTCCCGGGCGGCGAGGCCGCAGGGCGTCAGGCCGAACGGCTCGCCGGCGGCCATGATCGCTTCCCACAGCTTCACGGTCTGGGCGCGCTCGACGAACAGCTCGAAGCCCACCTCGCCGGTGTAGCCGGAACGCGAAACCAGGATCGGGGTGCCATCGAGCAGCTGCGCCTGGCCGGCCAGGGTCGAGGCGGGATCGAAGTGCCCCTTGGCGGAGAAATACGGGAGCTTGTCGAACACCGCTTCGGGATCCTTCAGGACCTTGGCCATGATCTTGATCGCGGCCGGCCCCTGGATGTCGATCTTGCCGAGGTTGTCCGTGAGGTCGATGACCGTCACGTCGCGCCCCTTGGCCTGCTCGGTCAGGTGCTTGGCGACGGGACCGCCCATGCTCGCATTGACCTCGACCATGAACTCCCCGTCCTTGATCTTGTAGACGATGCTGTCGTCGATCGCGTGGCCGTGCCCGTCGAGGAACAGGCCGTACACGCACTTGCCGTCGGTCAGCGGCGCGCCGTCCTTGCCCACGCAGGCGTCCAGGTTGCGGGTGAAGCACCACTGCAGCAGATCGTAGGCGTCCTTGCCGAACACGCGCAGGGTCGCCATGTGGCTCGTGTCGAACAGCCCGGCCTGGGACACCACCGCCAGATGCTCGGTGCGGGCGCCGCCGTACCATACCGGCATGAGATAGTCGCCGAATTCGACGATATTGGCGCCGTGGGCCTTGTGCCAATCGAACAACGGTGTCTTCTTCATCGATTCAGTCATGGGTGCTCCAGAAATTATTAAGGTTAGATCGCGAAGACAGGTTATTTGCCATTTTGACCGGCCGGACCCGGTAACGGAAGGGGCATCTCAGGCGGGGCCAGGTAAGTATAGACACCGTCTGCAGCTATTGGTTCCGGCTGGCCGTCGCGCAGCCACGGGAGCAGACCGGGCAGGCTCCAGTCCAGGGTCCAGAGGCCATCCGGCAGCGCTTCCGCCCGCATGGCAACGGCCAGCGGCAGGATCTGGACCCCGGCGGCGGCGGCCAGGTCCAGTTCGCGGGCATAGGCCGGATCGATGTCCCGGGCGGCGTCGAACCAGGCGGCGTCGGCGCGCTGCACGAAGAACGCGATGGCGGCCCGGTGCCCCAGCCGCACCATGGCGCGCAGTTCGCGCAGGTGCTTGGCGCCGCGCTCGGTCACGGCGTCGGGGAAGCGCACCCCCCGCCCCGCCTTCAGCGTGGCGTTCTTCACTTCGATGTAGACACAGCGCCCGTCGCCATCCCGGGCCAGGACATCGATGCGGCTGCGCTCCTCGCCGTACTTCTGTTCCGTGCGCACCTCGCGCAGGCCGGCCAGCCCCGGCAGCCGGTCCTGCCGGGCGGCTTCGGCCACCACCCGGTTCGGCATGCCGGTCTCCACCCCGACCCAGGTCCCCTCCCGGCGGCAGGCCAGCCAGGTGAACCTGAGCTTGCGCTCCGGATTCAGGCAAGGCTCGAGCAGCACCAGGTCCCCGGGCGCCCAGCAGGTGGCCATGGAGCCGGTATTGGTGCAATGGGCGATCACCACGGAACCGTCCGGCAGTTCGACATCGGCCAGGAACCGTTTGTAGCGTTGCCGGATGACCCCGGGCACGAGGCCGGTCTTGCGGATCAGGGGCAGGCCGGGTCCCACTAGCCGAGTTCCGCCAGGATCCGGTCCACTGCCGCGGCCAGATCCTCGGTCACCAGGTCGGCCCGGCCGGCATCCACCTGGCTGCCGTAACCGGTGCGCACCAGGGCCACCCGGCAGCCGGCGTTGCGCCCGGCTTCCAGATCCAGGGCTTTGTCGCCGATCATCCAGGACCGGGAGAGATCGACGCCGTGCTCCTGCGCCGCCCGCAGCAGCATTCCTGGGTTGGGCTTGCGGTCGGGATGGTCGGGATGGGCATAGTCGCCCAGCCCCTTGGGGTGGTGCGCGGCGGCGTAGACCCCGTCCAGGTGCGCTCCGCCCAGCGCCAGCAGGGCGGTGATGCGGTCCATGACCGCCTGGAAATCGGCCCATCCGTACTTGCCCCGGCCGATGCCGGCCTGGTTGGTCACCACCAGCACCGGGATGCCCCTGGCGTTGAGCCGGGCGATGGCCTCCCGGGCGCCCGGGATGAGCACCACCTCCTCCGGACGGCAGAGGTAACCCACCTCTTCGTTGAGGGTGCCGTCCCGGTCGAGGAACACCGCTGGGATCAAAGCTCTTTCACCAGGGACAGGGCGGACTGGCAGAGCCGGCGCACGCCCGGCACCAGATCCATGGCGGCCAGCGCCTTCTCGCCGACCCACTGGGCCCCTTCCGGCGGCGCGGGCAGCTGGTCGTCCGCGGCCCGGGTGCGCAGCAGGTGGGAAAGGTAGAGGCGCTGCTGGTTCTCCAGGCCTTCGAGCCGGAGCAGCCAGGGGGTAGGCAGGCGCGAGGTGCGCTCGTCGAACACCACCGGCAGCCGGGACGGATCGTGGAACCGGAACGGGATCTTCCAGGTCGTGTCGATCAGGGCCTGGAGCAGGGCCGGCGGCAGGTAGCCCGGCGACCAGGGCACCTGGGGCGGCATGAGCAGCCCCCGGTGCGGGGAATGGGCGGAGGGCACCAGCAGGATGAAGGGCATGGCCGAGCCATGCACCAGCACGCCTTCGATGAAGGTCGTCAGGTATACCGGGCCCTCCGCCATCCGCTACCTCCCGCCCTGGGTTTCCAGTTCCCGCATCATCCGGTCCCGGGCCGCGGTGACCTGGGCCACCATCTCCTCGGGCTTGAACTTGAGGACCGCCTTGGTCCGCCGGTCGCGCAGTTCCACCATGCCTTCCTTGAGGCCCCGGGAGCCGACCATGGCGCGCAGGGGGAAGCCCAGCAGGTCGGCGTCCTTGAACTTGGCGCCCGGGCTCAGTCCCTCGCGGTCGTCGTGCAGCACTTCGAAGCCGGCGGCCTCCAGTTCCCGCTCGATCCGGTCGGCCACTTCCCGCACCTCGCCGTTGCCGGGATCCAGGTCCAGCAGGTGCACCTGGTAGGGCGCGATCGGCCAGGGCCAGATGATGCCGTCGGCGTCGTAGTTCTGCTCGATGGCCGCGGCCACGGTGCGGCCGATGCCGATGCCGTAGCAGCCCATGACCATGGGGTTCTCCTTGCCGTGCTCGTCCAGGTAGACGCAGTTCATCGACTTGGAGTACTTGGTGCCCAGCTTGAACACCTGGCCCACCTCGATGCCGCGGAAGGCCTGGTAGTGGCCCTTGCCGCAGCGCGGGCAGAGGTCCCCTTCCTGAGCCAGGCGCAGGTCGGCGAACTTCACGCCCGGCAGGTCGCGCTGGGGGTCAAAGCCAAAGTGATGGCAATCAGTAACGTTAGCTCCGCAGGTGAGGTTGCGGGCGCCTTCCAGGGCCAGGTCCACCAGGTAGACCACGGCGTCCGGCTGGGTGCGCAGGAGCTCCCAGAGCCGGGTATTTTCCCTGGCCACCGGGCCGAGGAAGCCGCTCAGGGCGCCGGTGAAGTCCTCCGCGTCGGCCATCGGCTGCAGGTCCACCGCGCCGAGCAGGTTCTTCACCTTCACCGGGTTCATCTCGTGGTCGCCGCGCAGCACCACCGCCACCGCCAGACGGCGGGTCACCGGGCCGTCGGCGTTCTGGCCGGTCACCAGGTCCGCATCCATCCAGTAGACCTTGGAAGTCTGGTGCAAGGGCATGCCGTCGTGCTCGGCGTCCTTGAAGGCGGCCGCCTGCTCCGCCATGCCCAGGATCCCGGGGGTCTTGAAGTGGGCGGGCTTGAGCGCGAAGGCCGGGCCGTGGTCCACCGCGGGGATGCTCGGCGCTTCGGTCTTCTCCAGGTTGGAGGTGTAGTCGCAGGCGTCGCAGGAAAGGATCGCGTCCTCGCCGGAACCGGCCAGCACGTGGAACTCGTGGGTGAAACTGCCGCCGATGGCGCCGCTGTCGGCCTCCACCGAACGGAACTTCACCCCCAGCCGGGCGAAGATGCGCGAGTAGGCGTTGTACATGGCCCAGTACGAAACATCCGCGGCCGCGTCGTCCACGTCGAACGAATAGGCATCCTTCATGATGAATTCCCGGCCGCGCATGAGCCCGTAGCGGGGCCGGATCTCATCCCGGAACTTGGTCTGGATCTGGAACAGGTTCATGGGCAGCTGTTTGTAGCTGCTGACGTTGCGCCGGACGATGTCGGTGATGACCTCCTCGTGGGTGGGGCCCAGGCAGAAGTCGGCGTTCTTGCGGTCCTTGAAGCGCAGCAGTTCCTTACCGTAGAAGCTCCAGCGGCCGGATTCCTGCCAGAGTTCCGCCGGCTGCACGGTCGGCATCAGCAATTCCTGGCAGCCGTCCTTGGCCAGTTCCTCGCGCACGATCTGCTCGAACTTGCGGATGCTCCGGAAGGCCAGCGGCAGATAGTCGTAGATGCCCGCCGCCAGCTTCTGGATCATGCCGGCCCGCATCATCAGCTGCTGGCTGATCACGTCGGCATCCCGGGGCACTTCCCTGAGGGTGTGGATCAACATCTTGGATTGTTTCATTTTTTCTAATCTTTCATAGGAGTCAAACAACGCCGCCATGGCGGCGGCTGGGTTACGAAAGCAGGGACTGAACGAGCTGACTGGCGGTTTTGCCATCGAAAGCGGCGCCATGCTTGACCTGGAGGGCCTTCATGACCGCGCCCATGTCCTTGCGGCTTTGGGCGCCCGCTGCCTGGATGGCTTCCCGGACGGCGGTTTCCAGCTGGACTCCCTCCAGCATGGCAGGGAGGAAGCCTTTCAAGACTTCGATCTCGGCCTGCTCCACTGCGGCCCGGTCCGGGAATCCGGCCGCGGTGAACTGCTCCACGCTGTCCTCGCGGCTTTTCACCAGGCGCTTGAACACCGCCACCGCTTCGGCTTCGGCCAGGATGCCCTGGGGGCCGAGACCCTTGGCCACGGCCTCGTTCTTGTAGGCGGCCAGCGCCATGCGCAGCACCATGGTGCGAGGGGTGTCCTTGGCCAACATGGAGGCCTTCAATTCGGCTTGCAATCGATCCAGCATGGTCTTCTCCGGAACTGCACTGCCTTTATCCTGCCCTTGATAACCGTTATCATCAATCAGTTGTGGAAAGAATCCGGTTAATCTGGATGGAACTGATGAAATAATGAAGTGGGCACGAGGGGGCACAACCAGCTATGAACGTCGCATTCATCAATCCTTTTATTGAATCCACCTTGCGCAGCTTGGACATGATGGCGGGGATCCAGGCTGAAAAGGCGGGCCTGGAACTGAAAGAGGATCTGATCACCACCTACGACGTCTCGGCGATCATCGGCCTCACCGGCGAGACCTCGGGCTCGATCATCATCAGCATGCCCGAGGCGCTGGCGTGCAAGATCGCCTCGAACATGCTCATGGAAGAGATCGCCACGATGAACAAGAACGTCGAGGACGCCATCGGCGAAATCGGCAACATCGTGGTGGGCGACGCCCGGCGCGCCCTGATCCAGGACGGCCATTCCCTGAACATCTCGATCCCCACCGTGGTCATCGGCGTCGGCCACAAGATCAGCCGCTCCGGCGACGTGCCCTGCATCGCCATCCCCTTCACCACCCCGTTCGGCAACTTCGAGGTGAACGTCGGGCTGCGGGAAAACTAGCACTGGCGGATTGGGCTTTTTTGGGTTGGCTGCGGCAAAGGGCGACGTGGCGGCAACTGCAGCCAAAAGAAGATAACGCAGAGCAAGCAGAGGGGCGCGGGGAACGCGGAGTCAGCATCCATCCGGCAGGTTCCGAGGCATCGCCGCATGGGCCTCCGGGCCCCGCCTGCGGCGGGGTCCCA
>Ga0316230_1003067_pt1 | contig 13547 bp, 14 predicted proteins | sample TBH18025metaG_FD_206004 | JGI IMG/M metagenome (GOLD analysis project Ga0316230, IMG submission 206004) | Freshwater microbial communities from Trout Bog Lake, Wisconsin, USA - TBH18025 | ecosystem: Environmental > Aquatic > Freshwater > Lake > Hypolimnion/Profundal zone | place: USA: Wisconsin...
GCGCGGCCATTTCCTTGTCGATGACAAACTTCGCCTTGGGCTGATCGGCCTCGACATACCAGTCAATATCCACCACGCCGTCCACGCTCTTGAAGATATCGCGGACTTTGCCGGCCATGCGAAGCCGGGATTCCTCGGTCGGCCCGTAGATTTCCGCCACAAGCGTTTGCAACACCGGAGGGCCGGGCGGAACCTCTGCCACGGCGATGCGCGCTCCGTATTTCTCGGCAATGGCCGCCACACGCGGACGGATTCGTTTGGCGATGTCGTGGCTCTTCGCGGCCCGCTCGTTTTTTCTGACGAGGTTCACCTGAATATCCGCCACGTTTGCCCCGCCGCGCATGAAGTAATGGCGCACCAAACCGTTGAAGTTAAACGGCGAGGAGACGCCCGCATACACTTGATAGTTGGTCACTTCGGGCTCCACCCGCACAGCAGCGGCGATCTCTCGGGCGGCCTGCGTGGTGCGTTCCAACGCGCTCCCTTCCGGCATGTTGAGAATGATCTGGAACTCGCTCTTGTTGTCGAAGGGAAGCATCTTCACTTTCACCCAACCGATGCCCACCAGCGCCATCGCCCCGAGCAGCAGCGCGGTGATGCCGCCAAGAAAACCCAAACGCCAACCCGCGTGGCTCAAGAGCGGCGTCATGATACGCCGGTAGAACCGCGTGAAGAAATCCTCCTCGTGCTCGAAGTGGGAATGAGTGACCTGTTCTCCAGTGGAAGCAGTCGCCGGAGCCGCGGCGATCCGACGCAGCATCCGCACCGCCGCCCACGGGGTAACGATGAATGCGATGGCCAGCGAGAAGAACATCGCGGCGCTTGATCCAATGGGGATGGGCCGCATGTAGGGCCCCATCAACCCGCCCACAAAGGCCATCGGCAGCACGGCGGCAATCACCGCAAAGGTGGCGAGGATGGTCGGATTGCCAACTTCATTCACCGCTTCCACGGCGATGTCCGAGCGGTCGCGGCCCCGGTTTTGTGGCAGGTGAAAATGACGGACGATATTCTCTACGACCACGATGGCGTCGTCCACGAGGATGCCGATGGAGAAGATCAGGGCGAAAAGCGTGATCCGGTTGAGCGTGTAGCCGTAGAGGTAAAAGACGAGTAAGGTCAGCGCAAGGGTGGAGGGAATGGCGATGGCCACAATGCCCGATTCCCGCCAGCCGAGTGTGAGCATGATCAAGAGCGAGACGCTGAACACGGCGATCAGCATGTGGAAAAGCAGTTCGTTGGATTTCTCCGCCGCCGTTTCCGCGTAGTCGCGGGTGATGGATACCTGCACATCGGCGGGAATCACCGTTCCCTTGAGGGTCTCCACTTTCTTGAGCACGTTATGGGCAACCGCCACCGCATTGGTGCCGGGGCGCTTGGCCACACTTAACGTCACCGCCGCCTGCTGGGGGGTGGCCTGGTCGCCGTAAAAGACATAGTTGCCCGGCTCCTCCGCGCCGTCCACCACTTCGGCGACATCTTTCAAATAAACAGGTTTCCCGCCATAGACACCTACCACCACGTTGCGCACATCGTCCGCATTTTGCAGGAACGCCCCGGTCTCCACAGCCACCTCGCGGTTTTCGCTCGTTAATCCGCCGGATGCATATTGACGATCCGCTTGTTGGATCATCGGGATCAATCCCGCCGGGCTGAGATTGCGCGAGGCAAGCCGGGCCGGGTCGATCAGCACGCGCAACTGCCGCCGTGCCCCGCCAATCAGAGTGGTCTCGGCCACCTGCGGCACCTGCTTCACGGCATCATCGACCTGCGCCGCCAGTCGGCGCAGGGTGAGGTGGTCATAGCGAGCACTGTGCAGCGTGAGCGCGAGAATCGGCACGTCGTCGATGGAACGGAGCTTGATGAGCGGCTGCGAGGCCCCATGCGGAATGCGGTCGAAGTTGGACTGCAACTTCTGGTTCAGCCGAACCAGGCATTCCTCGGCGTTGGAGCCGACCAGAAACCGCACAATCACCAGACTCTCGCCAGGGCGCGAGGTGGAATAGACATATTCCACGCCGGGGATTTCCCAGAGCAGTTTCTCCATCGGGCGCGTCACACGTTCCTCGGCTTCCTTCGCACTGGTGCCCGGCATGGAGACGAGCACGTCCACCATCGGCACTTTGATTTGCGGCTCCTCCTCGCGGGGTAGCAACAGCACGGCGGCTACGCCCAGCAAAATGGACGAGACGATAATGAGCGGAGTCAGCTTGGAGTTGATGAACGCCTTGGCGATTCGGCCTGCCAGTCCAAGCGGTTCTGGTTGTTGCGGGTTCATTTGGATTGCACCTCCACGCGTTGGCCATCGGAGAGCCGCGAGACATTCTCCACCGCCACCTGTTCTTTGGCTTCAATTCCAGAGACGAGTTCCACCTCATTGCCGAAACGCTTGCCGGTTTTCACCAAGCGCAACTGGGCTCGCCCTTTTTCGACAACGAATACGATTTCCATTTGCCCGCGTTGCACAACCGCGCTCACTGGGATGCGGAGCACTGAAGTTTCACTCAAGGGAATAGCCACGCGGCCAAACTGCCCCGTCCGCAGGCCCGGCGTTTGCGGGAGATCGAGTTTCACGAGAAATGTGCGGCTTTGCGCGTCAGCCACCGGAGCGATTTCGCTTACTGTGCCGGTCATCTCAAATGTGCCGCTGTGCACGGTCATCCCAGCCCCGGCTGCGATGGAGCCGATAATCGCTTCCGGTACATCGGCCTCAAAGCGTAATGCGGTCGGGTCTTCGATCTCCAGCAGCGTCTTTCCGGGTGTGGCGAGATCCCCCACATCCGCGGATTTCTTTGTAATCACCCCGTCAAACGGAGCCGTGATGGTCATATAACCCAGATTGGTTTCCGCCTCCGCAAGCGCGGCCTTGGCAACTCGGTTGGCCGACTGCGCGTTGTCGAATTCCGCCTGTGGGGTGACTTTATTGGCGAGCAGGGCCGTGTAGCGCTTCAAGTTGGTCTCGGATTGGTCGCGGACGGCGCGAGCTTGGTCGAGCTTTGCTTGAATCTCCCGTGCGTCAAGTTGCACGAGCACCTCTCCCTGCTTCACTCGCTGGCCGGGAACTACCAACATTTTTTCGATGCGCCCGGTGCTTTTCGCCTCGATCACCGAACTCAACTTAGCACGCACGGAGCCCGTGACCTCCTCTGTGGCAGTGTGTGGCTTAGATTCAACCGTCTGCACGCGAAGGGCGACGACAGGAAGATTGTCACCAAGCGCCATTTCATGTGGCTTTTTGGAGCAAGCCCCGAGAGACAATGCAAGAACAAGGACGGCTCCAGTCAGGAAAGGGAAATTTTTCATAGTGGCGGATTTTTCAGCAAAACCATGCGTTTCTATTGACTATATGAGCACGTTTGAATATAGTGCGCAAGAATCTTTTTTGTTCCATGCCTAAAATGCGTTATTCCCAGAAGCTCTCCGAAGCCGCCATTGAATTGATTGCCGCGCGCTTCCGCGTCCTGAGCGAACCGACCCGGCTCAAGCTCCTGATGGCCTTGGAGGATGGAGAGAGGAACGTCACGGAACTCGTCAATCTGACCGGTGCTACCCAAACCAATGTTTCCCGCCAACTCGGGGTGCTCGTTACAGCAGGGCTGCTGGCGCGGCGCAAGAGCGGTCTGAGCGTCCTCTACCGCATCGCCGACCCCGGCATTTTCGATTTGTGCGGCCATGTGTGCAAAAGCCTCCAAGAGCGAATCACGCAGGCGAGCAAGATTTTCGGGGCAAAGGCTACATGATGAAGTTAAAGAGATAGCCAACGATCATGATGCCCGCGGCAACCACGCCGAAGAACGTAAGAATAAGCGGCCATTTGAGCACCTTGCGCAGAATGACCGCTTCCGGCGCGGAAAGGCCGATGACCGACATCATAAAGGCAAGCACTGTCCCAAGCGCTGCCCCTTTGCCCAGCAAAGCCTGCACCACGGGAATGATTCCGGCGGCATTGGAATACATGGGAACGCCAATGACAACTGCGGCGGGCACCGACCACCACGCGCCCTTGCCCATCACCGAGGCCATCAAACCCTCCGGCACGTAGCCGTGAATCCCGGCACCGACGGCGATGCCGAGCATCACATAGAACCAGACGCGGCCTAAGATATCGCGCACGGCTTCCCATCCGTAATGGATGCGGTCGGGCCAAGTCAGCGGAACATCCTCTGCTGCGGGGCCGGTCTGCGTAGCATAGACCCATTCCTCGACATGGCGTTCCATGCCCAACCGCCCGATCACCCAGCCCGCGATGAGCGAAATAAGAAGTCCCGTCCCCAAGTAAATCGCCGCCACCTTCCATCCGAAAAGCCCGAAGAGCAATACCAGCGCGATTTCGTTGACCATCGGCGCGGAGATCAGAAACGAGAAGGTGACTCCCAGAGGCACGCCCGTGGTAACAAACCCGATGAACAGCGGCACCGCCGAACAGGAGCAAAACGGTGTCACCACGCCCAGCAACGCGGCCAGGATGTTGCCAAAAAATTCCCGCCTGCCCGATAGAATCCGGCGTGTCCGCTCCGGCGTGAAAAAGGAACGGATGATTCCCACACCAAAGACCACGAGCACCAGTAGCATGAGCACCTTGGGCACCTCGAAGACGAAGAACTCGACGGCCGCGCTGAGGTGTACTCCTCGCTCCAAGCCCAGCAGAGTATAGGTAAACCATTGGCTTGCGGGCGCGAGATTCTGGTAGAGCAAAAACCAGCCCAACAGCAGGAAAACGCCCCACGCCAAGTAACTCGCCAAACACCGGTGGGAAGCGTTCGTGCAATCGCAAGGCGTGCCTCCACCATTTGAACAGCACACCTGCTCGGGTGGTGTTGGTCCGTTGCTCTCTGCTGGTTGGTTCATGGAATGGGTCTTTGGTAGGTTTGAGCGTTTAGCGGGCGGCGTAGATGAGATAGATGCCGCCCAAAATCACCAGCACGCCGCAAATGGCTTTCAGGATGGCGATGCCCTTGGATTTTTCGTTCCAATCCAAGTAACGCTGCACGAGTTCCGTCGAAGTGCCCGCCAGCACGATCACCGAGCAATGGCCGACGCCGTAGGCCAGCAGCATCGCCGCGGCCTGGATGCCGTTCGTTTTTGCCAGCTTGAAAGTCACGCCAAGAATCGGGGCCATGTAAGCAAACGTGCATGGCCCAAGGGCGATCCCGAACACCAACCCCAGTACCAGCGCCGCCAGAAGCCCTTTGCTCCGCATCCCCACTTGGCCGGAACCGGACCACGGCGAGGGAAGCAAGCCAAAGAGAAACAACCCGACCGCAAAAAAGACACACGCCACAAGATAGTTCCCCCACGCACCCACATCGCCCATCATACGACCCGCCGCCGAAGTAACCACGCCGATCACCGCAATGGCAACGAGGATGCCGGCTGAAAAGAGCGTCGCCGTCCAGAAAGCGCGTGCTGTGGAGATTTTGCCCTGGCCGCCGATGAACCCCACAATGAGAGGGATACTGGAAAGATGGCACGGGCTCAGGAGGATGCTTAGGATGCCCCACACGAACGCCGCGCCAAGGGCGATGGCCGCAGAGCCTTCCACCGCCGTGGTCAGAGTTGTGAAGAGCGTCTCCATCGGTTACTTCGCCCCCTTGCTCTCACCGAGATCGACGCCGAGTTCCTTCCACTTCGCCAAGATGTCCTTTTTGGCAAAGAATCCCTCGTGCCGGAAAAGTTCCTTCCCTGCGGCATCGAAGAAAATCTGCGTCGGGATCAGGCTGATCTTGAACTTCTTTCCGGCATCGGGGGTTTGCCAAACGTCAATGAACTCAACCAGCAAGCGTCCGGCATATTCCATTTTCAGTTCTTCCAAGATAGGAGCCATCATTTTGCAGGGAATACACTTTCCTGCTCCGAGGTCCACCAAGCGCGGGACGGGGGCGGTTGTGGTTGGCGAAGGAGCGGACGGAGGTATGTCTGCTGCCAGTGCGGTTGCGCAAAATAATGATGCGTTGCATCCACAGCCAGCCTGTGGCGAATGTTGGGCGCTCATGGCTACCCAAACAACAAAAGACAGAGCGAGCGCAGCTACAATAAGCGCATTTTTGGATGGAGTTTTCATCCAGATGGGAATTTACGCGAGCATCTGCCGGATTTCGTCCGCAGAAGGAACCCTTCCGCTCACCTTGACCACGCCGTCCACGACCAGCGCTGGTGTCATCATGACGCCGAACGCCATGATGCGCTGAATCTCGGTCACTTTCTCAATTTGAAAGGGCAACCCGAGCGATTCTGCCGCGTGTTCCGTGGCTTCGGCAAGTTTCGTGCATTTGGCACAACCGGTGCCGAGGATTTGCAGTTTTTTCATAAGCCAGTTTCTTTTTTGGAAAGGAGTTTGCGGCGGGATTTCCGTGCGTCGGCGGCAGCGATCCGGGCACAGCAGCCTTCGTCGAGCAGGGCTCGTACGGTCTTGCAGCCCATCAGCCTTTCCAGCCTTTCGAGGTCTTTCCAAAGAATTGGTTCGCCTTGAATGGCATCCTGCAAGCACTTCAAATTCGCAACCAGCGCCTCCGGGCGATTTTCTGGCAACGAGTAGAGCATCCAGCTTTGGTAGCGTTGACCGGTTACAAGGTCGCGCTCCCGGAGATAAGCCAGATGCTGGGAGATGACGACCTGCGATTTACGGAGAATCGCTTGGATGTGGCAGACGCACAGAGGCGAAACGGAGAGAAGATTGAGAATCCGAAGGCGGGTCTCGTCACATAGGCCCTTGTAGATTGCGAGCAATTTCACACCATCAGAATAAGCGGACAGCGATATAAGGCAAGGGCTATAAGATGAGAAAAATAAAGGCGGCAGATTCACCGTTCAACGCCGATTGATCCACGAGGAGCAAACCAGAACACAAAAATTCTCATTGCATTCCGTGGAGTTTTGGCCATTTTGCCATACATGCCTTCTGCATCTGCCAAATCTGCCGCTTACACTCCGCGTGCCCCGCACGAATACCGTGCCGGAGCGGATGTTTTCAAAGCGCTGGGGCATTCCAGTCGGCTCTTGATCGTGGATGCGTTGGCCCACGGAGAGCGGTGCGTGGCTGATCTCACCCAACTCATCGGCTGCGACACTTCAACCGTCTCCAACCATCTTTCCATATTGCGAAACGTGGGGCTCGTCGCCGACGAGCGGAGAGGACAGCAGGTTTTTTACCGGCTTGCTACGCCCTGCATTACGAAAGCCTTCGCCTGCCTCGAAGAAGTCCGCGCGGCGCGAGAAATGCAGCGCTAATTTTCATGCCCATACGTTGCGCTTTTTGCCAAACCTCAAAATGTAATTTTACTTAACCCATCCATTCAAAATTCATCCAAATCCATGAAAACCGTATCCGTCCAAGAATTGCAAAAAATCCTCGCCTCTGGTGATCCTATCGAACTGATCGACGTACGCACCCCAGCCGAATATGCCGGGGTTCACGTCCCCGAAGCGCGCCTCTGCCAACTCGACGGCCTCGACTGCGGCGCGATCATCGCCTCGCGTAAGGGCGGCGTGCATGCGTCCGTCTATATTCTTTGCCATAGCGGCGTCCGTGCAAAGAAGGCGGCGGACAAGTTCGCCGATGCCGGGTTTACCGACACCGTGGTGGTGGAAGGGGGCACGCAAGCCTGGGTTGATGCGGGGTTGCCGGTGGAACGGAGTGCGAAAGCGGTGCTTCCGCTGGATCGCCAGCTCCAATTGACCGTCGGCGCCCTCGTCATTACGGGTGTGCTGCTCTCCCACTACGTGAATCCCAACTGGATCTGGCTCTCTGGATTCGTCGGCGCAGGCTTGATGATGGCGGGTGCCACGGGGTTTTGCCCGATGCGGAACCTGATCGCCCTGATGCCGTGGAATCAGAAGGGCAAATGCTGCGGCGGTGGGTCCTGCTGTTCATGCTAAAACGATTCCAAGCCACCAGAGAACCTTATGAGCCAGAAGAAAATTGTAATTATTGGCGGCGTGGCAGGCGGTGCGTCGTGTGCGGCCCGGTGCCGGAGATTGGATGAAACCGCAGAGATTCTCCTGCTCGACCGCGGCCCGTATGTTTCCTTCGCCAACTGCGGCCTTCCCTACTATGTGGGCGACGTGATCAAGGAGGAGGGGAAGCTCCTGCTGGCCAGCGAGGCACTCTTTCGGAATCGCTTCAAAATAGAGGTCCGCACCCGGCACGAAGCGGTAGGCATTGACCGTGATAAGCGCGAAATCGAGGTCAAGGAACTTGCCACAGGACGCGTTTATCGGGAATCCTATGATGCGCTCGTTCTCTCGCCGGGCGCTATGGCCGTTCGTCCGCCTCTGTCAGGGATCGACTTGCCAGGCATTTTTGTAATGCGCAGCATCCCGGACAGCCGGGACGTTCGCGCATGGATTGACGTAAAACAGGCCAAGAGCGCCGTGGTTGTAGGCGGTGGCTTTATCGGGCTGGAAATGGCGGAGAACCTTGCCCACCGGGGACTCTCTGTGACCGTTGTGGAAATGCTCAACCAAGTCATGCCTCCGCTTGACCCCGAAATGGCGCAACCGGTTCAGCAACACATGGAAGCCCACGGCATGAAGATGGCGCTCGGCGATGGGGTTGCCGGATTCGAGACAAACGACGGGGGGCAACTCGTGGTCAAAACGCAATCCGGAGCGGCTTACGCGGGCGATCTCGTCATCCTGGCCATCGGCGTGCGACCGGAAACCGCTCTTGCCAAAGCGGCGGGGCTGGAACTGGGCGAACGCGGCGGCATCCGGGTCGATGACCAGATGCACACCAGCGATCCCGCCATCTGGGCTGTGGGCGATGCCGTGGAAACCCGTGACATTGTCACCAACCAAGCCACGCTCATTCCTCTCGCCGGCCCCGCCAATCGCCAGGGGCGCATCGCCGCGGATGTCATCTGCGGGCGCGATTCTCATTTTCGGGGAGTGCAAGGTACCGCAATTTGCGGCGTGTTCGATATCGCCGTTGCCAGCACCGGCGCGAGCGAAAAGGCGCTCCAGCGGGCAGGTATTACCGATTACGAGAAGGTCTACCTGCACCCCAACCAGCACGTCGGCTATTACCCCGGCGCGAAACAGATCAACCTGAAGCTCATCTTCCAAAAATCTGACGGCCGGATTTTGGGAGCGCAAGCCGTGGGCGAAGCGGACGTGGCCCGGCGCATCGACGTCATCGCCACCGCCATCCAGTTCGGCGGCACCGTCTATGATTTGGAGGAAGCGGAACTCTGCTACGCCCCACAATTTGGCGGAGCCAAAGACCCGGTGAACTTCGCGGGCATGATTGCTTCCAATGCGTTGCGAGGAGACAACCCCTTGGCCGACTGGGGGCAACTCGGCTCTGAGAGTGTGTTCCTCCTGGATGTGCGCGACCCCGACGAATTCGAGGAAGGCCATATTCCCGGAGCGGTCAACCTCCCGCTTAATGAGATTCGCTCCCGCATCGAAGAACTGCCGCGTGACCGTGAAATCTCGATCTACTGCGGAGTGGGCCAGCGAGCCTACTATGCAACGCGCCTCCTGCTCCAAAACGGCTACCGGGCGAAAAACCTGGCCGGGGGCATCCGCACCTACAAACAAATCGCCGCAGCCAATCGCTACTGATTATGAGAATGCTGCTACGGCGTGTGTTGAACCTCTTGCTCTACCTGAGCTTTTGCACATTGGTCGGGACGGGACTTCTCATGGCATTCCGACTCATTCCGGGAAGCCGAGGAGGGCAAGGGCTGGAGGTATTGGGATGGAGTCGGCACGATTGGGGTGATCTGCACACCTGGATATCCTACCTGTTCATCGCGCTGGTGGCGCTGCACATGGTCATCAACTGGACGTGGCTTGCGAAGGTTGCGGCAAAGGGACACCTTTGGCGCGTGGCCATAGGACTCATCGTCGGCCTCTCCATCATCGCCGCCTTCCTATTACTGCCGATCACACACCGAGAGCGGGGGAGAGGACATGGGCGCGGGTTCGGGTCAACCACCTCTGTAACTGGCGCGTTTATCACAACTGCAACAACCCGAGAGCCGATCATCCCACGAAGCGCAGAAACTCTTTAACGGGAGTGCTGACGCTTCTTTCACGGAGTTTCTGGCGATGGAGCGGCCGGTTAATCGCCAGATCGTTCAGCGCAACGATCCCAAGGAGCCTCGATTCCAGTTCCATGCTGACGGTCAGCCTCGAAACGATAGCCACACCCACGCCCGCAATGACCGCGCACTTGATCGCTTCGGTGCTGCCGAGAGACATGATCGGGTTGACCGAAATTCCCTTGGCACCCAGCGCAGCCTCCACCACCTGCCGAGTGCCAGAGCCTTGCTCTCGCATAATGAACGGTTCCCTGCACAGGTCACGGGCCGTCACGCGCTTCTTGGATAGAAGGGCATGTCCAACCGGGGCAATAGCGACCAGCTCATCTTGCTGGAATACCGCTGTTTCCAATGCGTCTGACACGATCCTGCCTTCGGTGAATCCCATTTCCAGAGTACCATCCATTAAGGCGCTTTGAATCACCTGCGTGTTGGCGATTTCCAGATGCAACTCAATTCCTGGATACACCTGATGGAACCGAACCAGTGCCTGCGGCAACAAATACGCGCCGATGGTCGTGCTGGCTCCAATGGCCAGGCGTCCCCGTTTTAATCCCCGTAGTTCCTCGATGGCCCGTTCGGCATCGCCTTCCATAACGCTCATTCGGCGTGCGTAGTCGGCGAGTAGCACTCCGGCATCCGTGAGACGAATGCCGCGTGGCAATCGGTCGAATAATCGAACTCCCATGGCGTCTTCCAGTTCACCAATCTGCTTTGAAACGGCGGGTTGGCTAATGCGCAACCGATCCGCTCCGGCAGTGATGCTTCCTGCTTCGGCGACGGCATGAAAAAGGGCGAGATGATTGCGATTCACGCCATAACTGTAAGCTATGGCTCACATAGAAACGATGTCTTTGTTGTATTCCTCTGCGACCGATAGCCTCGCGGACGTTATGAACGACATCAAGCACCACCCCCCCACGCATCTTGTTGACGAGGGGGAACATCGTACCGGCACGTCCCATCACGCACCCTTTAGTCGTCTTTTGGCGTTTATCTTGCTGGTAGTCGCCTTGATCCTCTGGGGTGCCCCGGCTGCTGCCCTGGTTGCAGGAACAATTTTTGCCCTCTTGCTCGGTCATCCCCACCCAGCAGGAGGCCACAAGCTTTCGAAATGGCTTCTCCAAGGATGCGTGGTTCTGCTCGGATTCGGCATGGATCTTGAGAAAGTCGTGCGAGCAGGGATCGGCGGTTCGCTCTTTGCGGCGATCACCATTGCGACGACTCTGGGTGCTGGTTTCTGGCTTGGTCATCTTCTGGGAATTGGCAGGAAGACCTCCGCGCTCATTGCGTCGGGCACCGCCATCTGCGGCGGATCGGCCATTGCGGCGGTCGGCCCGGTCATTGGTGCCACGGAAGCCGAAATGGGCATTGCTGTGGGAGCCATATTTCTGCTCAACGCCGCCGCGCTTATCGTGTTTCCCGTCATCGGCACGGCGCTCCATCTCACTCAGCACCAGTTCGGGGTGTGGGCGGGGATTGGGATTCACGACATTTCCTCGGTGGTAGGAGCCGCCAGTGTTTACGGGGATGAAGCGCTTCAAACCGCCACGGCGGTCAAACTTTCGCGAGCCCTTTGGATTGTGCCGCTGACCATTGGAATGGGGGCGTTTCTTTCTCACCGGCACCACGGGCATGCTGACTCCCAAGCTGAAACGCTGCACAGCGGGCCTGCGAGGGAAAACACCAAGGTGTCTGTGCCCTGGTTCATCGGCTTCTTCCTGCTGGCGTCGGTGCTGCGGAGTCTGGTGCCATTCATCGCTCGGATTTCACCCCATATTGACCACATGGCGAAAGCCGGAATGACAGCCGCACTTTGTCTCATCGGTGCGAGCATCTCACCTGCCGTATTACGCAAACTAGGCTGGAAAGTGGCCGTTCAATCCATCCTACTCTGGGTCTTCATCAGCTTGGCGGCGCTGGCCATTGCCCTGTTTTGGGCGTGAGGCTAATGGGCTTGCGAGCGGGAGGAACTCAATATCGTCCGTCCGTTTTGGAGCAGTCAGTCGGTTTGGGGCTGCACTCGTGAAGCATGGGGGCGGTTTCGGTGGGTTCATTCGCCGGTTGGCAACCGGTTTTCGGATAGGCTCTCTTACGGTGTTTCTCGATGGCAGCGTCCATGCCCAACAGAAGAACATCCAAGAAGATTTGGGCCGCTTTTTTCGCGGCGGTCTCCTTGTCCGCCGTGCGTAGTCCGAGCGTGGCTCGCTTACCCCCGTTACGGCACTGCATGCAATAGAACGGACTTTTGGTGTTGCGTCCGCTGATGGGGAAATACACCCTCGATTTCCAGTATCTCGCGGTGGTTTTGGAATGGCTCGCCGACGTTGCCGACCCTTGTTTGGTTTCGGATGGTTGACCCGTAGGACTCGATGTGTTGTTCATAATAATAGATACAACAGAAATCCGAATTTCCGGCCGAAGGCGGGAACCCGTCCCCCGTATCGGCACAATCAGCGTGTTTGAGATACGCCACGCGCTCTTAATCGGCAGCCTGACTCGGTCTGCTTTGCCATACCTCCAAAAACGGAAGAGGAGCGCAATGCCGCATAATAACGGCTGAAGCAATGTTTGCTTTTTTTCGCCTCTGTCGTTTGGCAAGTCCCTGTATCTCATTGCAGATGCTCACCTGCCCCGTTACCCGCCCTGCCTCCGAAGCGAACGCCCAGGTTTGCGTAATAGGGCTATGTAATCGCTATGCCAATTATGCTTTTGGCACCCCCCTAAAAAAGCCCTGCTGCAAAAAAACCACGATTTTGGGCCGCTATGCAATCGCTAGGACGTTTGAATGGCCGGCCAAGTCCTCGGATGTCTTCGGTTGTCCACTTCTCAAACAGGCCGCAAGCCCGAAAATTACAGAGAAAAACCCCTATTTGAGGGGTCAAAAGGGGACATCCGAGGACTCTGATGGACTTTGGTGGACATCCCCTATGCGGCTGATTCGTAATCAGCAGGTCACGAGTTCGAATCTCGTCATTGGCTCCACTCTAAACGCTTCAAACAGAGCAACTTGCAATCGCAAGCCTCTCGCAAAAAAATCTGCAACTTTTCTCGGTTTGGTAGTTGCTTGGAAGTTTGCGGGCGCAAGTCGCCCTTTTCGACTTTCTCGATCCCATCGCGTTCTCTGCGCTCCATCGGGGAGCGAACATCTGGCGCTTTGTGGAAACGCACGCTCACCGCGCGGAAGGCAAGGGCGCATTCCGCCCCGGTGTCGTCTGTCTGGAAACATCGGGCCGGAGATTATGGAGCAAGTTCCGGCTACGCTCCCGCGAATCGAGAAAGCGGGGCTGCTCTTGGGGGGACACCGAACCTTGCGCAGACGATGAAGGAGGATGCGCCAGAGACAGAGGGGCGTGTCTGTCGCCTGTCTGCTGTCTGTCCCGGTGTCTGCGCCGGTTGACGCTGGCAAAGCAGCGGAGACAGACAGACGGCACCCCCGGCACCCCCCCCCGCTCGCGCGCTGGCGTCATAGCGTTGGGCCGCCCGGAAAAATCTGCGGTG
>Ga0316230_1003076_pt1 | contig 13514 bp, 8 predicted proteins | sample TBH18025metaG_FD_206004 | JGI IMG/M metagenome (GOLD analysis project Ga0316230, IMG submission 206004) | Freshwater microbial communities from Trout Bog Lake, Wisconsin, USA - TBH18025 | ecosystem: Environmental > Aquatic > Freshwater > Lake > Hypolimnion/Profundal zone | place: USA: Wisconsin...
CTCTCGATCATCGTCGCCGTTGGCATGTCGCGAAGCGCTTGGCAGATGAGGCAAAACGCCGTCAGGTAATTGTCCTAACCCACGACATTTATTTCCTTTGCATCCTCCAACAAGAAGCCGATGCTGCTGGGTTAGAGATCTCGCCACAATACATCCGAAAAACTTCGATTGGATTTGGGGTGCAAAGTGAGCATTTGCCTTTCGACGCATTAACGACATCAAAGCGTGTCAAATACCTTCGACAAATGCATGCCGTTGCCGCCAATGCACATAAAACAGATGAAGATGAAGCAAGGCGTCTCACGCGCGACGCCTACTCCCACTTGCGGATGGCTTGGGAACGTGCTGTCGAAGAAGTACTTTTTCAAAGTTCAGTAACACGCTTTGGGGAGGGGATTTCCACACAAAAACTTAGCTATGTTGTGGTCGAAGACGCCGACTATGAAAAAATTGAAAGTGGTATGACCAAGAGTTCTAAGTTCGCTGCACACGATCCAGCTTTTGGTGCGCATTTACCAACGCCGACCCCAGACGATCTCTCTGCAGACATTGAGGCGCTCGAAACGTGGCGAAAGTCTGTCGAGTCTCGAAAAGACGCGATTCGTGCAAGACGATCATGAGACAAGGTGTTTTACCAACGGTCCGCACATATTATTTACCGATTGTTTTGATAGTTGTCACATATGAACATTGCCGAAATTGAATCATCGCTCAAAGACTTGGTAGAAGCACCGTTTTCCGCCGAAACGTTTATTTTTCGCTTTTTGGAGATTTACGATGCACCCAAGGCTACAGTAACCAAGCTTCGGCAAGGTACGACCAATCAAGCCAAAGCGCCGGGTGATCTCCTCTGGAATAAAAAACTGTTTTTCCGTGTCGCCGAAGAAGGGCAGGCTGCTTCGACGGTTGATGCTATGGCGGCTGATCCGCTGTTCAAGAAATATGCCCCGCGTTTTTTGCTGGCGACCGATGGTGAGGAGGTTTACTGCCGCGACATCAAGACCGATCAAACCCGGGATATCAGTTTTGACAAGCTGAACGATATTTTCGATTTCTTCCTGCCGCTTGCCGGCATCGAGCGCTATGAGGGCGTGGCGGAAAATCCCGCTGATATCAAGGCAACGGCGCGGCTCGCTAAGCTATACGATGCAATTCTGGAAGCGAATCCGGATTGGCTAGGGTGCGATCATACTCACGAATTGAATCTGTTTATGACGCGTATGTTGTTCTGCTTTTTTGCGGAAGATACGTCGATTTTCGCAAAGGATCTGTTCACATCATCTTTGATGACATTGACACGCGAGGACGGCACGGACACTTGCTCTGTACTGGATACCGTTTTTTCTGCGATGAACACGCCCGACAGAGAGCGTGAAAAATTGCCGGAGTTTGCCCGGCGCTTTCCCTTTGTCAACGGCGGCTTGTTCCACGACCAGACTCCGATACCGAAATTTTCAAAACGCGCACGCAGGTTATTGAAAGAGTGCGGCGATTTGAGTTGGCGAGACATCAATCCGGATATTTTCGGTTCGATGATTCAGGCCGTGGTTGAACCCGGTATGCGCGGCGACATGGGTATGCACTACACATCCGTGCCCAATATCATGAAGGTGCTGCAACCGTTGTTCCTGATGTCGCTCGAAGAAGAGTTTGAAGCGGCACGAGACAGTGAAGCGAAATTGCAAAAGCTGTTACAGCGCATCTATCACATCCGTGTATTTGATCCTGCCTGCGGATCGGGAAATTTCCTCATCATCGCCTATCGTGAGCTGCGCAAACTGGAGTCCCGTATTTTTGAGCGGCAGAAAGCGATTATCCGGCAGTGGTCGTTGCCGATGACCGGAGTTCGCCTCACCCAGTTTTTTGGTATCGAGTTGACTGATTTTGCCGCTGAAACAGCAAAGCTATCGCTGTGGATTGCCGAATATCAAATCAACGAGCTGTTCAAGGCCGAATTTGGCTCCGCGCCCCCGGCGTTGCCATTAAGCGACAGCGGGAATATCGTGCATGGAAATGCGTGCCGCGTGGATTGGCTTAATGTTTGTCCGCATGTAGAAGGCAACGAGACCTATGTCGTGGGGAATCCGCCTTATTTGGGCCGCGCAGATCAAACGCATGATCAGAAGGCAGATATGCAGGTGGTCTTCTCAGGGCTTAACGGTAATTACAAGAACTTGGATTACGTATCTTGTTGGTACATCACCGGAGCGATTTATTGTGGCAAAACAGGATCGGAGCTTGCGCTCGTCACGACCAATTCAATTTGCCAAGGTGAACAAGTCGCGCTGCTTTGGCCACAGATTTATGCTCTTGGCCTGGAAATTAGTTTCGCCCATCAATCATTTAAATGGCGAAACAACGCATCTCACAACGCGGCCGTTACTTGCGTTGTAATCGGCATTCGACCACAAAAAAAATCAAAGAAAATATTATTCTCGGAGAATAATGCTCAAATTGTTAGAAATATCAGTCCATATCTTGTTGAAGGAGATGATATTTTTGTAACAAAACAAAGAAAGCCAATTTCATTCGAAATGGATATGAGTTTCGGAAACATGGCAAATGATGGTGGTTTCTTACTTCTTTTGCCAGAAGAAAGGCGAGAGATCATAACAAACCATCCGCCTGCGGCACGATTTATCAAACGGCTCTACGGCTCTCAGGAGTTCACAAAAGGTATCGAGAGATGGTGTATTTGGATCGAAGATCGCGATGTGGCTTCTGCGCTCGCAATCGAACCAATTAAGCACCGGGTTGATGCTGTGCGAGCCAATCGATTGAAAAGCGATAGAGAAAGCACGGTCATGCTTGCGACCTCACCACATCGATTCGGGGAAGTCAGACACCAGAACACGGACGCAATTATCGTACCCAAGAATACATCGGAGCGACGGAATTATATTACAGCTGGTTTTGTTTCCGCTGACTGTATTATCAGCGATCTGGCTTTTGCCGTATTTAATGCTCAACCTTACGTTTTCTCAATATTATCTTCGCGGCTCCATTATATTTGGGGTGCATCGGTTGGCGGAAGATTTAAGACTGATCCACGATACTCCAATACGCTGGTCTACAACACCTTCCCGCTCCCCAATCTTTCGAATGAGCAGAAGGAAATATTGGAAGAACACACTATTGAAATCCTTGGTGCAAGGGAAGCGCATCCTGGAAAAACCATCGCCTGGCTTTATGATCCAGAAACCATGCCAGCTAATCTTTTGCAAGCTCATAAGGAGCTAGACGACGCTTTGGAGCAAATGTACATAGGCCGTCCGTTCAGGAACGACACCGAGCGTCTGGAACACTTATTCAAGCTGTATGCCAGCATGATAAAAAAAGAACAAGCCAGCAGGACGCAAAAAAATAAAGGAAAATAATTGACTCGTTTCAGTTTTCTGGTTTATAGTAGCTGCGCGCTCCTGAATTCGGGAGCTTGCAAGTCCGCAGTAGGCCGTCTCAAGTCCCGCACTGCCGTGGCAATGTCCGCCGCATAGCGAAACTGGTTCGCACATACCGACGGCAGGTCCGAATGGCGGCGGTGGATGTTCCAGTGGCACCGGAAACAGTCCAGGTGGAGCCGGAAGAGGTCCGGACGACCCCGGAAAATCTTCCGCCGAAACACTTTTTTTTAATTTAAAATCAATAAGTTAAACGAATAATTTTTTAAACATAGTCCGCTATAAACCATTTGACGTCTGCGACAGACCGAATACAGTCTGCAACAGGCCATTAGAAGTCCGCAACAGACCAGTGAACGTCTTAAACAGACCGAATAGAGTCAGACATAGATAAACAAGGTCTGAGACAGACCGAATACTGTCCCGGACAGACCATTCGAAGTCCGCGACAGACCGAATACAGTCCGCAACAGACCATTTGAGGTCCGGCACAGGCCAGTGAAGTGCAAAACCGTCCGATTCAATCATGGCGCGGGCAATGAAAACAGCAGCATGGAATTAGTACCTTAATATCAAGCAGGGCAATGTTACACTCGCATCAAATCAAGGCGAATATCCGATTTTAAATTCCAAATTTAATTATTCAAGGAGATTGCAATGCCTAAAGCCAATTTTGTACCCGATGCGGATCATGATTTTATGGTCTGGTTCGGCCATCTTATTGCCAATCTGACGCCTGACAGCGGCATAAGCGAAGCTGATTTGATCAAACTCAAAGCAGCATACGATGATTTTCAGGCCAAAATCGCGAAGCTTGCTGATGCTGCCGCTTTGGCCAAACAAGCCACCGCCGATAAGAACGCCAGCCGCCAGGCTGCCGAGACCTTGGTTCGCGCTGAAGTTCGGCGCATCAAAGCCCGTTCGGATTACACGGAAGGGCTGGGCGCACATCTGGGAATCGAAGGCCCTGAAAGCACCTTCGATCTTGTTAATGCCCGGCCTGATTTGAGTGCCATTGACAAGACGGGCGGACTGGTTTTTTTAAGTTTTAGCAAATACACCAGTTCCGGCATCAATATCTATAGCAAGCGTGAAAATGATGCCGACTGGGTAAAGCTGGATCGCGCCACTGTTTCTCCCTTTCATGACAATCGCCCCCTGCTCCAGACAGGCAAAGCTGAAATGCGTCAATATAGCGCTGTTTATATGCTAAATGATGATGAAGTCAGTCAGTTCAGCAATCAAATTGCCATTAGCTGCGCACCCTGATTAACCTTAAGGAAATAGCCTATGGCTGATTATGTCAATGTAACTTACGCACAGACTGGAAAAAGCCAAGACACCAACCACTATGGAATGCGAGCCATGCAGGCGCGGGCATTTGATGCAAGGAACTCGCAATTTCTGCTGGTCAAGGCACCGCCAGCCTCTGGCAAGTCTCGTGCCCTGATGTTTATCGGTCTGGATAAGCTGGAAAATCAGGGCATCGCCAAAGTGATCGTTGCCGTGCCGGAACGATCCATCGGTTCATCATTCAAATCCACCCAACTGTGCAAGGGTGGATTTTTTTGTGATTGGGTGGTCAATCCGCAATGGAATCTGACTGATGCAGGCGGCACGCAGAAGACCAAAGCCTTTGCAGACTTCATGGTGTCCGGTGATCGTGTTTTGGTTTGCACCCATGCCACGCTGCGATTCGCATTTGATCAACTGGGCGCGGCTGCTTTTGCAAACAGTGTGATCGCCATCGACGAATTTCACCATGTTTCCGCCGATGAGAATAACCGTCTGGGTGAGGTGGTTCGCGCACTCCTAGAGGATGGACGTTCACACATCGTCGCCATGACCGGATCGTACTTTCGGGGTGACACCACGCCGGTTCTCCGTCCTGAAGATGAGGCGCGTTTCACTCGCGTTACTTACACCTACTATGAGCAGCTGAACGGCTATCGCGACCTGAAAACACTGGGCATCGGTTATCACTTTTATCGTGGCAGATATGTGGATGCGATCAATGAGATTCTGGATTCGAATCTCAAGACGATCATTCACATTCCTCACGTTCGTTCGACAGAATCGACAACCGATAAATACGACGAAGTAGACCGCATCCTCGACCATCTTGGAGAGGTGGTCAGTAAAGACCCGGAAACCGGATTTGATCTCGTCAGGCGAGCAGACGGAAAGGTCATCAAGGTTGCTGACCTGGTGAACGATAACGCCGGTCGCGAGAAAGTGATGGTTGCGCTGCGTGACATCAAGGGACGGGATCATGTCGATATCATCATCGCCCTGGGAATGGCAAAGGAAGGGTTCGACTGGATTTGGTGTGAGCATGCGCTTACCGTGGGCTATCGCGGTTCACTGACTGAGGTTATCCAGATTATCGGACGTTCGACACGGGATGCCCCGGGAAAATCACACGCGCAGTTTACCAACTTGATTGCCGAACCGGATACGAGTAAAGATCGTGTCACCGATGCCGTCAATAACATGCTCAAGGCGATTGCTTGTTCCTTGTTGATGGAACAGGTTTTGGCGCCCAACTTCAAGTTCAGGACGATGAAGGACGCGGATGAACTGGACGGTAGCCGCCGTGAAAGCGATATCATCTACACGGGAGACGATAGCATCATTGCTATTCGTGGTTTCTCGGAACATTCCACTGCACGAACCCGTCAGATACTCGAAAGTGATTTGAATGACCTGTCCGCAGCCATTTTTCAGGATGAATCGGTATTGCGTGCAGCGATGAATCCGGATGAATATGCCCCCGAGGTCGTCAATCAGGTGTTTATTCCGAAAGTCATTGCCCGACAATATCCGGATCTAACACCGGAAGAAATTGAAACAGTACGTCAGGCGGTAGTAGCCAACGCTGTATTCAAAAGCCCATCGGTCAGCATAGAGCAGAAGGCTGACACTAAATTTGTACGGATGGCTGAGCGGCTCATCAATATTGATGAGCTTGACATTGATTTGATTGACAGCATCAATCCATTCCAACGTGCTTACGAGATTTTGTCCAAGTCGGTCACAGCGGAGGTACTAAAAACCATTCACGGTGCAATCACTTCCACCAAAGTCGCCATGAGCGAGGAGGAGGCTGTTTCTCTCTACCCGCGTATCAAGGCATTTGTTGCCGAAAAAAATCTGGAACCCAGTCTGGTGAGTCCGAACCCGTTGGAACGCCGAATGGCTGAAGCCTTAGCCTGGATCAGGGAAGCCAAACGCCGCAAGATGGCAGCCGCACAACAAGGCGCATAAGCGATGGCACGTCAAACACTGGATGAGTTGCTCGCCGAAAATGATGACATGGGATTGCTGGATGTAAAACCTCATCCGGTCAATACCCGCAGCGAGGCAGGGCGCATCCAGCAGGAATTTGAGGCGATTAACGTATTTGTTGATCGTCATCAGTTCACGCCTGGCGATGGCGTAGCAGGCCAGAAAGTGCCGGTAGCTGAACGTGTCCTGCAAATGCGATTAAAAAATTATCGGCAAAATCCGGAGATCATCAAGCAATTGAGAGTGATTGACCGTCATAATTTACTGACAGCCCTCACTGTCGATACGCCTGATCCGAGCAGTCTGGACGAAATTTTTGATCTGGATGACGATCTGCTGACTGATCCCAACGCAGATATCTTTACGTTTCGCCACGCCCGTCCCGCAGCCGCCCGTCCGGACAAAATATCCGAGCGAAAACCGTGTGAAGATTTTGACCAGTTCAAGCCGTTATTCGATCAGGCTATCGCTGAGCTGGTGACGGGTAAACGCAAGAGCATGAAATTTGCCAATGAGCAGCAAATCGAGCCTGGCGGATTCTTCATATTGAATGGGGTGATGGTCTATGTGGCCGAGGTAAACGATCCCCATATTCGCAACGGGAAGCGCAATGCCAGACTTAGACTTATTTTTGAAAATGGCACTGAAGGAAAGAATCTGCTCCGATCATTAGCGAGAGAGCTTTATAAAGATCCTGCCGGTCGTCGGTTATCCGATCCGAACGCAGGTCCACTCTTCGATCCTGCGCCAACTACCATCACCGTAGCTGCGCCGAACGACCGTATCACAGGTTGCATTTACGTCGTGCGTAGTCTGTCATCGTCCCCCGAAATCGCAAAACTGGATGGTCAGTTTTTCAAAATTGGTTTTACCACCGGCTCATTCGAAGATCGCATTCGCGGCGCAAAGGATGATCCAACCTTCCTGATGGCTCTTGTTCATCCCGTCCGAACTTACGATGCGATCAATCTGAATGCCAATAAGTTTGAAAATTTGATACACCGTTTTTTCGCCGAAGCGCGAATGGACATCGAAATCATGGATCGCTTTGGCAAACCGTTCAGACCCAGAGAGTGGTTTTTGCTTCCCCTGCCGGTAATAGAGACTGCTATTGCCATGTTGATCGATGGGACTATTTTACAGCACAAGTATGATGCGGCTTTATGTGAGATTGTGCCGTTGCTGGCAGTAACATCAGTTACTCACAAGCAAGCTGCCCTGCTATCCGTTGATAGTTGATTGAGGCGCGAGGATTACAGAACGGCAATTATCTTTGGCCCCGCACAGGGGTGATAAGCAAGGAGTATCGTATGAAAAATTCAATCCTGAAGTCTTATAGCGAGTGCGTGACATCCGTTCTTAATAGGGAATTTACCTGATACCCCGGTTTTTGCTTATACTGACCATCCGCATTAATCATCGCAGCCGGGATACTCCTGATATGAAAAAAATTGTCATTTTGTTTGTATTGATGGCCATTGCGGCGGCAGTATGGTTTAGCCGGCATGTCGCGCCTGTGCAGACGGAGCTGATCCTGCATGGTAACGTGGATATAAGACAGGTAGAGTTGGCTTTTAACGCTAGCGGTCGGATTGATAAAATGCTGGTAACGGAGGGCGATTATGTGAAGTCCGGTCAGTTGCTGGCTCGCCTTGATACTGTCCGACAACAATTGTCACTAGTACAGCTCAAGGCACAGAGTCAGGCGCAGCGGGAAGTGCTCGCCCGTTATCTGGCAGGTTCCCGTCCCGAGGAAATCCGGGGCGCACGTGCGCAGCGTGATGCCGCACGCGCAACATTGGCGGATGCAACGGCTTTTTATCAGCGTCAGCTGGAGCTGGTTGCACGTCATTTTGTATCCGCACAACAGGCCGATAGTGCAAAATTTAGCAGTGAAAAGGCGCGTGCACAATTGAATGCGGCAGCAGAAACCCTGCGTCTGGCGGAGCAAGGTTTCCGCAAGGAAGATGTTGCAACAGCCAGAGCTACACTGGCGGCAAGCGAGGCGGCTGAAGCCGTGATATTGCGCGACATCGGCGAAGGTGAGTTGCATGCCCCGTCCGATGGCGTGATTGAAAATCGTATTCTGGAGCCGGGCGATATGGCCTCTCCCCTGAAACCTGTGTATACCCTGGCATTGACGAAACCTGTCTGGGTGCGCAGCTACTTGCCGGAAACGGAACTGGGGCAGGTGCCGGTCGGTGCGCGCGCAAAGGTGCATACGGATTCGGGGCAAATTGTTCGCGCTTGGGTAGGCTATGTTTCGCCCGCAGCAGAATTTACCCCTAAAACGGTTGAGACGACGGATATTCGCGCCAGTCTGGTATATCAGACACGGATTTTTGTCTGTGAGGGAGGGGCTGTGCTACGCCAGGGGATGCCTGCCACAGTGATCATTCCATTGAATCAAAAAGCAGCGGGGGACGATCCCTGCCGGGACTGACAGTATGGAAACGCTAGCGATCCTGCAAGCTGCCGATTTGGTTAAAACCTTTGCCGGCAGGCGGGTGCTGGACGGGGTGAGTTTCACGATTCGTCCCGGCGTGATAACAGGGTTGATCGGTCCTGATGGCGCGGGTAAGACCACGCTGATGCGGCTGGCAGCAGGATTGCTGGTAGCCGATTCCGGCAGTATTCATGCGCTGGGACGGGACTCCACGCTGGATTCCCTGTCTGTTCAGGCCTTGATGGGTTATATGCCGCAACGCTTTGGCTTGTATGAGGATCTCAGCGTGCAGGAAAATCTTCAGTTGTATGCTGATCTTCAGGGTGTGCCTGAGCCTGAGCGGGCAGGGCGTTATCAGGAACTGATGCATATGACCGGTCTGGCGGCTTTCACCGGCAGGCTGGCAGGGCGTTTGTCAGGCGGCATGAAACAAAAGTTAGGGCTGGCCTGTACGCTGGTGCGCGCACCGGAACTGCTGTTGCTGGATGAACCCACCGTAGGGGTGGATCCTGTCTCGCGTCGCGAGCTGTGGGTGATTATCAACCGGCTGGTGCAGGAGCAGGGCATGAGTGTGCTGATCTCCACGGCTTATCTGGATGAGGCCGAGCGTTGTCAGGAAGTGATTCTGATGCATGAGGGGAAAATCTTGATGCAAGGCGCGCCGGATCGTTTAAGTGCGCCCATGACAGGCAGAACCTGGGCCGTAACGGTCCTGGATAAAAAGTTAAGGGATGTGCAGGCGGAGCTGACAGGACATGTAGTGGATGCCTTGGTACAGGGGGATCATGTGCGCCTCGTCACTGCAAAAAACAGTACGGTCGAAGCCCTGCGCGCGCTGCCTGGGCTTGAATCAGCGCAAATCAAGGCGGTAGCACCTCGTTTTGAGGATGGATTCATTGATATGCTGCGCGCAAAGTCTTCCTTGCGCAGAACCCGTCTGACCGATATGCCGGCTTTGAATGTGGCAGCTGATAGCTTACCTGTGATTCAGGTTGAACAGCTCAAGCGCAGCTTCGGCAGCTTTAGGGCTGTGGATGGCATCAGTTTTCAGGTGAAGCGAGGTGAAATATTCGGTCTGCTGGGCGCGAACGGCGCTGGAAAATCCACCACCTTTCGTATGCTCTGCGGTTTGTTGCCGGCAAGTTCAGGCAGCTTGCGCGTGGCCGGGCTGGATTTGCGTGTTGCAGCTTCCACAGCGCGCTCCCGCATCGGCTATATGTCACAAAAGTTTTCTTTGTATGGCAGCCTGAGTGTGACGCAAAATCTGGAATTTTTTGCCAGTGCTTACGGTTTGTCGGGGCAGGCACGCAAGCGCCGCCTGATCTGGGCACTGGATGAATTTGAACTGGAAAAGCAGGCCGATCAGTTGTCCTCTGATATGTCTCTGGGCTATAAGCAGCGTCTGGCCATGGCATGCGCGCTGATGCACCAGCCTGAGATCCTGTTTCTGGATGAGCCCACTTCAGGCGTTGATCCGCTGGCCCGGCGCGAGTTCTGGCAGCGTATCAGTGCGCTGGCAAGATCAGGTGTGACTGTGCTGATCACCACGCACTTTATGGAAGAGGCGGAATATTGCGATCGTTTGGCCATCATGGCTGCCGGCCGCATTCTGGCGATGGATGAACCTGCCGCGATCAAGGCGCGTGCACAGACTCTGGAAAATCCTGAACCGAGTATGGAAGATGCCTTTATTTGTCTGGTGCAACAGGCAACTCAAATGAAGGATAGCACATGAACAATATTCGCGGTGGTGCTCGCATGCGGCTGACAGCTCTGGTGCGTAAGGAGTTTTTGCAGATCAGACGGGATCCGAGCAGCATCGCGATTGCCTTCTTGATGCCTTTTTTTCTGCTGGTGCTGTTCGGCTTCGGGGTGTCGCTGGATGCGGATCATCTGCCCGTAGCACTGGTGGCTGAATCACCGTCGCTTGATACTGCGGATTTTCTGGCCTCCCTTGAAGGTAGCCATTATTTCGCAGCGCATTATGCGCGTACCATGCATGAAGCAGAGCAGGATTTACGTTCAGGTAAAATAAATGCGATTGTGCATCTGCGCGCAAATTTTGCAGCCGGATTGCGACAAAATGATGGAACGCCGATTCAGTTGATCGTCAATGGTGTGGATGCCAACACCGCGCGACTGACACAAGGCTATGTACAGGGCGTCTGGGCGAACTGGCTTGCCCGCCGTGCCCAAAGTCGCGGGCAGGAATTGCAGATGCCGGTGCAACTGGTTCAGCGGGTATGGTACAACAGCGAAGTGAAAAGCCGGAATTTCCTGGTGCCGGGACTGGTTGCGATCATCATGACGCTGATCGGCACACTGCTGACCGCACTGGTGATGGCGCGTGAATGGGAGCGCGGCACGATGGAAGCGCTGCTGGTGACCCCGGTGACCATGACTGAAATATTGCTGGGCAAGATCATTGCTTATTTTACGCTGGGCACCGGCGGTATGTTGTTATCGGTAGGCTTGGCGGTATGGCTGTTTGATGTGCCGTTGCGCGGCTCCTTCTGGTTGTTGCTGGCGTGCTCCTCACTGTTTTTACTCGCAGCGCTGGGCATGGGGCTGACCATTTCCACGCTGGCGAGAAATCAATTTGTTGCAGGTCAGGTCGCCATTATCGGCACCTTTTTGCCCGCCTTTTTGCTGTCCGGTTTTATTTTCGATATTGACAGTATGCCCTCTGTGGTGCAGTTTATCACCCACTTTATCGTCGCCCGTTATTTCGTGTCCATCGTGCAAACCCTGTTTATGGCCGGCAACGTGTGGTCGGTGGTATTGCCCAATGTGCTGGCGCTGGCGCTGCTTGCGGCACTCTTTATGGGCATTACCTGGAAAAAATCCAGAAAGCGACTGGAATAATGCTGATACGTCTGTTAGCCCTGATCCGCAAGGAATTTCTGGCACTGCTCAAGGATCCGAAAAGCCGCATGGTACTGATCGTGCCCCCTTTAATACAATTGCTGGTGTTCGGTTATGCGGCGACCTTCGATTTGAAGCAAATTCCCTACGCGCTTTACAACGAGGATAACAGCGCGATCTCACGCGAACTGGTTGCCGCCTTTGACGGCGCGCCGGCCTTTCATCGGGTGCGAACTTTGCAGGCTGAGAGTGAAATTACCCCTCTTTTGGATAGCCGGAAAATTTTACTGGTGGTGCATATCGGGCAGCATTTTTCTGCCGATTTACTGTCAGGGCGCAGCGCCCCCTTGCAGGTCATCATCGACGGACGTAATTCCAATACAGCCATGATCGCCCTGAATTACGTGAGCGACATTGTGCAAACTTACAACACAAAATGGAGTGCGGCTCACGGCTTGTCAGCGCCACCCGCCAGGCTTGAGAGTCGCGCCTGGTTCAATCCCAATCTGGAAAGCAGCTGGTTTTTTATCCCGGGCATCGTAGGCATGCTGACGCTGGTTACCACCATGCTGGTTACGGCGCTGACGGTGGCGCGGGAGCGGGAGCAGGGGACTTTCGACCAGTTGCTGGTCACGCCGTTTCAGCCGGCTGAAATACTGCTGGGCAAGGCGCTGCCGGGTTTTATCATCGGCATATTACAAGGTACGCTGATATTGCTGATTGCGACCCTGTGGTTTCATGTGCCGCTGCTGGGTAGTCTGCCTGCGCTTTATACCGGACTCGCACTGTTTCTGTTATCCAGCGTGGGGGCAGGGCTGCTGATTTCCTCGCTGGCAGTAACCCAGCAGCAAGGATTGCTGGGCGCCTTCCTGTTTATGGTGCCGGCCGTGATTCTGTCCGGCTTTTCCACCCCGATAGCCAACATGCCGCAACTGGTGCAAACAATTACCCTGATTGATCCGTTACGCTATTTTCTGGTGATATTGCGCAAGGTGTTTTTAGAGGGCGCGGGTTTCGACGTGCTGCTCAATCAACTGTGGCCGATGGCGTTAATCGGTCTTGTGACCCTCTCGCTCGCCAACTGGCTGTTCCGTAACCGCATGTACTAATCAATAAAAGCAATCTAATGATCTTGAGCAAAATCGGAAAGTTATTTGCCAGGCGTTATACATCAGTCCTGTGCGCCCCTTTGATGCAAAGTCTGTCGTTACTGCTACAATCTCCGGTGCTGCCGGCAAAGCGGTTGAGAATAAATCTGATTGTGAGCATTATCCCCGTTGAACCCGAATTGAAGGGAATATCATGAGCGAAGCAATGCGAACCATGCACCCCAAGGAACGACTTTTATGTGTGGACGTTGACGGTTTTGATGCGCTGTCCGAGCTTGCGCTGGATATGCGTTCGTCGTGGAGTCATGGGGCTGACGAGATATGGCGACAGCTCGATGCCGCACTTTGGGATATGACACAGAATCCCTGGGTCGTATTGCAGACGGTCTCGCGGGATAAGTTGCAAGC
>Ga0316230_1003110_pt1 | contig 13383 bp, 9 predicted proteins | sample TBH18025metaG_FD_206004 | JGI IMG/M metagenome (GOLD analysis project Ga0316230, IMG submission 206004) | Freshwater microbial communities from Trout Bog Lake, Wisconsin, USA - TBH18025 | ecosystem: Environmental > Aquatic > Freshwater > Lake > Hypolimnion/Profundal zone | place: USA: Wisconsin...
CCTACAAGCAGAAGCAGGTCGAACTCTTTCACCAGCACCTCGAGGTGGCGGCCGAACTTGGGCTCAGTTGCGTCATCCACCAGCGCGACGCTTTAGAGGAGACCCTCGCGCAACTGGAACCGTTTGCCCACCGCGTGCGCGGGGTCTTTCACTGCTTCGCCAATGACGCGGCGGCCCTGCGCCGGGTCCTCGGGCTCGGTTCGATCGTCAGTTTCACTGGCATCCTGACTTTCAAGAACGGCCAGAATATCCGCGACGTCGTGGCCGAGACGCCACTAGGCCAGTTCATGCTGGAGACGGACTGTCCGTACCTGGCCCCGATCCCCTACCGTGGCCAGCGATGTGAACCGGCGCACCTGATCGAAACCGCACGGGTGGCGGCCGAAGTCAAAGGGTGCTCGCTGGAGGCCTTGAGCGCCGCAACTTGCCGAACAGCGGACGGCTTCTTCCTTCAAAACCGCCTCCCGACTTGATGGCTGCAACCCCATTCCACCCGGCACCCGGCTCCGACCAACTCTGCCTGGGCATTGATGGCGGGGCGACCCGGACCGTGGGGCTCATCGCCGATGCCGCGGGACACCCGTTGGGTCGGGTAGAAACTCGACCAACCAACCTCAAGCTGGTAAGCGACGGGGAACTCCTGAAGAGCTTTCGCGAAATCGCCAGAGCGCTGCCGCCACCGACTGCGGTCGGCATCGGACTGGCCGGGGCCTGGGACGAATCGGATCGGAAACGAATCCGGCAAGCAGCCGCGATATGCTGGCCGGGGGCCCCCTGCTATGCCACGCACGACCTGGAGATTGCCCTGACAGCCGCTTGGCCGTTTCCCGGACCCCAACCGGAGGTGCTGATCCTGAGCGGTACCGGCTCCTGTTGCTATGGCCGGAATCACGCGGGGCGGGTGGCCAAAGTAGGCGGCTGGGGCCACACTCTCGGCGACCAGGGGAGCGGCTACGACATCGGCCTGCAGTCGCTCAGGTCAGTGGCTGAACACTATGACCGTTCAGGCCAATGGCCCTCTCTCGGCGCAGACTTGCTTCAGTCGCTCCAACTCCATGCACCGAACGAACTGATCGCCTGGGCTCAACAGGCGGGCAAACCGGAGATCGCAGGCTTGGCCATTACGGTGTTCGCCGCTTGGGGACGCAAGGACCGCATCGCGGCGGGCGTCATTGATGCGGCGGCGCGCCGGTTGGCTGCTGACGCCGCCACCTGCGCCGGAAAACTGGGGCCTCGCGACCAGGCGACGCAGTTCGTCTTGGCGGGCAGCGTGCTCGTCGAGCAACCGCGCTTTCGTGTAAAGGTCCTGCGTGAATTACGCCGCCTCTGGCCCAAGGCGGTGACGGTTCCGCTCGCTCCTGAGCCAGCCTGGGGAGCGATGATGCTGGCCCAACGCCTGCTCGCGCCGGGTCGCTCATCCGTATCGGAAACCCCCAGGTCGTCGGATCGCGACCAGTCCCCTGCCCCGCGATGGGCGGAGGTAACCTCGCGCCGGCTCTCCCCAACGGAGGAACGAAATCCTCGCTCGCTCAAGCTGGACAAGATGCCGTTGGCGGCAGCGATCGACCTCATGATGTCGGAAGATGAGACCATCCCGCGGAAGCTGCTTACCGAGAGGTCGAGAATCGCGCGGGCCGTTCGGCTCATTGCGCAACGGCTGCGCAACGGCGGACGGCTCTTCTACGTGGGAGCGGGCACAAGCGGGCGTCTCGGCGTCTTGGATGCCAGCGAGTGTCCACCAACCTTTAATACGCCCCCCGAACTGGTGCAAGGGATCATGGCCGGAGGCCAAGTCGCCCTTTGGTCTTCGGTGGAAGGAGGTGAGGATGACCGTGTCGCAGGAGGCCGGGCGGTCGCGTTCCGGCGCGTAACGCGTCGGGATGTGGTGGTCGGAATCGCGGCCAGTGGCACGACGCCCTTTGTGTGGGGCGCTTTGGGCGAGGCCAAAGCGCGTGGGGCCGCGACCATCCTGGTCTGCTTTAATCCGCACCTAGCCATCCCGCGGGCGATCCGCCCGACGGTGGTCATCGCCCCGAACCTAGGTCCCGAACTACTCACCGGTTCGACTCGCTTGAAGGCCGGGACCGCCACCAAGCTCCTTTTGAACCTCTTCACGACGCTGGCGATGGTTCGCCTGGGCAAGGTCATGAGCAACCTGATGGTCGACGTGCACGCCTCGAATGCAAAACTTCGGGCCCGCGCCGTGCGCATAGTCGCCGCCCTGGCTGGGGTCGCCCCCACTCCAGCACAGGCTGCCTTGGAGGCTCACCGTTGGGAGATCCGGCAAGCGGTCAAAGCGCTTAAATCCGAGTAGAAAGAAATCGTGACCAGCATCAACGGCACACCTCAGGCCCGGCCAGGTGACGTCCCACCCTCGCGAGCCTCGTCCGGCGGATTTGGAACTTGATATACCTTGGGATCCAGAACGCCGACAAATGAGAGGTTCCGGTAGCGCTCCGCGTAGTCCAGGCCGTAACCGACGACAAAAACATCCGGGATTACAAAACCGATGTAATCGGCCTTGACCCTCTCCACTCGCCGCGATGGTTTGTCGAGCAGGACACACGTATGAATGCGCCGCGGGTTCAGGGCCCGAAGCTTGGCGCGGACACGAGAAAGCGTCTTGCCTGTATCCAGGATATCATCCACAAGCAGCACATCGCGCCCCTTCACGCTGAGGCGTAGTTCCTTGGTGTAGACCAATTCACCGGACTCCGTTCCGGCCCCATAACTGGAAACCCCGATAAAATCGAGGCGCAACGGCAAGGAAAGATGGCGAATCAAATCTGCCAGAAACATGACCGTGCCATTGAGCAGCGAAACCACCACCAACTCCCGTCCGGCAAGATCCCGTTGGATATCCGAGGAAAGTTCCCGAACGCGGCGGGCGATCTGTTTCTCCGTGATTAGGACACGGGCCACCTCGCTCCGCCAGCCAAGGGGAACGGTGGCACGAGAACCGGTTATCAACACGGCTGCGGATCTGCTCATAAAACCGGAATAGTAGGCCGGCCAGGCCTCCGCAGCAATCAAAGTCTCCATTTCTTCCCGCATCTCATTGGACACACAGCTCCAGTTTCTTGTGGACTTAGCCAGGACCAAGTCCGACGCTGGCCAAGTCATGAGAACCTTATTACTGATGGCCGTCGGGCTGTGCGCCGGTTCGTTGGGGATGAGCGCCGAGTTGCGCATCGGCATCATCGGGTGCGACACCTCCCATGCCACCGCCTTTACCGAGACGCTCAATAACCCGGGTGCACCGGGGCACATCGAAGGAGGCAAAGTGGTGGCCGCCTTCAAAGGTGGGAGCCCCGACGTTCAGGAGAGCGCCTCGCGGGTGGGACAGTATGCACAGACCTTACGGGACAAATATGGGGTGAAGTTCTACGACCGAATTGAAGACCTATGCCAGGCAGTGGATGTGATCCTGCTTGAGAGTGTGGATGGCCGTCCGCACCTGGCCCAGGTAAAGCCAGTGTTGGCGGCGCGGAAACCGGTTTTTGTGGACAAGCCGCTGGCCGGTTCGCTCCGTGACGCGGCGGAGATCATCCAACTCGCCAAGGCAGCCAAGGTGCCTTTGTTCAGCTCCTCCGGGCTCCGCTTTGCCAAAAGCACCCAAGCCGTCCGCCAAGGTTCGATTGGGAAAGTGGTTTCGGTGGAAACCTGGGGGCCCTGTTCGGTCGAACCCCACCACCCGGAGCTGTTCTGGTATGGCATTCATGGTCTGGAGGCCATCTACACTATCCTTGGTCCCGGATGCGTATCGGTCCAGCGGGGAACCAATGCGGAGGGCAAAATCGAGGTGGTGGGGCTGTGGCCCGATGGACGGTGTGGCGTGTTCCGCGAGGATAAGAGTTTCCACGGCCGGGCCAAGGGCGAGAAGGGGGAAGCCGAGGCCGGGATTTTCGACGGGTACACCCCGCTGCTGGCGGAGGTTATGAAGTTTTTTCAAACCGGGGTCGCACCGGTTCCGCCGGAGGAAACGATCGAGTTGTTTGCCTTCATGGAAGCAGCGGAAGCGAGCAAACGCCAAGGTGGCGCGCCGGTGAGGATCGCTACGATCTTGAAAAAGAACGGGCTCTAAGCCCAGGCGGTCCGAAAACTCAGGGTCTTTGGTCACGCGTAGCCCCCGGCCGAGGGTCGGAAAGCGCACGGAAACCGCGCACCAAATGCTTCGCGACCTTGGAGGCTGGCCGACACGTCGCAAAGGGTTCGATAGCGCGCATTCCGCCGCCTGGGTTGACTTTTGAAACCATTCGTGAAATTCTCCGTGAAGGTAAGACTGAATCGATAGAATTTGACGCATCTTTCACAACTGAAGCAACCATGAACCTCTCATACCACGCCTGCGAACGTTTCATTCCGCTCTTGGCCGCCCTGGCGGTGTCCTACGTCCTGCCCGCCGTCGCGGGTTCTTCCTTCGCTTTCCGTGAAGTCAACAACTCGACCGGCCTGGAACTGTCCGAAAATGGCAAACCGGTATTCGTTTACAACTATGGGATGATCCTGGCGCCGGGTTCGCCCGAGACGATGCGCCGGTCCACCTACCTGCACCCGGTTTACGCCCCGGACGGCACCGTTATGACGGACGATTTCAATCGCGACCATCCGCACCACCGGGGGATTTTCTGGGCCTGGGAGGTCGTGGAAGTAGGCGGCAAGACCAATGACGTCTGGACTGTGAAGGGATTTCGCCAGAAGTTTGTAGCCTGGAAGGCGCGTGATGTAAGCGGTCCGCAGGCGCGACTGCAGGTCGAAAACGGCTGGTATGACGGCGATCAGAAATTCGTGAAGGAGGAGGTTGAGATCCTGACGCACCCTGGTGCCAAAGACGAACGGATTCTGGATTTTACCCTCACGTTCGAGGCTACCGAGAAACCAGTGATGATCGTCGGCACGCCGGACAGCAAGAAAGGCTACGGCGGGTTCGCGATCCGCACCGCGCCGCGAGATGGGGGCGCCGCGAAGACTACCATCCGGACCGACCAAGGCATCTCCGTTCAGGATGGTGTGCTCTCGCGGCACCCGTGGGCTGAGATTGCCGGCGTTTTCAAAGGTACCGAGGCGGGCGTGCGGATCGAGGATAACCCGGCCAACCCGGGTTACCCGACTAACGGCTGGCTGATGCGACACAGTTTTGCCCTGCTGAACGTCTCCTATCCAGGTCTGGAGCCCCTCACCCTGCAGCCCGGAAAACCGCTGGTGCTGAAATACCGGGTGATTTTGTTCCTGGGGAAGACCGCGCCGGGGAAGTCTTAGAGCCGCTTGGTCCGGTGAGGAGTGGTCCCTCAGGGCGTGGTGTTTGACTGGTGCCACGCCTCCAGGTCGTAGAGGCCGATGCTGGGGTTCTTGCGCAGCACCCAACGGGCATAAAAACGGGAGAGCGCGTTCAGGAGACCGACGGGGGTGCGAGCGATGGCGCCCGTGAGGAATCGCCTGAGGGGAGATTTGATGAGCGGCGCCAAAGCGGTTTCGTAGTCGCGCAGACAAAGCCGTCCCAGTGCCCGATCGTAAACCAACTGCTGGTAAGAACACCACGGTTGAGGCGCCACCACCTTGCGCTTGGCCCAATCCGCGAAGTCGGGGAACGACCAGATGAGATTGGGCCAGTTGAACATGGCGATGCGAAAGCTGCGGGAGACCCACTGAGCGTTGCCGTAGCGGATGACGATCCAGGGTTGGGCCATCATCAGCGTGTCGCCCGGCAGCGGCCTTTGAAAGATGACCCCCACATGGATGAACTCGGTTCCGAAGTATTTCGGTTTTTCACGTTGCTGCCAGATCGCGCGCTGAATGACCACGGCGCCGATGAAGGAGAGATAAGTGCCGGTGTCAGCCAACAGGTGGTCGCGCTCGGGAGTGTTCGGGGAGTAGGCGCGGTCCTTGTCGATCGGAACGCGCTGAGCCTGGAGGCAAACGGCCAGGTCTTTGCCGCGGACCTCCGCGTTAACGATGATGAGACTGTAAGCGCTTTTGGTGGCTTGGAGGACCGCAGCGACGGCACCCGGTTTCAGCAAATCATCGTCGGTGAAAAGCCAGACGTATTCCCCCACGGCCATTTCCGCGGCGCGGCAATAGTCTTGATCCACGCCACCCTTTTTCTCGAGCCGCAGGTAGCGCACCCGGCCATAACGCGCTTGGGCCGACTGTACCACCTCCGAGGTGTTGTCCGTGGAGGCGCCGTCCACGATCACCACCTCGACCTCGTCGGTCGCCTGCGAGAGGATGGTGTCGAGGGTTTCGCCCAGGAATGCGGCCCGGTTCAGGGTCGCGATACAAATGGAAAGCCGCACAGAATTCATGGCGTCACCCAGTCCCGGCTCAAGGCATGATCCGCTGCGGAGCCGGATTGGCGCGGTCGATATCGGGCCGATTTTCCATTTCGGCCAGAACCAGGTCTTGGATGGTCTGCTCGAAAGTCCACTCCCGTTTCCAACCGAGCTCGAGTTCCGCTTTGCGAGCATTTCCACACAGCCCTGCGGCCACCTGCTGCGGGACCGAGTGGGGCGCGGTTCGGACGAACTGCCGATAATCGAGCCCAGCGGACCGGAAGGCGCAATCGACCAGGTCGGCAACTTGCCGAGTTTGGCCGGAGGCGAAAACGTATTCCCCAGACTGGGGGGCTTGGAGGGAAAGCCAGAAGCCGCGCACGAAATCTCGGACATCACTCCAATCGCGCTCGGGGGTCAAGTCCCCCAGCTGCAACTCCTGAGCCTGTCCTCGGTGGATGGCCGCCACGGCTCGGGCCACGCGGCAGGTCAGATAGTTAGGGGGGCGCAGCGGAGACTCGTGGTTGTAGAGGATGCCCACCGACACAAACTGGCCGTATTTTTCCCGATGCAATCGGGCGAAGTGGTCGGCTGCCAGTTTGGCAATGCCGTACGGGGTTACCGGTTGGCGTGGTGTACCCTCGTCCTGGGGCGAAGACGCCGGGAGGCCGAAGACCTCGGCCGAAGAGGCGAGGAAGAGGCGGGCACCGTCGCAAAGCTCGCGAGCAGCCTCGAGCAGGCGGAGCGTTCCCAGGGTGATGGCTAGCACGCTCTCTTCCGGAACCAGAAAACTCTGGCGCGAATCGGTCAACCCAGCCAGGTGGTAGATCTCGTCCGGCCGGGCGGCTTTCAGGAAACGTACCAGGGAGAAAGGGTCTTCCAGCGAGCCGGTCTGCCAGTGAACGGCGGACATGGCTTGGGGACTAAAGCGCCGTCTGAGGCCCGGTTCCTCGCGATCGAAGGGGAACTGGAGCAGGCCAAAGACCTCGTAGCCTTGAAGCAGGAGCCACCGCGCCAAGTAGGTGCCATCCTGTCCGGCGATACCGGTGATTGCGGCGCGCCTCATCCTGACTTACTTGCCCACCGTGTGAACGGTGGGCATGGGCATTACGAATCGGCCCCCGCGTGCCAGGAATTCGTGTTCGCGCCGCTTGAATTCCTCGATAAAATGCCAGGGGAGAACCAGGTAATAATCCGGCTTGCGCTTTCGCGATTCCGCTTCGGAGATGATAGGAATGTTGCTGCCAATGGTGGCGGCACCCCATTTCTTTTCGTTCCGGTCGGCGATGGCCGATACCAGGTCGGGAGTTAGGCCGCAGTATTGCAGGGTCGTATTGCCCTTGGTGGAGGCGCCATAGCCATGCACGAGCTTCTTCTGGGCTTTTGCTTTTTTGAGGAACGCCAGCAAATCGCGGCGAACTTTCTTGATGCCGTTTCGGAAAGCGGCATAGGGGAGGTCGGTATCCAGCCCCAATTCAAACTCCTGCAGCCGCAACTGTTGCACCCGAGCGTGCGCCTCAGCCGAGGGGGCGACCTTTCCGGCGTGGGTAACGAAGATGCGGAAGCTCCCGCCGTTGATGTCGTTGAGCGTCACATCCAACACCGCCAGTTGGTGCTGGGCCAAGAGCCGTTCTAAGGCCGCGAGCGAGTAATACTCGAGGTGCTCGTGGCAGACGGTGTCGAAACTATTCATGGCCAGCATGGTGGGGAGATAGCTCAACTCCATTACCCATAGGCCTTGTTCATGAAGGACGGCTTGTATGTCGCTGACAAAGGAGTTGGGGTCCTCCAGGTCATAGAACATGGCGATCGAGGTAATCACCTTAGGCTTCTGTTCTGGCGAGGCGGAACGGAAGGCTGCGGCGGAAAAGAAATCATTGACCACCTCGAAGCCGGCGGCGCGCGCCTGGAGGGCGACATTTGAGGGGTCGATGCCCAGCCGCCGTAATCCTTCGGTACGATAGGATTTCAACAGCGTCCCGTCATTGCATCCGATATCGAGCACCAGATCGCCCGCCTGGAGATGGGCGGTCTGCTCGGCGCCTTGCGCAATACCCGCGAGGTTGTCCCGCATGGTCTGGTTGATGCCCGATTCGTACCAGTAAGATTGATACAGCACCTTGGGCGGCACAGTATGGCGCAACTGCACTAATCCACAGGCGCGCTCATCCAGCGCCGGGTCGCACCGGACCAGTTCCAGCGGCACGCGCCGTTGAACCGGGGGTTTGCCTTGAGGGTCAGCAAACGCGCCGGAAATGTGCTGGTCGCCCAGCGACACCACCGGCGTCAGCGAGGAGCATCCGCAAATTCGGCAGCTTCTCCGGGTTACCAAGATCGGTGAATACGAGATTGTCGCCATGCGCGGGGAAACTTAGCGAACGATTGCTGAGAGGCAAGACAAAAGCAGGCGGCCGCCGCTCAAGTAGTGACCTTGATGCGGCCTTCCCGGTGGGCCTTAAGCAGTTCGATGTCGGCGGTGACCATGAGCTTGACCAGGTCTTTGAAGGTAGTCCGGGGCTGCCAGCCGAGTTGGCGTTTGGCCTTGGCGGCATCGCCCACGAGGAGGTCGACCTCCGCGGGCCGCAAATACCGTGGGTCGTGGACCACGTACTGCTCCCAGTCCAGTCCGGCGAAGGTAAAGGCCTCAGTCAGGAATTCGCGAACCGAATGCGTCTCGCCGGTGGCGATGACGTAATCGTCGGGCGCTTCCTGCTGAAGCATCAGCCACATCGCCTCGACATATTCCTTGGCGTAACCCCAGTCGCGTTTCGCATCCAAGTTACCCAGGTAGAGTTTGTGCTGGAGCCCGGCAAGGATGTGGGCGATGGCCCGAGTGATCTTCCGCGTGACGAAGGCTTCGCCGCGGCGGGGGGACTCGTGATTGAACAAAATACCGTTGCTCGCATGGAGGCCGAAGGATTCGCGATAGTTCACCGTGGCCCAGAAACCCGCCACCTTGGAAACCGCATAGGGACTGCGCGGGTAAAACGGAGTCTTCTCCGTCTGCGGAATCTCCAACACCTGGCCGTACATTTCACTCGAGGATGCCTGGTAGAAACGGGGGCTCAAGCCCGTGGCGCGTATCGCTTCGAGCAAGCGAATCGTGCCAGTGGCGTTGGCGTCCATGGTGTATTCAGGGTTGTCGAAACTCACCCGGACGTGGCTTTGTGCGCCCAAGTTGTAGATCTCGTCCGGCCGGGTCTGGATCAGCAAGCGGATAATGGAGCCGGAATCGGTGAGGTCGCCGTAATGGAGCAACAACCGGGTATCACTGAGTTGAGGGTCGGACCAGATGTCGTCCAGGCGATTTCGATTGAACGTGCTCGCCCGGCGCACAATGCCATGCACTTCATAGCCTTTGCCGAGCAAAAACTCGGCGAGGTACGAGCCGTCCTGGCCGGTGATACCGGTTATCAGCGCTTTCTTGATTGCCATATCGTCCTCAATGCTTCCACAACCCTGCGTGCAAATGAAGCGTTATTTTTCCGCCGGCTTGGTAAACGCCAGAAATCCCAACAGGCCCAATCCGATGAGGATGCCGGCGAGGCTGACATAGAACATACGGAACGGAGGTGCGAAGGAAAACACCACCGTGTGCTCACCCGCGGGAACCTGGACCCCCCGCATGAGGAAGTTGCAGCGGAACAGCGGGGCCGGCTTGCCATCCACGAAGACGCTCCAGTTCGAGTCGTGTTTGTCGTTGAGCAACAGCACCGCAAGCGCGGTGGCCTTTGCCTGGAGTTGGATGCGTTTGGGCGCGTAGCTCACGATGTTGACACTCCCCGGGGCATTCGTCCCCGGGCCCTGCTTCGGGGGTACGAGAGCATCGGAGACGAGGACCGTCTGCTCCGGGTCAAAGGCAGCGCTCGCCAGTTGGCTCAGGGTTTGCTGGTCGTTGGTGTTGACCTGCCAGTCCGAATAAAGTTTGGCGCGAGGCAGCGCTCCCGTGAATTCGATGAGCGCCATGGGCCCCGTGCTGTTGGGCACGGCGGTGAGTTCTTCCAGTTTGGTATAGGTGCCAATGCCCGGTTTGGGCTCGACCGCAAACGGGGTCACAACGCGGAAACGGCGCTTGGCGGGGTCGAGCTGTTGATTGAGGACCTCAACGTAACCTGCCGCCCCGAGCAAAAACCGGGTGTTGGTCAACTGCCAGCGCCGCACGAGGCGGTAAAGGGCGTCGGCGGTGGGCTGCATCGCGGTTTCAAAGGCAACGAAAGCCTCCGGTGCGCGTGGGTTCATGATGATGTCCAAGGACTGAATATTGTAATACTGCCAATGGTGCTGTTTCCACTCGACTTCGTAGAGTTGGTGGAAGCGCGCGCTTTCCTGGTCACGAGGCGGGAACGGGAGGATGGCGACGCGTTGTTCGTAGGGGTGGGTGTTTGGTTCCCGCAGTTGGTCGATGATCGGATTGCTGGCGTATTTCTGGACGTAATCCCAGACGACGATATAAGGGACGTCGGAAGCCGCCAGGTCCGCTACCAAGAGGAGTCCGAGAAGGCCAACGCCGAACTTGGCGCGCGGGCCCTTGAAATACCCACTTATCACCAGGATCGTCGCGGTCAGGCCCAAGGCCAGAAAGAGCACGGCCCACCCGACTTGGCGGATGCTGGAATCGGCCATGGGCCCGGAGGTGGTGGCATCGAAACCGACCATCTGAATATAGAGGGCGAGCCGCTCACGGGCGTGATCATAGAGAAACCAGGCAAATAGGGCAGCCCCGAGCGTAACTGCGGAACCGATGACCCACCGTCGGTCGAAAGTGGTAACTTTCGACCACCACACCTTGAGTTGCGCCCCCAAGCCCGGGGCGGCGGGATCCGATCCCGCGAGGTAACGTTGGGTCAGGCCGTTGAGTCCGTAACCAAAGACAATCAGCAAGGCCCATTCGACGACATGGATGAACTTGGCGGGGTTCCGAAAAGTGGAGGCGTAGGGCAAGGCATAGAGAATCTGGTAGAAGGGGGCGAACCTTCCGTAAGCCAGCAGCAAAGAACCGAAGGCCACGGCCAGCCAAAACCAGATGAGTTTCCGATCTTCGGCTGAGAAGACCGAATCCTTCTTTCGAAAGGACTGAGCGGCGGCCCACGCTGCCACGATGAGCACGAGCACGCCGGCATAGATGCCACCGCCGCTAAACCGCGCCATGGCCTGGGGCGGCGGCCCTTTTTTCCCCCCGGCGAACCAGCGATCCCAAGCGGCATCGCTCCCTACCATGCCCCAATAAGCGCCATCCTGGAAATGTTCACCGAAGGCGGCCATATCCTTGGGGGTGAACATGCCGAATCCGAAAATGCCGGGCACGGCGACCCCGAGGGTCTCCTGTTTAGGAAGGCTCCATTGGGTGGCGCCAGCCCAACGCCGGGCCTTACTGGCGGCGTCCTGTCCCATGTCGGCGACATCCTTGATCTGAGTCTGGATCAGGCTGGTCAACGCGGCAGCGGCGACACAACCGGCGCAGACCGCCACCAGCACCAATCGGCCGGCGCCGCGGGCGATGCGTTGCCGAGGAGAACCGTCGGCAACCACGGCGTGAAACAAGGCGTAAGCGCCCACAAAGAGGCTGAACATGGCTCCGATGTCGAAGGCCTCCATGATCGTCAGGCCCACGGCGAAACCCGCCAGGATCACGCGCAGCCAACGGCGGGGGCTCGTCTGGTCCGCTAAGGCCGCCAGGGCGAGGAAATCCAATCCGAAAGCGATCGGTTGGGCGGCCACACCCCAGCATGCGGTGGCGATAAAATCCGAGTTCAGCCCGACCGCCAGTCCGCCTAGCAGACAGGCGGCCGGGGTAAACTTCCACGCCCTAAAACAGACCCAGGCGCTTAATCCCACGAAGCACGCGGCAAAGGGCGCGAAGATCTTGGTGAACAGGAGCGGCCCACAGATCAAGCCCAACATCTGGGTGATATCCGGCATGGCGTTGGGGGCGGCGCCTCCCAACCAGTTTAGGTTCTGCCAAGCACCGAAAAAGGCGCCCAGCAGGTCGCCCGATTCCGCATACACCGCCCCCAGGGGTCCATCGTTGGAGAAGACGGTGTAGCCCGGCAGCAAGGCCTTCCAGAAGAGTAACCCCAGGAAGGCCAGCAGGCATCCTGCCATGATGAGGAACTGGCGAACGCCTGTCTGACCCTGCGGAGCTTCCGGCTTTACTTGATTCATTTGTTTGGTCATTGTTCTTGAAATTAGTCCGAAAGAAAGCCAAAACGTTCAGGATCAGCCAAAGCGCTTCGGCCCAGATGAGCCCGCTCGTGGCCTCGAATCTCCGCGGATAGGGCTTGGCTCAATTCCTGGTGGGATGCTCCAGATCGTACACGGTGACGCCGTCGCCTTTGCCCAGGATGTATTTCACGTAAAGCCGGGCCGCGAGGTTCAAGGGCCGTCTCGGGGCCACCGCAACGCCCCAACCGAGGCAGCGAGCGAACCAATTCGGGTAGCGGGACCTGAGGATGCGCTGGTAATCCGCCAACCGGTAGTGGCCCGTGGCCCGCGAGATCAGGAGCCGGGGGAGGTTCTTCCACGGTTCGCGAGGAATGACGTGGTGCTTGGCCGCGTCTGAAAAGTGCGGGAAGGACCAGACCAAGGTGGGGAAGGTGATCATCCAAATCTCGAACCCGCGCTCCGTCCAGGTGGAGTTGGCCAATCGAATAATGATCCACGGCTTGGCGATGAAATAGATCGGCCCCGGGATAGGATCCTGGAAGACGAACATGTAATACTCAAACCAGGTGCCGAAATACTTCTTAGGATGTTCGCGGGTGTTCCAGACCGAGCGGAGCACGACCACACTTCCGACGTAGCTGACATGGTCGCCGAGGTCGCGGAATGCTTGGTCATTCCCAGCGGGCGTATTGGGGTAGAGCACATCGGCTTCCAACTTGACTCGCTGCGGTTGCAAGGTGATGGAAAAGTCGGTACTCCGCGTCTCGGCGTTGAGAATGATCAGCCAGGTCCGTTGTTGCCTTATAGCGTTCAGCACGGCGGCCACTGCTCCCGGTTTCAGCAGATCGTCGTCGGAAAAGAACCACATGTACTCCCCCCGAGCCAGTTGACCAAAGCGATGGTATTTTTCGTCGAATCCCGCTCCGGTGTCCATCGGGAGGTAGCGCATGTT
>Ga0316230_1003125_pt1 | contig 13344 bp, 32 predicted proteins | sample TBH18025metaG_FD_206004 | JGI IMG/M metagenome (GOLD analysis project Ga0316230, IMG submission 206004) | Freshwater microbial communities from Trout Bog Lake, Wisconsin, USA - TBH18025 | ecosystem: Environmental > Aquatic > Freshwater > Lake > Hypolimnion/Profundal zone | place: USA: Wisconsin...
GTAGGACTAAAGTGTACGCAAAGCTCGCCAAAGTCTTTCTCTTGTGTGCAATACTGTAGACGCAACTGTGTGACCTCTACTGCACGTGCTACAGGGCTCCAATAGCCGTTGCCGTTTGTGTGTAATGTTGTAAAAACTGTCATAAGGTTCGCTCCTTGTTACTAAAAAACTAATTATAGCATTAGTCCACTGTTTTGTCAACCAAAATTGTTGCTGTACGTAATGCGTCACGTATAGCCTCAAATGCATCCTCTGCTGTAGCATTAGCTAACTCCGCGTCGTCTAAGTAACAGTTATTAATTGTAATGTCATGCTCCACCACCTGCTTTGCATAACTTATTAACTGTAACAGTGTCTTTTTAGCTGTTGCCTCTTGTACTGTAAATTCAAACATAGTCGCTCCTACTTAAAAAACTAATTATAGCGCATTTAGCCAAAATAGTCAAATGCGCTATGTATTAACCCTTTAATTTACTCTACTATTACAATGTTGTCTGTACGCATAACTTTTTTAGCTACATTGAGAGCTAGTGTTAAATCTTGCGTTAAATTTTCTGCAAGTAAGTCCCCACTAACATAGTCGCATTTTGCTTGTACAGGGAACTTGTATACTACATTGTTAAACTGCTTTTTAGTTTCGTAAACATTAAACGCACAAACTAGTTTATATGTTTTTAGCTTTTTATTAAAAATTAGCTTTGCTTTTGCTACTTGTGCATAGATGCTTTGCTTTGCTGTTAACATTGTTAGCTCCTTTTTACTGTTTAAGCCACTATTATACAGCCAAAATGCGACCCAGTCAAATACCCACCATTTTGAAAGGATATCAAAAAGAAAGGCCCCTAGGGACCTTCCCCAAAACTAGCGGGAGCGAATCGCGTCATTTTGGTAACTACAAATTAGATTGGGCGGGCAGAGCATGCTCCTCGTTTAATGCCCAGCTCATCAGCCGGCACCCTGTAACTAGCCAGTTAGAAAAACGCTAAAGGAACTCCAGTCTACATACTTGGGATCCGTCTTCCCGTTCTGTGCTTTCGTCATTACTGCTAGGTGCTGTGCCGTTGCTCGAAGCCTTCGTGTAGTATAACTGCGGTCTCCCGTCGGAGATACGTCACTTCCGCTGGGTTATACTACCTAGCACGCCTAGGTAACCTTTAACACTTTTCTAACTGTTCATGTGCTTATTATAGCGCATGAACCCTAACCTGTCAATAACCTATTGTTTTGGACGGTCTTTACAAACTTCAAATCCCTTCCAGTGCCACTTTCTGCAATAGGTACATTCCATTGTCTGCTCCTTTGTTGCTAAGTCTTTATTATAGCGCCAAACGAGCAGACTGTCAATAACCTTTCAATTTACTCTGCTTCTTCTTCAACCACTTCGTTCAAGTGATCAAAGCAGTCTTGCACACGACTGGACTCTGTGGTGAAGAAAGTGTAATCTCCACAGACCATGCGTCCTTCACCTTCTTTGATGTACTCGAACCCGCCATAGTAGTCAATGGCACTGGGAGAGTTTTGGACAGCAATGACCTCTTCCTCACGGTCAATATACACAGGACCCGAGCGTACATCCAAGCCCAACTTTGTAGGGCTCGATCTTTCCATCTTACGTACATGACGCTCTACAACCTCGTTGACTGCGTCAATCATGTCCAATGTGCTGTCAAAGTCTGTATCAGTAAAGTAACCCATTCTGTTTCGCTCCTAATGTGTTGTTGATGTTTGTATTATACTGCATTTACCACCCGCTGTCAACCTGCTTAACAGCGGGGTTACAACCTGTTATTGGCAAAAGATTTCTTTAGACAATATGTTGTCTTCTACTGCCTTGTGGCAAGTGTTCAACGCCATCATCATGTAGGGATAGACTAGGGCCTTTTCCTGTGGGCTCAGAGCCTCTACTACAGCAGTCAACTCTTTGAAGTCTGCAGGTGTAGCATAGAACCCGCTACGTGGGATTGGGTTTGATACGATGTCGTACATAAGTCGCTCCTTTTGTTAACGTAAAAACATATTATACTAGACTCTACTGTATCAGTCAACCAAATGCCTTGAATAACCCATAAATGCATATGGTTATTGACACTGCATTGGTCACAGTCTGTGGCACGTTGGCCACACGTAAGCTCCACGTCAAGTAGCAAACACCCCCTAAGGTGCCGGCCACAATGTTCCATGGGTACTGGTTCAAGCTCATTAGGGTGTACATGGCGAGGAACGATGCCGTCCCTGCCCATTGTATAGCATCGTTCAGTTTCATGCCACTGCCATCATAATAGTACGTTTGACAAAGCCAGTGGTGTCTTTCCGAGCACGACCCTTAGCTTTCAAACCAATAATGCCCACTTGCCCGTCTAAGAAGCGTAAGTCATCTTCATCAGCTGAGTAAGTACCCTCTGGAATTTTGTCGTACACTACAGTCACGTTCATGCCCTGCAACAATGCTTCAGCCACATCGCTGTCATTGCCATCCGCCGCACTAAAGGTCAAGTGATAGTTTTTAAGATGCTTGACTTTGCGTCCAAGTACTTTGGTATAGTCATAAAACTGTACATAGTCAAACAATTCAAAAATGTTCTTGCCGTGTGCCGCTTCATACTTTTCCCAGCTCAAGTCACTAGTACCATTCAAACGAATAGCTGGAGTTAAGCCCAACTTGGCTGACATTTTGACGGCTTTATTAATGTCCGCAACCAATGCCGCCATAAAAGCTTCACGCTGATCAAAAAACATCTTTGTCTTGCGAACTCGTGCCTGCTGGATAACGTTGGTAGTTTCACCACGCTTGAACATGCCACCACGCCCAGCTGTATTCAGGCAAGCCGCTGTACAACCTGCTGTACGCTTTGGACATACTTCCTTGCCACTCAGTCGAGCAGGGGCCAAGTGTAGGATAAAGCTCAAGTAACCTTTAGCTGTACCCTTTTGGATTTTGGGATTTGCTGTGCTTAATAGTGTAAACATTGTCGCTCCTGTTTATTAACGTAAAAACATATTATAACTGAACTAGGGTACTTTGTCAATACCCGCCCAACTTGTAGGGTTATTAGTCAACACGAACTTCAACTAGCTGTCGAATAGCAATTAAGCCATCAATAACTCGGCTATGCGTTAACGTCCCAAAATCATAGTGCTCACCTTCAACAGTAGCGTCATTTTCCATAAGAGTTTGTGCCCGTGTAAGCAAGTCCAAAATTTGTGCTCGTGTGTCCATATACGCTCCTTTGTTGCTAAGTGTATATTATACTGCATTTTGAGCAAATTGTCAATAACCCGACACTAGGCCGGGTTATTAATACTGATTATGAGTTTGGAGCAGGATTTGAGTTTTGATGCTGTTCTTTCGGCTTAGGAGCTGTTGGGCAACCTTTTAGTCCATTCCAGTGCCATTTGCGGCAATGTGTACATTCCATAGTTGACTCCTTTACGTGCTGTGGAATGACTATTATAACCTCAACAGCACGTAAAGTCAAATATAGAATTACTCTCCGGGAAACTCCACACGATAATGACTGGCTTGTGGACGATCTAGTATGTAATCACTGGCCTCAAACTTGTCCTTGTATTCAAATACCATAAAATCACAGGCTTGAGCTGTGGTTTTGAATACATGTATACGTAGTGTATCAGGATCAACTCTTATACTGACTTCATGTGTGGGAAAACGTAACTGAGCATGGTGCAATTGATGGCGCATCTTGATTCTCCGGTTGATATAGTACTTAGTGGTTAGACCTATTTGCACCGTGATTATACTGTAAACTTGACGGATTATACTAGTGTATTATAGAAAAATTTACTTTGTTATTCCAGATCTATCGTGTAGCAGAGTGTATAATTGTGTGAGATAGATCTTCCCACCGTGTATAGCGGTGCTTACAGCGGGGCCTGCGGGAATGAAAAGTGTAGAAAAGTGTGACAAAGTGCAATAAAGTGTGACCAATATAGGGTTATGATTCAGAACCATACCTGGGGCAGGCTAGACATAGGGTAGGAAGAATCTGATGGGTGAGGTGCTGACAGGCATAGTTACAATACTATACTCACATTCTCTCCCATTCTCTCGCCAATAAACCTCTTAACAGCGGGGCCTATACTAGTGTGTCGTGTGCGTATATAGCGTTGTATCAACCCCTCTCGTCTATTTCCGCCAAAGTTCTTTATTATTCGTTCCGGTCCCGTTATAATAGCGGCTGTGTTGCTAGTCTAGTTGCCATTATGGACATCAACAGTTCTTACACACATGCTAACAGCGGGGCCTATAGCTCTGTCAAATATGAATAGAATTGATAAGTTTTTTAGCACGTGGTATCAGCCTAAATATAGTCTCACGCCAGAAGAGTGGCTGTATATAGTGTATCTAGTGTGCTTGAGCATACTAGCGTTTGGTGTGGGCTTGTTGATAGGGCTTGTATGGACCCTTGTAATCTAAGCTGGTATCTACTATAAATGGATAATCTTTATTACGTCGAGTAGTATATGTACTAGTGTAGTCCTTACATGCTGTATAACTGCTAGTGGGTCGGTACTCAGTGTTGGCTACTGAGTCCAATAACAGTTTGATGCCTTCTTCTTCAGTTACTATAGTCATATATGTGTTTATACGTGTGCCAGTAGTATATAAGTTGCTACCCATAAGAACATGCCCACTATGAGTATGACAGCTATTTGTGTATTATCCATATGTGTGCTTGCCGAGATAGATCTGTGTGTAGGCCATAAACACTGGGTCTGCAGGGCACATTATCTTATTAGTTATTATTAGTCATTGACTACATTAGCTACAACTTCACCAACCCAGTCCTTTACACGTAGCTTTTGATCACGATTCAAGCGTTCAGCATAAGCCTGAGCCAACTGTTCAGCATATTGTTGATTAGTAGTTGGAGGACCCGTCAAATCTACTTCTTGTAGACGTTCATTTAAACTGGGACTCCATGCGACGATTCTATAGTAGGTTGTTGACATTATTCATGCTCCATTGATCATGTATTTATATGCCATTTCTATTGTATGTACGTGCTGGATTACGACTGTACTCACACACGTACTCACCGTCAAAGATGTTTAGTAGGGAGCAATCAGCATCAGTTATGCTCGTTGCGGCATGTTCAGGTATTGACTTGCCCGTTGATGCCAAACTGGTCATGCTGGTTGCAGTATAGGCCAAGCCAATGGGCCCAGCACAAGCTGACAGCAGGGCTGTGACGGCTATTAATAGGGCGAGCGAATTCGTTCTATGATTAACCATACTACAATCGCTATGATGCCGACAATGGGAATCCACTCTCTTGGCGGGATTGGGTCTAAATTGGGTCGTGTTGGTTTCAGTGTCATGTCACTATATTAACACAATCTATAGCCCAAGTCAAGTCCGTATGCGTTACGGGCTTGACGCAGGTGAACCTACGAATTTATGAGTAGGGCTTGGCCGGGGCTCGAAGTGCCTACAACAGCTTCAAAAATTTTTCCGCTGTAGCTTCGCTAGATTTTGAGTTTACCGCTTTCAGCTAGCCAGTTAGATTCAGTCATCACTTGAGTGCTCAATGTTGTGGCAGGCCATGCAAATAGATAGCCCTTGTTGACTTGAAATCGTTTGGTAAAGTTGGTTGAGCCTCGACTGTAGTCTATTATTTCGTACAGTTTACCTTGTTCGTCCAGTGCTTGATATGTGCGTCCATCAGCTAGATAATGTGTGGGTTTAGGGTTGTCAAATCGTTGTTCTTCTATGTATATTGACTTGTAACCTCTGCCCTCACCATATAGGAATAACACTGAGTGTAGACGGTCACAGCCAGCTTCTTGTGTTGTGCGTAGTGCATAGGCTTCATATTCAGCTAATTGGCTGGAGATAATAGTTTCAGGGTCACCCTTATAGCCTTGCAAGTCCACATTGGGTCTACGTACAGGGCTCGTGACTGAGCGTGGCATGCCTATCCAAAGTCCATCCAGCTCTGTGTAGGTTTTGTTTTCAGCGTGTGCCAGTTGCCTGTCGCTTCTGGGCTTGTCAAATATACCCAGGACTCCACGGCACTTGATGTCTAATGCTACATTGTCGACTTTGACATCCACTATGGTAGTTGATCCACCACGTTGTTCAGCACCAGGATAAAAGGGTTTGAGCCCTTGTGTGATTACCAACTCACCCGTAGTGTCGTTGGGTACTGCATAGGTCCATGCTTGACGAGCGTGGTGTGCTATGTTTACTGCTACTTCAGGAGTTATCAGCATCAGTCAGTTAGCAATGTAAAACGTGACACAAACGCTGGCAAACGGCAACTGAATATGGTGTCATCTGCTTGGTTACGATAGCTGACCCAGGGATCAGGTTCTTCATTGGGATTGGTTATGGCCATTATGGTAAACTTTTCCATACTGGTGCTGACCCAAGTGCTACCTACCCGGGGATATGTGTTCATGCGGTCTTCTGTGGTAAATGTTGTCATGTTAGGGTTTCTCCAAGATCCAAACGCCTTCTGCTGTCTTGTCCTGCTTGAACAAGTCAAAAAACTCTGGAATAGTCACAGTAGTTATCTGGTTGGTCAAGCCCACTTGCACACATGTGGCCCTGGTAAAGTCCCGCATGAAGTCTGCCTGCAACACAGTGCCATAGTTGTGCTTGAGACAGCCTATGACATTGGGCATGCCTTCACGTAGGCACTCCTGGGTTATGTGTCTGTTGTCGTCAGCTTCCACAGTATGATAGTCCGTAATGCCCAAGCTGGCACAGGCCAATTCAACACTACTGTCAGTGTCTATCATAGCCCACCCTTGGTTGACCAGTTCACTGCTGATGCCGTCCCAAAGTCTGGGGCTACCCGGAGTCATAAAGGCTATTTGATGTACAGGGTACAGGGTGTGTAGGGTCTGGGCCATCATGGCTATCTGTTGTGCCGCTACCCTAGGTGGGTTACGCTGACCCTGGGGTCCTTGCCAAGCACTGGTCAACTGATACACGGCCTTGTTGATGTCCTGGGGCATGCGTTGTTCTTCATACCATACATAGCCCTGGGCTAATAGGTCTGCGTGTCCTCTGGGTGCGTTTGTCCATTCTCTGCTGTCCTGCAAGCGAATAGGATACTGACTGGCACTGATCAACAGGGTATAGTCTCTTTGGACGAATTCGCCAAACTGTGCGTTGCTTTGGCTGATGGGCAAGCCCAAAATGTGATAGTTCATAATAGGTTTCCTGGGTCTGCTTGTTCTATTTGATCCAGCTGTTCCCACACATACTTGACCAGTTCTTTGCCTGTGGCTGGGTCCATGGTCATTAGGTGTACCACACGACTCAACAACATGGCCGCTACATTGTGTGCTTCAAACACACCTTCATAGCCTATGATCAGTGTGTCCAATTCTTCTATAAACTGCTCTAAATCTTGTTCGGAATGATTGCTCATTGTACTAGCATCCTTATGAGTCCGGTTGAATCGATGCTGACTAGCAAGATGTAGTTAGCCAACATGCCAAATGATTTCCTAGTCCAACTAGCCCAAGCGTACAGACTGCAACCAGTGATCCAAACGGGATAAAGCTCAAGAAGAGGAGGGTTGGGTACAGTGAGCGCCATTGTAATGCTACAGCCAATGCTGATAGCCCAAGCCAAAAGCTCGATGCAAAAACGAAAGGAGTTAGATCTAAAGTCATCACGGATCCATTCAAGTGTGGGTTTAAAAATTGTATCAATCATACAGTAATTTAGCAGATATTTTGCCAGGAGTCAAGCATCTTGACAACATGCCGACTAGGCGCTATAATAGCTACTGTGTTAAACAAAATAGAGGCTATCATGCAGGCACTAGTAGAAACTACAGATTGGGGCAACTCAGCTTGTCCAAACCATACTTATTTGTTGGATGGCAACAATTTGGTTGCTTATATCAAACAGGGTGAAAATCGGCCTTTCTATTTTAAGAATCCTATCAAAGGCTTTGACAAGCGTGGACGCAAGTTCAAAGAACTAGACACAAATCCGTTTGATGTTACAATTACTACACAGTTGATTGAAGTAGCAGGTTCCAAAGGAACTTATTTTGTAGACCCTGAAGCCAAGACTTGCACTTGTCCAGGATTCACTTTTAGAGGTGCGTGTAAGCATGTTAAAGAAGTTGAAGCAGTCGCTTGAATCTCGAGCAAGGCGTAAGAAATTAGATAAAATGTTACGGCAGTTGGCCACTCCTCAACCCAGGAGACCAGCCGCAAAAACTATCCCAAGGAAGTAAAATGGAATATCACATAACAGCAGGATCCAAAACCAAAGCCTATATTGAAAGTCTAATGCCCAGTTTGATAGATCAACTAAAGTTGAACAACAGCAAGAAACTCTTGGCCATACGCACCGATAGGGAAACTGAACATCCAGGCACAACTATTCCATTAATGGGCATAGACACAGTTTTGGTTGTGCTTAGGCCCAGCAGGGACCGTTATGAATTGGGCATTACCCTAGCACATGAAATGGTGCATGTGGCCCAAATGGTCAAGGGCACACTCAAGATGACACGTAAGGGTAAAAAATGGAAGGGCAAGTTTTATCACATGGACTATCCTTATTTGCAACAGCCTTGGGAAATACAGGCATTTGCCAAACAAGAATTACTACTGCGTAGGGCTATAGAATAATGAGATTTAGAATCAACAAATTGGATCGACGCCATACAGGCTATAAGCAGTTTACTCATTATATCATACCCACATATAGTGCTAAACTAGAGGACAAGCTGAGATTCTTTGAATGGCGTAACTGGTGCTGGGCCACTTGGGGTCCTGGTATGGAACGTGAAGCCGCACTGGAGTTTGGCACTAATCAATTCAGTGTGTGTCGTTGGGCTTGGCATACTGAAGACAGATCACGTAGACTGTATTTTGCCAGTGAAAAAGAATTAAATTGGTTTGTACTAACATGGAGTGGTGAATAATGTATATTGATGAACAAGATTATTTGGACATGGCTCGTGACTATGAAGCCATGGAACGTCAAGCCGTACAGGATGCAGAAGAATTGCGTAGACTACGGTCTGGAGAATTGGTTACTTGTCCTTGTGATTTGGAACATGCCAGGGCAATGTTTAAAATGGCTTGTTTTTATTTGAGCCAACATGATCCAAAATTTGAATTGGAGTTAACAGATGATTAAAGGACTAACGGGCTCAGATGGGCTTTTTGTTGAAAACGGCAACACCACGTTGCCCTATATAAACCAAAACAGCAATAATCCTATGCAGGGCATAATTAGAATATCGGGGACTGAGCTACAGGTGTTCGATGGCACAGCTTGGATCATGTTGCCCTCTAGCTATGCTACAGTTCGAATGGACTCTAGCATTATTAGCTGGGTACGTGCTAAACAAGCTCGAGAACAAGAGCAACATCAAGAGCTAGAGTATTTGAAACGTAGAGCCGAACAACACCCTAGCCTACGTAAGGCTTATGAAGCTATCATACGTGCAGAAGAACGATTGAACGCAGACATTGACAAGGCTGTAGAAGATTTCAAATTGCTGGACAAGCTGATAGGCGAAGAATATGATAACGCAGGCATGGAAATGCAAATGCCTATGTCCAGCCCATGAACATTCTAAACCTACGCTTTGAGTTTACCAATCCATTTGATCGCTGGGATTATTTTAAGAACCTAGGATGCCTACACGGCGATATGGGCATGTACAAAGCGTGGGAATTAGAGCACACATACTACAGTCCATTGTTGTTAGACTGTGAACTCAGCCTAACACATCGTTGTGATCATCCAGGCTTTGAGTTTGGTATCGGTATTTTAGGCTATGGCATTCATTTTAGAATCTATGACACACGTCATTGGAACTATGACTTAAACTGTTTGGAAGAACGGGACTACAGTGAGTACTTTGAAATTAACCACTAGACAATGGCGTAACATTAGGGCTGAACTGCACAAAGAGCACCCAAAAACTGTATTCATGATTAGGGATAAAATGAAACAAGTTTTGGGTTTTACTGTACGTGAACACTCAGGTTATAGGCCAAGGACAGCCCGAGAGCTAGCGGAATACGATCTAAGTGATAATATTCGATATGAAACTGAAAAGGAAAATCGATTCTATAGAGAGAATATTAACGAACACTTCATTTGTCTTGACTTTTATAACGAACGCAAGTACACTATGTTTTTATTAAAGTTTTCGGAGTTTATAAATGGATGAGCTTGAACAATTACGTAAAGAAAACGAACAACTCAAAGAAGAGCTGAAACGTCTTTACGGAGTTGAACGACCGTTTGTTTGCGGTAGTACAAAGGATATAGACACAGATGGTATGCCTGTCTACGTCCTTGTCTGCCCGATGTATGGTTCAGACGGTTTTGCCATTTATAAAAAACACAGACAATACTCAGCACCCTCATATTAAGGACACATTATGGATATCAAAGAATTAGAAAATGTATTTCGTCTTCAAACCACTGCCAGCGACACATATACTCCCAAAGATACATTAGACTATCTATTGATCAAAGGACAGAATAAAGTTACAGGCACACATCCTGCAAAGGAAATGGCAACATTATTGGAACAATTAAATGAACATGGTTATGTATTTGATGCGTACAGAGATCGTACTCCTGTATTCATTGTACCAGAAATTATAACGCCAATGTAATAGGATGATTCAATTGAAGCAAGTCAAAGTAGGAATGTTCAATCTTCCAGGATTATCATTCCCTAAAGATCCTGCACCTGAGATTGTTGAAGAAATGATTGTCTGGTGCAAAGAAAACCATTGTGGTTACTGTTCTGGTCCTAAACTTTGGAGCTTCAAGACAGAAGCACAAAGAGATTGGTTTATACTTCGTTGGATTGATCATATTCCCAAAGAGGAAATCAAAGAGGACGAGTGAAAAATTTACTCCTATCAAACATAAATCTTAAAAATCATGACGCAGTATAAAGGTCGCGGGCTAATACAGATCACTGGCCGCCAAACTGGTAAATCTGTTGTTAATAGTATTAGTGCGGTTAAAAGTTTCCAAATGTTACCACGGGCACCTAAACCAAAGATCAAATGGAAACAATTACCTGGCAATAAACTACAGGCCTATGTAGATGAAATACAAGCCCGTGGCTTTGAGCGTGGACTCAATGAATCTGATATGGATCCTATACAAGAATGGAGTAAGGAATGTAACTGTGGAGTCCGTACAAGTTTTAATACTTGGGAATTTAAAAGCGACAAGCACATTACTATGTTCTTAATGAAGTGGGCATCATGACATTAGAAGATGAAATGATTGAGCAGGCCGCTAAACAAATGTCCAACGAACTAGACAGAGAAATACTTTGGGGAATGTTACAAGGCATGGGTTGGACTCGTGTTATGTTGCCACGGCTAATAGATAACCATCATGCTATTGATATTACCTATTGGCTAGAAGATAACTGTAAACATTCGTACGAGCGTAATGGTAGAGATTTTATATTTGAAAGTCAAAAGGATGCTAACTGGTTTATCCTACGTTGGGGAACAGAATGATCAAAGACTGGGGTGATAAGGTTACAATTGACTGTTGGGATAACGGTGCTGAACGAAATTGCCATCCTGCTTGGATAAAGTTAGTAGACAGTATTGACGAAGACTTGGATCATAACGGATATGAAAAAGCTGTTAATATGGTATTGAAGAAGTACAAGGCTAAGATGATTCGCCCTAGCACTTATCCACACTATATGCGATTTCCTAACATGAAGATGGCCAATTGGTTTTTATTGGAGTGGATGTAATGAACGAACGAATTCGACAACTTGCTGAAAAGGCTGGCTTGAGATTTACTCAATTGATGAGCAATCCAATGGTTCCTGTTGTGGATGGTAAAGAAAAAGATTTAGAAAAATTTGCCGAGTTGCTTGTTGAGGCGGTGTTGGATCAAGTCAAAGAACGTGCATACTATACGGGTGACAGAGACTGGAGCGATGAAGTAGATCGTACTTGGATTCAATTAGAGTTTGGCTATGGTAAACTACACGATGCAAAACATGGAGTTGAAGAATGAGAACACTAATTGATCCAAACAGCAGTTGCGGGTTCTGTGGTGGATATGACCTTGGGACAAGGTGTGAGAGTTGTGGCGCTGGTAGCGATAATTATGATGCCCTAGGTGGCGAACAAGGATGGATTATGAAAAGCAAATTAAATGAACTAAGATTGGATGCTGGTATTGCCAGAATTGAGAACCAACAATGGTTATGTGTGTTAGACAAAGAAACTGGCACGATGATTGACCCCTTGATTGGTCTAGAAAAGTTCGCCGAGTTGATTGTGGAAGAATGTGCCCGCCGTGCTGAGGCTTATGCTTACATGAGCACAAACTTCACAGCCTTGGCAGAAGAATTACGCAGAATGAACGGAGTTGAAGAATGAACGAAGAAGATATTAACTATAGAGCTACTATTACCTGGGACGATATGACCACAGTAATAGAAAACGGTGTTGAAGTTGATAGAGTATATCAAGACAATAAAGTTAAGATTGATTGGTTCAAACTTAATGTAGGTATAGCACAGGACCCATACTATGAATGAGCGGATTAGAGAACTTGCCCTCGAGGCTGGTATAGGATTTACACTTTGGGACGATAGTGGCAGAGAAATGATAGACAACTATACTCCAGAAGAATACTTAGAAAAGTTTGCCGAGTTGCTGGAGAAAGAGTTTGAAGCCAAGCATTTTAGTGCTGGTTATATTGCAGGTCGTAGCGATGGAACAATTGAAACTGTGAAAGAATGTGCTGAGCAGATTATAGCAAAAGGAACAGACTGGGTTGATTTTGCGCCTAGCCAAACAGGTGTTAGACCAGAATATTGGGATATGGCACAACAGATTAAAGAACATTTCGGAGTTGAATGATGACATATCCAGATTTTATAATGTATTGTATTATAACAGTTGTGGCGCTTGGCGCGGCTGTTATGATGGTGCTGGCTTGCTGGGCGATGTACCGTGGAATTAAGAGTTGAACGATGAGAGATCCTAATCAAGAATTCTACAATCAAATGGAAATGCAGGTTAGAGACAGCAATCGTCCATTACGTAGATTAAAACGACAACCATTGCCACAGGTAAATGCTTGGGATGTTACCATGTCCGACGAAATGCTATATCAACAAGCATACGCAGAAGAAGTTCCTTGTGTAGAAATACTCATGCCTAAGGATAGATTAGAAACTATTATCGATTATATCAAATACGCAGAATCTGAAATAGAAAAGCACACAACTGATCGTCAGTTAATGGCTAGATATGAAAGAGATCGTGTGGTTAGACTAAACAATCCTGCTGTGGAAAAAGCCTATCAGCATTACTGTACCTTAT
>Ga0316230_1003128_pt1 | contig 13322 bp, 13 predicted proteins | sample TBH18025metaG_FD_206004 | JGI IMG/M metagenome (GOLD analysis project Ga0316230, IMG submission 206004) | Freshwater microbial communities from Trout Bog Lake, Wisconsin, USA - TBH18025 | ecosystem: Environmental > Aquatic > Freshwater > Lake > Hypolimnion/Profundal zone | place: USA: Wisconsin...
CTTGAACTCAGTTGGATAATTTTTTGATTTTTCTCGGCTCATTAGGACTCACAATTTTTTCATTTATTTTAAATTATGTGTCCGGCTAAGTGTAGCCACTCATAATTGTGTTATAGTGGTACTGAGAATTACATAGTAGATTAATAAAAGGTACCCCATTGGAGCTCACTCCTTTTTCTTATATGGCTTTAATGGCAATACTAACGACTTTTGTCGTTAGTATGTTATTGGTTAAATTTAGACATCGACATATCCATGTCAGTTCAAATAACGTTACAGGTATTCAAGATGTTCATCATGGCGATGTGCCTCGTATAGGGGGTGTCGCGCTCTTTATAGGATTAGCGGTTGCTTGGGTTATCGCACCTAAAGACCTCGCTGAATTTCTTCGCCCCTTGTTCTTTTGCGCCTGTCCCCTATTTTTTATTGGATTTTTAGAAGACATTACGGGTAAAGTCTCGGTGGGCTTACGCTTTATCGTTAGCTTTGCAAGTGCGTTATTGGCTAAGTACCTGATCGGGGTGGGTATTACCCAAGTGGGTGTTCTGGTTGTGGATGGTTTTTTAGGTACAGAGCTCGGTAGTTATCTGTTTACAGCTTTTGCGGTAGCTGGCATTGTTAATGCTATTAACATAGTGGATGGCTTTAATGGGCTTACGGCCTCGGTTGTTATCACCGTCTGTTTAGTGTTTGCCTATCTGGCAGCGTTAAGTGCAGATGATTTAATGGTGCAGTACAGTCTGCTAATTGCAGCTGTTACATTGGGTTTTGTGTTGGTTAATTATCCTAAGGGGTCTCTGTTCTTAGGGGATGGTGGAGCTTATGTGTTAGGGTTTTTAGTGGCCTGGATAGCCATCTTGGTGCCGCATCGTTCTGCCATTGTTTCTAATTGGTCCAGTCTGCTCGTGTTAAGCTACCCTGTTATTGAAGTTTTATTTACAATCTATCGAAGGGTAAAGCGTCGTCAACATCCGGGTCATCCTGACCGATTGCATTTACATTCATTAATCTACGGACGAGTGATATGTCAATATTTTCCTGCTCTACCTAAGTATAAAAAAAACGCTTTAGTGATGCCGATTATATTGATTTATATGCTATTAAGTGAGGGATTGGTCTTGGTATTTTATAATGATAAGAATAGCCTCATTATCTGCTTCTTAGGTTGTGCGTGGGTTTATAACGTGTTGTATCGACGCTTGGTTTTTTTAAATGATCTTTGATGAGTTAGAGTTGTTTTGTTGATGAATATCCTTACTATTTATAATAAATTTATTATAAAATTATTATAAATCAATTTATTAATCTGTTTTTATTCTTGGAGAAAGTTATGGTCAAAAGACTTAAGTTTTTATTAGTACCATTGATGTTAGCTACATCAATGCATGTGTATGCAGATGCAGTAAGTGATTTAAAAGTTGCTATCTCAAAAGATAAAGATAATGCCGTTGCTTTGTTCAGTGCGGCGATTGCAAATACAAAAGATCCAGAAGTCATTGTTGCTCTAACAACTGCAGTCATTAAGGCGGCTCCGGAGTTCGCAGGACAATTTACGACAACCGCTATTGAAGCTTTTCCAGGGTCAGCAGAAAAAATAATTCAAGCCGCTATTGCCGCATCACCCAGTTCAGCGTCAGATATTCTTAAAGCTTTAGTGCATGATTATGAAGTTAACCCAAATCAAATAATTCACGTTCCTGGCGTAGCACTAGATAAATCAGAAGCCAATGTTAACTTAACAGAAACGGTTAAAGAAGTGATTATTGAGAGCTTGAAGGAAGGTAAAATTACAAAAGCACAAGCTGACACTTATGCTAATGATGCTTTTGGTCCGAATAGTGAAGCAGCAAAACAGATCATAATTCAAGAATGTAAAGTTGTCAGTTGTAATTAATTGAGAGAATAGCCATGAAAAAAACATATTTAACTGTCGCCATCTCTTTACTATTAAACAATGCTTACGCTTACGATTCAAAAGATGATGTAGACTTATTTGAGCAAAGATCCAGCGTAGATTACGCTCAAAAAGGGACTAGAGCTGGTTCTTTTAACATATTGCCGTCTTATGATATGGCTGAAGAGTATAACAGTAACGTGTTTTACAAAGATAGCAAAGCGGGCAAAGTGAGTGATGATTTTGTCACCCATTTCAAACCCGGCTTAGCCGTTAAGTCTGACTGGAGTCGTCATGCTTTAAATTTAAAATTTGATACTGATATCACTGCTTACTCAGCCATTGGCAACCAAGCGAATTATCAAGATTTAAAAACCCAATTAGACGGTCGTTTAGACTTTACTAGAAATAGTTATTTAACGGGTAATTTTGCTTATAACAGCGTGCACGAGAGCAGAGGGTCGGTGGATCAGATTAATGGTATTGGTCCCACATTCTATAACAGTAAAGTCATAGACGCCTTTTACAATCAAAAATTTAACCGTGTCACTGTTAAAACCGGTGTTGATACGATTCGTTATGATTATGACAACGTAGCTACCTCAACAGGATTAACGTTGCAAATGCAATCAAGAAATCATTGGGAATATGTGCCATCTATCCGTTTAGGTTATGAAATTCAACCAGAATATGAGGCGTTTGTTAAGTTCGCTAGTAAAATTGCTGATTACGATAGCCTCGTATTGTCAAATGGTGCAGGTACTGCCTATAATCGTAACTCTAGTGGCTATAATGCTACCGGTGGTTTAGCCTTTGATTTAACGGGCTTAATCACGGGTGATATGTCTGTTGGTTACTTAGAAAGAAATTATCAAGATGCACATTTATCAACTATCTCGGGGGTCAATGGCTTTGTAAACCTTAAATGGCGTCCAACGGCGCTTACCACAGTAACGGGTAAGTTTAGCCATGATATTAATGAAACTACTCAGGTCGGGGTTTCTGGTGTAATGGCATCGGCGATTAATGTAGGTTTAGAGCACGAATTAAAGAGAAACGTAATACTCAAAGCCGGTGGTACTTATAGTGCGCTTGATTATCAAGGTTATGATAAAGCAAGCTTCCTTGTTCAAAACCAACAAAACCGTAATGATAATCTATACGGTGGCAACATCGGGGCAAAATATTTATTTAACCGCTATTTAAATACCGACTTGACGTATACTTATCAAAATAGAGATACTAATTACTACAATTCCAATTATGATGCACATCAAGTGATGTTAAATCTACGTGGCCAATTTTAGTAACTAATATAGTACAAATAACCGATATCTATAAAAATACTGCCGTTATTATGACCTTGTGGAAAAAAGCTTTATTCGTTCTTATTGCGTTGTTAATTCCTTTTTATGTAAACAGCGCAACGGATGATAGTTCCACACTTAAACGCGGCAGTAGTGATGAATACAAATTAGGCTCTGGCGACATCGTAAAAATCACGGTGTTTAACCAAGAAGATCTTTCTGGTGAATACACAGTCAACGGTGCGGGTAATATCTCATTACCCTTAATCAATTTGATTAATGCTAAAGACAAAACAGTCAAACAGGTTGAGCAAGCCATTGCTGATAAATTAAAACCTGACTATCTATTAAATCCCCGTGTCAGTGTTCAAGTTTTAAATTATCGCCCGTTTTACATCATGGGTGAAGTTAAAGAACCTAAATCCTATCCCTATGTAGACGGTATGACCTACCGTAATGCGGTAGCCATAGCCGGTGGCTTTACGTATCGCGCTAAAGAAGATCATGTATTAGTCATTAGAGGCAACGATAATGAGGCTAAACATGAGGTTCTACTTAATATTGATGAAAGAGTCCAACCAGGTGATGTAATTCACGTGGAAGAGCGCTTTTTTTAAATAACTTTAAATAGAGGGGGTTTAATCATCTGATTAGCCGCCGTGTTAGTTGAGACTTCTGTGACTTCTATCAATAATTCAATTCCCGTATCGAACGATATTTCTGAAGAAAATGCGACCCAGCTTTCTTTAAGCGATTATCTCCACACCTTATGGTTAAGACGTAAACTTTTTGTCAGTACCATCGTTTTTATCTTACTCATCTCTGCATTAACCATCTTTCAATTAGTGCCACGCTACACAGCCACCACGCAATTGTTAGTCGGTATTAATGCAGCTAAAGTAGTTGATATTGAGCAAGTATTATCCGGCAGTATGTCGGGTGATTCTGCGGTGATTGGTGAGATAGAGGTGATTAAATCACGCGATCTAGCCCGTAAAGTAATTGAAGCCTTGGCCTTAGATCAATACGAAGAATTTAACCCCGACTTAAAAGAGCCGGGTTTTTTATCGACCTTAAATCCCGTTAACTGGTTACCCGAAGGCTTGTTAGAGTCTTTATCGCTTAAAAACGTAGAGACAGGTAACGAAGAAGACATTAAAGAAACTAAAGATACGCAATTGATTAACCGGTTCTTAAAAAAACTGACGGTGACTCAAGTTAAACGATCACAAGTTATCAACATTGCATATGAATCAGAAAACCCTAAATTAGCGGCCAAGATTGCCAATACCATCGCTGATAAATATATCGTAGGGCAATTACAAGCAAAATTTGACGCCACAAAAAAAGCGACCGATTGGTTAAATGATCAATTGGATGAGTTAAAAGAAAAAGTAAAAAATTCAGAACATGCGGTACAAGACTTTAGACGTTTACACAACCTCACCGAGGTGTCTAAAGAAACCAGTCTATCGCAACAACAATTATCAGAAATCAACAGTCAACTTTTCATCGCAAGAGCGCAACGCGCAGAAGCAGAAGCTAAATACCAACAAGTAGAAGCCATTACCCGTACCGGTAAAGATGTGGATAGTGTTGCGGAAGTACTTAACTCGCAATTAATCACCATGTTAAGACAGCAAGAATCTGAGGTACAACGTAAATATTCAGAGATGTTAGTAGAGTTTGGACCCAGACATCCTAAAATGGTCCAAATGCATGCCGAGCTAGACGACATAAAAGCGAAAGTGTTAGGTGAAGTAAAAAAAATCTCAGCGGGCTTACGCAACTCTATGGAAGTGGCTAGAGTGAGAGAAGGCTCATTACAAGGCAGTTTAAGACAATTAGAAGTTAAAAATTCAGGCAATAATCAAGACGAAGTGCAGTTACGGGCTTTGGAGCGTGAAGCTACGGCCAACAAAACCTTATTCGAAACTTTTTTAGGGCGTTTTAAAGAAACCACATCAACTCAAGGCATTGAACAAGCGGATGCGCGGGTTATTTCGGTATCAGAAGTGCCTTTGGGTGCAAGTTATCCCAAGAAGAATCTGATGTTGGCTGTTTCTGCTTTAGGCGCCGGGTTCTTTGCTATCTTCTTAGTGTTTGTCCTAGAACAGCTCAATCCGGGGGTGCGTTCGCCTGAACAAGTTCAAGATTTATTTAATATTACTACCTTAGGTATTATTCCTAAGTCTATCAATATGGGGAATCTTTCGATATTTGATTATTTGTTACAAAAGCCCCAATCAGCTTTATCAGAAGCGATTAACACCTTAAGAATCTCGTTAACTTTGTTAAACCCAGATTCAGAAGTGAAGTCTATCTTAGTAACTTCATCAGTGCCTGCAGAAGGTAAGTCTACTTTAGCGACCCTAATCGCCAGACATTCTGCGCAATCCGGTCAACGTGTGGTTTTATTGGAAGGTGATTTACGAAAACCGGCTATTGCTAAACATTTTGGCTGTGATAAAGACACCTTAGGTATCACCGATTTATTGAGTAATCATGATCTAAAAGTTGAAGATGTCTTGGTAACTGATGATGTCACGGGCTTAAAAATATTAGCCCGTGGCAAGATTGGTTATATAAATCCCATTGATTTATTTGCCTCTAAACGCATGAAGGCGATTGTTGATGACTTAAGAGACCGGTACGATTTAGTGATTATCGATTCAGCTCCTGTGATGGCGGTGCCGGATGCTAGAGTATTACAAGCTTTAGTGGATAAAACGATTTTTGTTGTGAATTGGGATAATACCCCTAAGAAAGTCATTAAAAATGCCCTGCATTTATTAGCTAAAGACGGGCATTCAAATTTAGCCGGTATTGTGATTCAAAAAGTGGATTTCCAACAATATGGTCGTTATGGCTATGGTGACTCCGGTTACTACTACCATTATGGTCGTTACAACCATTACTATACGCATTAATTAATTAGGGATGGGTGTTCAGCGCACTAAACTAAGGACCTTCTGGGCTAGTGTAGGCTTGGCGTTTTGCGGATCGCTATTGGTTTTATCGGTGCCGAGGTTAGTCGGCAGTTTATACGCCCTATACCCAGAAACGCTATTAAAACAGCACAGTCGCATTAATGATGATTTTTATCGTAAGGCCATTTCTGAATTAGACGTGGCGTTAAGTTGGCATAATACGGCGCACTACTGGCAACACAAAGCCTTATGTTATTTAGCCCTTTATCATAGCCCTAGCGCCACCGTAGAAGAAAAGACAGAGGCCTTAACACAAGCCCAGTTAGCCATAGAACATGGCTTAGCGCTGTCACCTATTGATCCTTTTTCATGGTTCAAGTTATCTGAGGTAAGAGATTTGGCCGGCTCTGCTAATGAGCCCATTCAATCGGCTTATCAGTTATCTTTATACGCAGGAAGAGTAGAGCCGGAGATACTCATTTCTCGGTTAAATTTTGGCTTAGCACATCTTAACGGCTTTGATTATGCAACCAATGAACTTTGGCTTAAGCAAATACCCATCGCGTATCAGTTGCAAGCATCGGAATTGGTAAAACTAGCCGTGCATAACCCTACTTTAAAAACATTTGTATTGGCTGTGTTTTTATTCCAAAATGAGAAACTCACACAATTTAATCACGCCTTTGAAATCGCTAATAAAAAAAATCTTAACACGACGCACTAATACAGATAGCCTGCGTAAAGGCTTATCGGACGGTATTCGTGTGTATTGTATTGGGGACATCCATGGCCGATTGGATTTACTCAATGATGTGCATGCCAAAATAATAAATCACCTTATTGATTACACGGGCCAACCGTATGTGGTGTATTTAGGGGATTATGTGGATAGAGGTCCGCAGTCCATGCAAGTGGTGGATTGCTTGATTGATTCACCTTTAGCGGAGGTGAATCAAGTTTATCTATTAGGCAATCATGAGCAAACTTTGTTGCAATTTATGTATGGCTCAGACCTTGGCTTGGCGCATGATTGGTTTCGCTTTGGTGGCTTAGCGACCTTACAGAGTTATGGCGTAAGTTTAAAAGGCATTCCCACTAATAAAGATATTGAGGGGATTAGGGCCGATCTTTATGAAAAGTGCCCCTTATCCCACAAGCAGTTTTATCAAACCCTCGCTACCCACTTTGAGCTGGATAATTACTACTTTGTACATGCGGGGATTAAACCCAAAGTAAAACTCGCCCAACAAAGTATTGAAGATTTATTGTGGATACGAGAAGAGTTTTTAAGCAGTACCCGTCAGCACGGTAAAATCATCGTACACGGTCATTCCGTGACAGAAGCCCCCGAAATATTAGCCAACCGCATTGGCCTAGACACCGGCGCCTATGCCTCAAATAACTTAACCTGCGCCGTCTTTGAAGGACCTGATATTACAATTCTTTAGATGAACCCTTCGAAGGATAGGCTTGCGCTACCCCGACTCCTAGCATCATGGCGTAGGTATACGCTACGGCAGGGATTTGTAAACTAAAATCCACAAACGCATGCGCACCCACTAACATACTTGCCGCCACACCCAGAGCAGGGTAAAGCCAATGCCGTCTTCGTACCCACACGCCTCGTAAACAAATAAGCGCTAACCAAGCTATGGATAAAAACAAGGCATAAGCCGGCAACCAACCTAACTCAAAAAGGTTTTCTAAATAGGTGTTATGGGCTTTATCATAAAATCCAACAATCGATTCATCCCGGTATAACCGAAAACTATTTTCAAAAGTGCCGTAGCCCAAGCCAAAACGATTATTGTTTGTAGAGATATTAGATAACAAACTATAAACAGTTGATCGCCCCTCTTTTTCTACATCAATGGTATCAAATCTAGTTAATAAGGTGTCGAAGCTGCTAGCAAATATAAACCAAGTAAGCAATGCTAGTGCTAACACGAAAATGCCGAGGCCTTTTTTTTGTGGTACTTTATTACTGATTATTAACAGGATTAACAAGCTGATAACTCCCACCAAGGTACTTAAAAAGCCCCCTCGGGATTGTGACATTACTAAAGCGCTTAGGATCGTTAATACCATTAACAACGGAAACCAGCCTTTAATTAATAAGTGTTCATAAAAATAAGCTCTGCCGTAATGTGAACTTAAACCAAACTTTAAACTGTGCTTAAACGCTTCAAGTAGTAAGGGGATGGTTGCTAACAGTGATAGCCCTGCGTATGTGGCATAAGAGTTACGGTTAATAAACGTACTGGTGACATTGTCATGATACGTCCATTTATCAAACCATAAAATCGTATCAAAATTCCCGACATAAATAACGACTCCATACAATGCGTAAGTAAACCCGGCATAAGCTAAGGCTTTAAACGTTAAAACCGCTTTATCACTGTCACGGTTAACCTGAAAACTTAAATAAAACACTAGGGCGTAAGTTAATAAGCGCATTAAAGCCGTGATTGTGGCATCAACATCCACGGTAATATGAGTAGAAACGGGGATTGGGAGTGCGTCAGCCGCTAACTTCCAAAAAGGGTGTGCCCAATTGTCTGGGATATGGGTCGTGGTTTGGATAAGAATCCAAATAACGGGGATACACCATAAAAAGCCTGTAAGCCAAAGGCTTTTAAAACTTAAATGTAAGGGCCGTTTGCCTAATAAAACCTGAGTAAAAAAGACGACACCGCATATTGCAAATAAGACTGCAAATAAGCTCCAAGACCATGCACGGTTAGCGCCAAAGGGTAGGGGGGATAATAAGACACACGCTAAAAAGAACTGATACATTGATGATACGGAAAATTAAGTATAAACATATTATACGATTTTGATACTTAATAGTCACTTTTATTTAAGATAATGTTTGTCACAAAAAAATCATACATGTTGCTAATTATGTATGATTAAACTGTGTATTAAAGCTTTTGAAACTAAATAACTATTTTCTTTACTAGGTTAGAGTAATCTGAGGTACCGAGTGCTGATATACTTGCAAATCTAAATTCATAAGTACCGCCGGCAAATAGACCATCAATTTGAAAATTAGCCACGGTTCTAAAATCAACTGAAATCCAATCACCACTGGAGCCAATGAGATCTATTCTTCTGTACTGCACGATATAAGCTACCGCATTTAAGACTGCTTTCAGCACGATTAACACACTCCCACTATGGAGGCCATCATTTACTGCCATATCCGCTTTTACAAAGGTAGAGGGTTGTTTAGATGAGTTGAAACCGCTTTTGATAATAATAGTCTCATCACCGTTAGATACCACATTAACATAATTGACTATCTCTCTAAAAACATCATCACAAATCAATTCTTGATCATTTCTATCCGCAATAGCACTATGCGCGCCACTTTTTGCCGCTAAAATAGTGGCTTCAAAAGCGTCAAGCTTGGCATTTATGGTGGATATGGGTATTACAAGATTGGGAAATATCACTGTATTCGCCATCTGTAGGGATACGTTTCGGTAGAATTCAAGCTTATCATTCACAGAAAGTGAGATAAAGTCCATTACTGCTTTGCTCTTCTTCATTACAAATACCTTTTAAAGATTAACTTTCAGAGTCATAGAGCTGGCGCCGAAAATTTGAACAAAGCTATAAGTGAAAATCTGTTACCTTTTAAAGTCCGCGAGGACATAAGAATGGACCAGAAAAATGAAAAGAAGAGCAAGAAGAAATCACTCACCAGCATTTAAAGCAAAAGTGGCATTAGCTGCTTTAATAGGCGATAAGACGCTTGCACAGATAGCAGAGGAGTTTGACGTCCACCCAAATCAAATTACTAGCTGGAAACAACAGCTAGAGAATCGTTCTGCCGAACTATTTGGAAAAACCAGTGAACCTGAAATCTCAACAGTTGATATTAAAACCCTGCATGCCAAAATTGGTCAATTGACCTTGGAGAACGATTTTTTAGGGGGAGCGCTCACCAAGGCCGGATTGCTGAGTGCAAGAAAATGATAAACCGCGCTCATAAACTTCCCATTTCTCGTCAGGCAGAACTACTGGGCATCAGTCGGGCAAGTGTATATTACTTACCGCGCCCCGTATCAGAAAACGATTTAACTATCATGAGACGTCTTGACGAATTGCATTTAAGGTATCCTTTCATGGGTGCACGGATGTTAAGGGACCAGCTTAATAGACAAGGTATCGATATTGGTCGTAAACATGTCAGTACGTTAATGAAAAAAATCAATATCAACGCTGTATACCGTAAGCCTAATACGAGTAAGAAACAACCAGGACACAAGATATACCCTTATTTACTGAGAACGCTTACGATAAACAGACCTAATCAGGTTTGGGCACTAGATACGAGTTATATTCCGATGGCAAGAGGATTTGTTTATCTAACAGCCGTGATCGATTGGAACAGTAGAAAGGTCTTAGCATCAAAAGTCGCTATCACGCTGGAGGCTTGTCATGCTGTTGATGTATTAGAAGAAGCCTTTAAGCTTTATGAAACACCAGAAATTATCAATACAGATCAGGGTAGTCAATTTACAGCAACAATTTTTGTCGATTGTGTCGAAGCAAAAGGTTGTAAACTCAGCATGGACGGTCGAGGGGCTTGGCGTGACAATGTCTTTATTGAAAGAGTATGGCGGTCAGTAAAATATGAATGTGTTTATTTATATGCTTACGACTCAGTCAAGGAGGCTAAGCATTCCATAAGCAAATACTTGGACTGGTATAATCAGGAAAGGCCTCATTCAAATCTGAATAGACTGACTCCTGATGAAGCCTATTATGGTTTGTTGTCACCATTAAAAAAAGCAGCTTAATAAAATGACAGGTATTCACTTATAAATTGATAATGTCTGTTTAAACAATTGGGGCCAGCTCTCATTCACTATAGGCTTGTTAGTTTAAATAGCTAGCTTTATATAAAATTATAATTTAATTAAGTGAAAAATTAGTGGTAACTCATTGTAAACATTGAAAATTTAATAAAATCAAATAATTAAATAAACTAATTGTATGTGCTATATTTTCTATCATTTGTCTGTATTTAGAAGCAACCTGCGCTATTTTTCTAATAAGCTATCAAATAATACCTATTCTATAGACTTTAACATTAATCAGATTTGATATTACGTGGTTGACGTGCTCTTATTGGTAAGGCGCACATCCTAAAATACCAAATGCTTATTCTATTAGGTCAATAGGATACGCATAATTAGATATTGCGCCTCCTAATTTGCTAATCGTTGCTCTTAATAACAAAATAGCCTACCCAAAACAGAAAATAGCTTCAGTAAAAGTGAAATAGCATGCCTAAATAATCAGAATTTGATCTCTGAAAACAAAACTTTAAGTTTAAAAAAGAAAAATACGTGCTTAAATAATGAGTATTGACTAAGCAAAAAACACTATTGGAGTTATATCAGGGTCACAAGTCCTATAAACCCTTGCCTTGCAGAATAACTTTAATCCCACGCCAAATAATACTTAAATCCAACCCCAACAAACCCATGGGGGATAAATGCAGATAACGGTCAATGTATTTATACTCATACACAGGGTTACCCATCTCAGGGGTGCCTTTATTAATATGACCTAAACCCAATAAACCACCTTTCACTAAAAAACGCGTTACATTACCTTGCGCCACATCACGCTCATAATGCAGAACCGATAAAGGCCTTGGGCCCACAATACTCATATCGCCAATGAACACACTATAAAACTGCGGTAACTCATCCAAATAAAACTTCTTCGCAAAACGGCCCACATAGGTTCGGCTTTCTGGCGTCCATTCGGCAGAATAGGCCAACCAATCACCGCGTTTAGCGCCTTCTTGATCAATATATTTCTCTTTAATTAAGCGGATTTTATACTTAGGAAAAATCTTGCCCGCACTGACTGCGTTATAACTAAAAATCATGGGGCCCTTGTTTTCGGGGATTAACCAACCCTCAATCACATATGCCCCTTTTAATAACAATAAGGCCGGCGTCGCGGCTAGCAACAATAAACCCGATAACACCTTATCAAAAAACAACTTAGGCAATCTAACTGGTAAAGGCTCTTTTAAAGCAAAGATCTCAGCAAATTGGGATTTAATTTCTGCAGTAGGGGGTTTATAAGGAAAGGCTTCTTTAGGTTCTATATTAGTAGTCATGGTCTATGGTGGTTTATCGATAAGTTAACATAAGATTAAATAGAAACCGTGAGTAGGTCAATCAATAATCAATCGATTAACTAAAATTATTTTTGAATCAATTCAAATAATGCAACCTCAAACTTAGAAAACACCGGATCATTGCCTAATTGTATTTCTGCATAGACATTGACTAATAAGACTAATATTGTTTTCTTTGAAATTTTTTGTACAAATGATTTAGAACTATCTTGGGTAATATGGGTAATAGGAAACATCCCAACAGTATTTTCTTAAAAATAGTGTAATCTCCCCCATAAATTCTTAAGAATTTAGGAAGAAATTGAATTTTCGACATGGGAACAGTAAAGCCGGTCCAAGCAAAATTTATTTCATTCTTGTTGGATAGGATAGTTCCGTCGTAACTCATGAAGATATACTGAGGATCATTACCTTGCAAAAACAAATCATCAAGTTCAGGTATAGTGTTAATTACCCACTTTGTTAGATTGTTCCTCACAAAAATTAAGTTACAGCCAACTACCGTAACTAGTGTATATCCTTTTTCTTTGGCTAGTCTAGTAATCGCTTTGGCACTTGAACCTTGTTTAATTGAAAAATCTTTGGGCTGAACAAAATCTACAGCATTAGGAATAGAGGGATTGAATTCTATGCAGATAATTTTTGGTTTATATTTATTAAGGCCGTCAAAAATATGGTAATCGACACCGTCAATATCGATTGATAAAAAATCAAAATCATTTGGTATTTGCGTTTCAGCTAATACATTATCAAGCTGATTTTCTCCTTCAAAATTTATAAATCTACAAATCTTAATAACATTCTTTTGGGGTAAATTTTTTTCTAGTTGTTTGACTCTTTTCGGGTCACCCTCTATCAGAACGGCGTTATATTGATTTTCTCTAATTAATCGGCAAGTGTTTGAAAGATAAACACCGTCCCAAGCACCAAATTCAACGCACCATTGTATGCGTATAACGCTACCACGTAGATTTGTCGGGTGTATTCTGTTTAATGTTTGTAATCCGCTCTGGACTTAA
>Ga0316230_1003137_pt1 | contig 13305 bp, 10 predicted proteins | sample TBH18025metaG_FD_206004 | JGI IMG/M metagenome (GOLD analysis project Ga0316230, IMG submission 206004) | Freshwater microbial communities from Trout Bog Lake, Wisconsin, USA - TBH18025 | ecosystem: Environmental > Aquatic > Freshwater > Lake > Hypolimnion/Profundal zone | place: USA: Wisconsin...
TGGGTGGAGACCCCATCATTATGGCAACGGTTGGTGGTGATGCCGCGCCCTACCTCAGCCGCTTAAAACAACTCAATATCGATGCGAGTCATATTCGCCAGATTGATAGTGCATTCACAGCGCAAGCCATGATCACTACCGATCAAGCCAATAACCAAATTACTGCCTTCCACCCTGGCGCCATGGGAGAGTCACACCTCAATCAAGTCTCTGCAGTGGTTGCCGAAAGAAACAAGAACTCCAAAGGAGCGGCCAAATTTGGCATCGTTGCCCCAGATGGCCGCCAAGGCATGTGGGAACACTGCCACCAACTGGCCGAAGCACAGATTCCATTTATCTTTGATCCAGGCCAGGGCTTGCCAATGTTCAATGGTCCTGAACTCTTGGAGCTGGTTGATATTGCTAGTTACTTGGCCGTAAACGACTATGAAGGCGAAATGCTTTCACAGAGAACCGGCCTGAGCTTGGCAACCGTGGCTGAACGAGTCAAGGCCTTAATTGTGACCAAGGGTGCAGAAGGTGCAGATATTTACACCAATGGCAAATGCATCTCAATTCCCCCAGTACCAGCAGCTCAAGTGGTTGACCCCACTGGATGCGGTGATGCATTCCGCGGGGGATTGCTATTTGGACTTGAAAATGGAATGGATTGGGAAACTACCGGTCGCCTGGCCAGCTTGATGGGTTCAATCAAAATTACTCATCAAGGACCACAAAATCACCAACTCAGCAAAGAACAGATAGCCGAACAATTTAAATCCGCTTTTGGCTTTAGCCTCTAAGGCTCGCCCAGGCACAATCAAAATCTGAGCGATAAAAAAAGGGGTCTCGTGAGAGACCCCTTCTAGTAACACCCGTCTGTTTAAGGACGTGTGCCAGTTGGGAAGGGCCAAGCAGCGGCGGATGTTGCTAGTGCAGCTTTCTTAGCCGCGGGCTTTTTTACAGCAGCGCCCGCTTTCTTCGCAGCAGGCTTACTTACTTTTTTTTTGCTACGCGTTTTTTTGCAGCTGGACGCTTAGCAGCAGCTTTTTTAGCAGCAGGCTTCTTAGCAGCAGCTTTTTTAGCAGCAGGACGCTTCTTAGCTACTTTTTTAGCAGCAGGCTTCTTAGCAGCAGCTTTTTTAGCAGCAGGACGCTTCTTAGCTACTTTTTTAGCAGCAGGCTTCTTAGCAGCAGCTTTTTTAGCAGCAGGACGCTTCTTAGCTACTTTTTTAGCAGCTGGTTTCTTAGCAGCTACTTTTTTCTTAGCAGCTGGTTTCTTTGCAGCAGGTTTTTTCTTGGCGATTGCCATAGTCATACTCCTTCACGTGAGGATTGATACAAACTACCGATTAAGAAGACCCGACCACTCATTTCCGCCTGGTTTTGCAACCATTTGGAGCTGACGAGCGAGCCATTCATCGGCGCGCGGCTTGATGCTAAGTGCTGCACGCTAATGAATCTTGGAAAAAAAGCCGTGGCCCCAAAGGACAACGGCTTCTTAAATGTGCTGGAAAAAATAGAGAGAATAGCCCAGGCACCCTTGAGCAAGGGTTTTCGGATTTGAGTCTGTTTTTGCTGACTTCTTAAACTATCCAACCGTCTAATCTCCTATTTAGCCGGCTATGCGCTTACTTACTGCTGACTACTCCCAACTTAGCGCACCGCCAGTTTGATACTCAATAACGCGTGTCTCAAAAAAGTTTCGTTCTTTCTTAAGATCAATCATTTCTGACATCCATGGAAATGGATTCTCTTCATTTGGGAACATCGCGTCAAGTCCTATTTGCAAACATCTGCGATTACAAATGTATCTTAGGTACCCTTTGAACATCGGCGCGTTCAATCCGAGCACTCCACGAGGCATCGTATCTTCGGCATAACGGTACTCTAATTCGACTGCTTTTTCAAAGATAGATTTGATCTCATCTTTGAACGCGGAAGTCCATAACTGCGGGTTCTCCAGCTTGATTTGGTTAATCAAATCGATACCAAAATTGCAGTGCATTGACTCGTCACGAAGGATGTATTGATACTGCTCAGCAGCACCCGTCATTTTGTTTTGACGACCCATTGCAAGTATTTGCGTAAAACCAACATAAAAGAACAATCCTTCCATTACGCAAGCAAAAACGATGAGCGAACGGAGTAACTTTTGATCGTTTTCTAGTGTGCCAGTCTGAAAATTCGGATCAGTTAAGACATCAATAAACGGAATTAAGAATTGATCTTTAGCGCGGATCGATTCAATTTCGTTATACGCATTGAAGATTTCAGCCTGATCTAAGCCCAAAGATTCCACAATATATTGGTAGGCATGGGTATGAATTGCCTCTTCGAAAGCCTGGCGCAATAGGTATTGGCGGCACTCTGGAGCAGTAATGTGGCGATAAGTACCCAAAACAATGTTGTTGGCAGCCAAAGAGTCTGCAGTTGTAAAGAAACCAAGATTGCGCTTAATAATGCGACGCTCATCTTCTGTCAGACCGTTAGGATCTTTCCAGAGCGCAATATCGCGGTTCATGTTGATCTCTTGTGGCATCCAGTGGTTTGCACAGCCAGCTAAATACTTTTCCCAAGCCCATTTGTACTTGAAAGGCACTAACTGATTGACGTCAGTCTTAGCATTAATCACGCGCTTATCAGCAGCATTTACACGTAAAGCGGCACCGCCAGACAAATTAGCTGCTGCTACAGGCGCAGCAGCTTGCGGCGCCATTGCAACTTGATCTGGCTGTGGGCGTTGTGGCTCCACCGCAACTGGCTGCGGTGCAAGACCAGCTTTCGCTAGTGCTGGAGCAACTTCTTCTTCCCAATTCAACATAACTATCTCCTAAATTCTTCTATTTCTGACCAATAAGCAAATGGCTTATTGGCATGCTTCACATTCTTCAAATCCAGCATCGCCTGGGCGCATTGTGCAAACTGGACCATCGGCTTCTACTGCACCAGCAGTATTTGCTGCAGCCGCATCTGTCCCATTTACCCCACCGCCACTGGATACCGAGTTCAACTGACCGCTAGCAACGGTTGATTTCTCAACGTGGGTTGCAGCCATAGTACGGAGGTAATAGGTGGTTTTCAAGCCACGCAACCATGCCAACTTGTAAGTGTCATCCAATTTCTTGCCGGATGCACCACCCATGTAGATGTTCAATGACTGAGCTTGGTCAATCCACTTCTGACGACGGGAGGCCGCCTCAACCAACCAGCTTGGCTCCACTTCAAAAGCGGTTGCATACAAATCACGCAAATCTTGAGGAATGCGATCGATCTTAGACAAAGTGCCATCAAAGTACTTCAAGTCAGCAATCATCACTTCGTCCCACAAGCCGCGGTCTTTCAAATCACGCACCAAGTACTCATTTACTACTGTGAACTCGCCTGAAAGGTTGGATTTCACGAATAAGTTCTGGAATGTTGGCTCGATACAGGCTGAAACACCAATAATGTTTGAAATAGTTGCGGTTGGGGCAATTGCTACGCAATTGGAGTTACGCATACCATGTTGCTTGATACGAGCACGCAAACCACTCCAATCCATGGCGGATGAATTATCTACTTCTACATAGCCGCCACGCTCCTGAGCCAACAATGCTACTGAGTCCTGCGGGAGGATGCCGCGATCCCATAAGGAACCTTTGTAGGTGCTGTAAACACCACGCTCTTCAGCTAGCTCACAAGAAGCCTGGTAAGCGTAGTAGCAAACCGCTTCCATTGAGGTGTCAGCAAACTTCACAGCCTCATCGCTAGCGTAAGGAATACGTTGCATGTGCAAGCAATCCTGGAAGCCCATGATGCCCATGCCGACTGGACGGTGCTTAAGGTTGGAGTTGCGAGCTTTAGCAACAGCATAGTAGTTGATGTCAATCACGTTATCGAGCATACGCATTGCAGTACGTACAGTTCTTTGAAGCTTCTCGTGATCTAAGACCAATTTACCGTTTGCATCAGTAGTCATGTGCGCAGTTAAGTTCACAGAGCCCAAGTTACAAACTGCAATTTCATCCTCATTGGTATTGAGAGTGATCTCAGTACATAAGTTAGAAGAGTGAACTACGCCAATATGTTGCTGCGGGCTACGAATATTGCAAGGATCTTTGAAAGTGATCCATGGGTGGCCAGTTTCAAACAACATGCCGAGCATCTTGCGCCACAATTGCTGCGCCGGAATTCTGCGGAATGGCTTCAACTCACCACGATCGGCTTTTTGCTCGTAAGCAACATAAGCCTCTTCGAAGGCTTTGCCGAACTTGTCATGCAAGTCAGGTGTATTAGAAGGTGAGAACAGAGTCCAGTCACCATTTTCCATCACGCGCTTCATGAATAAGTCAGGAATCCAGTTAGAAGTATTCATGTCGTGCGTACGGCGACGATCATCACCAGTGTTTTTACGCAATTCCAAGAACTCTTCAATATCCAAGTGCCAAGTTTCTAAGTAGGCGCAAACCGCACCTTTTCGCTTGCCACCTTGGTTCACAGCAACTGCAGTGTCGTTCACTACTTTAAGGAATGGCACAACACCTTGTGATTTACCGTTAGTACCTTTGATATGGCTACCTAATGCACGAACGTTGGTCCAGTCATTACCCAAGCCGCCAGCAAACTTAGACAGCAAAGCATTTTCTTTCAATGCTTCATAAATACCGTCAAGATCATCTTCAACAGTAGTCAAGTAGCAGCTTGAGAGCTGTGGACGAGTAGTCGCGGAGTTGAACAAGGTTGGTGTGCTGGACATGAAATCAAATGTCGAGAGGATTTCATAGAACTCAATCGCACGACGCTCACGGTCCATCTCATTCAAAGCCAAGCCCATCGCAACACGCATAAAGAAGGCCTGCGGCATTTCAATGCGGCGCTCTTCAATGTGCAAGAAGTAGCGATCATACAAAGTTTGCAAACCGAGGTAGTTGAACTGCAAGTCACGACTAGCGTTCAAGGCAGCAGCTAGGCGTGGCAAGTCAAACTCACGCATACGTGGGTCGAGCAATTCTGCAGAAATACCTTCATTGATGTACTTCGCAAAATAGGTGCTGTACTCGGCCTGGGTATCGCCTTGCAATACTTCCTTACCAAAGATCTCTTTACGGATCACATGCATCAAGATACGCGCAGTTACCTGGCTATAAGCAGGATCTTTTTCAATCAAAGTACGGGAAGCCAAAATTGCAGAGTCATAGACTTGTGCCATTGGTACGCCATCATACAAATTTTTGATTGTTTCAGTAATGATTGGGGATGCGTCAATATGATTACCTAGGCCTTCACAAGCAGCTTCAATGACAGTACGTAAAGCAGCCATGTCAAGCCACTTCTCAACGCCATTGTCGGTAACCTTAATCCCTGACTCACCAGCCTGATTGGCCGATTGAGCGTCTTGAGAAACTTCCTGCTGAGCAGCGCGTTCTTGATTGCGCTTTTCACGATAAAGAACATAGGCACGTGCAACGTTGTGCTCGCCACTACGCATCAAAGCTAATTCAACCTGGTCTTGAATATCTTCAATGTGAAATGTGCCGCCATTAGGGCGACTACGCAAGAGCGCACGTACGACTGAATGGGTGAGTTGCTCTACTTGCTCGCGTACTCGTGCAGATGCTGCACCTTGACCACCATTTACCGCCAAGAAAGCTTTTGTTACTGCAATGGCAATTTTGGATGGCTCAAAAGCCACCACTGAGCCATTGCGGCGAATAATTTTGTAATCAGACAATTGGGTTGCTTGGGCACCACCAACACCGCCAGCCACAAAACTGGCAGAAGGAGCCTGATTCATTGCTCCTGCAGGACTCAATCCTGGGTTATTCGCTCCAGTAGGTTGACCTGCTGTCTGTGGATTAGCGTATGTCATGTTGCTCCTGCTCTTATATATAGTTATTTGGACAAAAAATCGTTAAAAAACAATGGTGTATTGCTAGATTCAAACACTAGATGTAGTGTTTCGAAGCGCATTAGGCACTAAGTATAGGGAAATATTGGGGCTTTTGTAAGTTTTTTATGACAAAAACTTATTAGTATTTTTACTAATTAATTGAATAATTTGGGAGCATTTTGGTGCGTGATTTTTAGCCCTTTTTAGGTAAAGGCTAAAAAAGTAAGCGTATGCTCACATACAACAATTCGTCTATCGAGAAATCAGCCCATAGGGCATCTTTTCCTCTGAAATTCCTGTCTCTTTTTGGAACTTTTTCCAATCGAAATATATTCCAGGATCGGTTTTTCTGTCGGGCGCAATGTCACTGTGCCCAGCAAATTGGAGATTGGGATAACTTGCCTGTAGCTTCTTGACCAAACTCGTCAAAGTTTTGTACTGATATTCTTCGAACGGTGAATCTCCATCGCCCTCTAGCTCTATTCCAATAGAGAAGTCATTGCATTTTTGTCTTCCCATAAAGGAGGAGATGCCAGCATGCCATGCCCTATCTTGAGTTGAAACAAGCTGCACTAACTCACCAGAGCGCGTAATTAGAAAATGGCTAGACACCTTTTGTCCGGAGATCTCTGCAAAATAAGGATGTGCACTGGAATCTAGCTTGTTCTGAAAAAAATTGATGATGTATTGGCTTGATTCTTTTAATCGAAATTGTCCTGGAGGTAAACTAATGTGATGAATCACCACTAAATCAGGTTGAATATTTTCCGGTCTCTCATCGAAGTTAGGTGAGACACGCCAATTCGCAGAGCCAATCCATCCCCGTTCATCAAGGACATTGAGATGGTCTTGCGAACAATAAAAACGCTGCTCATAAACTCTAGCTTCAGATCTAGGTAGATGCACTTTGCAATGCTGGCATTGCACCATCGACTCTGGCTCCAGAGCCTTTGTATGAGTGGGATCAGAGGATTTTTTCAAACCCTCTTTGACTTGCTTTTGTTTCTTCAACCAAAGGTAGAAAAAATAGCCAACTGCAAAAAATAAAAGCCACTTAAACAAGGGTCATACTCTTTGAAGAATCACTTCTAATACAAAACGGCTACCGACATAAGCGAGCAGTAGCGCAGTGTAAGCACTTAGGACCCAACGCACTGCAGCACGGCCACGCAAACCAACGCGCCAACGCGCTAATAGTAGTCCGGCAAATAAGAACCAAGAGATCAGCGCAAAAATAGTCTTGTGATCAAAGACCAGGGGTTTACCAAACAATGTTTGTGAAAATAGCAATCCAGAAAATACTGTCAGACTTAAAAGTGCAAAACCAACATAGAGCAAGTTAAATAACAAACTCTCCATGGTCATCAATGGGGGCAAATCTTCAAGCCAATGAGAGAGACGACTATCGGGAACAATCGCAAGTTGACGGTGTAGTGCACGATCTTGAACGCTCATGAGCATGGCATGCATTGCGGCCAAGCTGAGCAAGCCAACAGAAATCGTCGCCACGATAAAGTGCCCCTTAAACCAAGGATCAGAAACCGCCTTTGGCGAAATCAATGTGCCAGGGAAAAGGTTGGGAAGCAGAGAGCAGACCAAGGCAAATAAAATTGCCAACCAACGCAAGCTCGAAATAGGCAAAAACCATGACTGAAACCAGTAAAAAGCCAGCCCAACCCAAGCAATGAGAGATAAGTCTTGGGCAAAGCCAAATATGAACCCTTGAGGCGTAAAGACGGAATCATGTAATTCCATGCCGTGAACTACCAAAATTACAAAAATAAAGGTTTGCACAAGTCCTGCCGAGAGCGCAGACTCCTCGCCCCGCTTTGCTTTGACGCTCAAAAAGAGCAATAGCAGTAAATAAAGTACGGGAGCAAGCATTCCGTAAGCTGGGTGACCTAAAATATCCATCTGGAAAGTCTAATCGATAAATGCTAGAAAACATCACCGATCGTCTATCTCGCGTTGTTAAAACAATGCGGGGGCAAGCCCGCCTTACCGAGGCTAATACCGCAGAAATGCTGCGGGAGATTCGTTTGGCCCTGCTGGAGGCCGATGTAGCGCTCCCCGTTGTTAAATCTCTGCTAGAGCAAATTAAGTTTAAAGCCCTAGGCGAAGAGGTTGTAGGTAGCCTCAGTCCAGGCCAAGCCCTTGTTGGTGTGGTGCAGCGCGAACTAGCTCAAGTGATGACGGGTGAGGGCAAGCAAAGCGGTGAGCTCAACCTAGCAACCCAGCCACCTGCAGTGATTCTGATGGCAGGCTTACAGGGTGCCGGTAAAACTACTTCAGTCGGCAAATTGGCTAAGTGGTTACAGGAAAAAAAGAAAAAGAAAGTGCTCACAGTTTCTTGTGACGTTTATCGCCCTGCCGCTATTGAGCAGCTGGAGACGGTGACCAAACAGGTTGGTGCAGAGTTTTTCCCAAGCAACATTAATCAAAAGCCTAACGATATTGCAACTGCCGCCTTAGATTGGGCACGTCGTCATTATTTTGATGTGGTTATTGTTGACACAGCAGGTCGCTTAGGTATTGATGAAGCGCTCATGCAAGAAATCAAAACTTTGCATGCTAGCTTAAACCCAATCGAGACCTTATTCGTAGTAGATGCAATGCTTGGTCAAGATGCCGTTAATACCGCCAAAGCCTTCCATGACGCACTCCCCCTAACTGGCGTCATCCTCACTAAGCTAGATGGGGATTCACGCGGGGGTGCTGCTTTATCTGTTCGTCAAGTTACGGGTGTGCCACTCAAATTTATTGGTGTAGCCGAGAAGATGGATGGCTTGGAAGCGTTCGATGCAGAGCGTATGGCTAACCGCATCTTGGGTATGGGCGATATTCTGGCTTTGGTTGAACAAGCACAACAACATGTAGATGTTGCTAAAGCAGAAAAATTAGCTAGCAAGATTTCTAAGGGCGGCTTTGATCTGGAAGACTTTCGGGATCAACTCATGCAAATGCAACAAATGGGTGGCATGGCGAGTTTGATGGACAAGCTACCTAGCCAGGTGGCTCAAGCTGCGTCCAAAGCAAATCTGAGCAACGCAGACAAACAAACTAAACGCATGCGTGGAATCATTGATAGCATGACACCACGTGAGCGGACGAAACCTGAGTTGCTAAAGGCAAGTCGCAAACGTCGCATCGCTGCCGGCGCTGGCGTAGAGGTACAAGAAGTCAATCGCCTACTCGCTCAATTTGAGCAAATGCAAACCATGATGAAGCAATTCAAAGGCGGAAAAATGGCGCGCACTATGGCTGCAATGGCTGCCAAAGGAGCCGCCAAAGGCATTGGCGGACTCTTTAAAAAATAACCGAATAATTGTTGTAAAGCGCTTAAGCCAGTGAATTAACTCACTGTGGTCTTTGCTGCTTGAACGGCCGCAATCACTTTTTCTTTAATTTGTGTCAGAGCAATATTTTGTGACTCGGTATCGGTGCGGGCTTTAAATTCCACTTGAGAATCAGCCAAGCCACGATCACCAATAACAACGCGGAATGGGGCGCCAATCAGCTCCCAGTCAGCAAACATTGCACCCGGACGCTCATTGCGATCATCCAAAATCACATCGATGCCGGCAGCCAATAACTCAGCATGCAATTGATCGCATGCCGCTTTGACCTGTTCTGACTTCTCGTAACCCATCGGACAGATGACTACTTCAAATGGCGCCATAGAGATTGGCCAAATAATCCCCTTCTCATCGTGCCCTTGTTCAATTGCCGCTCCAAGTAAACGCGTCACGCCAATGCCATAGCAACCCATCACCATCGGCTGCGCTTTACCTTGTTGATCCAAGTAAGTACATCCCATTGCTTCTGAATAGCGCGTGCCTAATTGGAAAACATGACCCACTTCAATTCCACGGCAGATATCAACGACACCTTTACCGTCCGGCGAAGGGTCACCAACTACCGCATTACGAATATCCAAAACAAGTGGTTCTGGCAAATCGCGTCCCCAGTTCACACCAGTCAGATGATGGCCAGCATCATTAGCGCCACAAACAAAGTCAGACATATTCGCAACGGTACGATCCGCCGCGACAGTAACATCAGCGCTCACGCCAACGGGGCCTAAATAGCCAGCAGGTGCGTTACAGGCTTGTTTGATTTCAGCCTCAGTAGCAAAGCGAGACTCTGCCATTCCAGGGATCTTGCTAGCCTTAACCTCGTTGAGTTCATGATCACCACGAACTAACAACATAAAGAGTTTTGCTGGGCCTTTTTCTTGATCAGCAGCGAATAACAAAGACTTCACTGTTTTTTCTAATGGGATGTTTAAAAACTTTGCAACCTCTGTGCAATTTGTCTTATCAGGTGTTGGTACTTTTGCCATCGCTTCAGTTGCAGCAGCGCGCCCCGCAAGCAATGACAAAGACTCAGCAGCCTCTAGATTGGCGGCGTAATCAGAGTTCGGGCAATACACAATGGCATCTTCGCCGGTATCTGCAATCACATGAAACTCTTGGCTGCCTGATCCACCGATGGCACCATTATCAGCGGTCACTGCGCGGAACTTAAGCCCCATGCGCTTAAAGATGCGGGTATAGGCATCAAACATGATTTGGTAAGACTTCTTCAAGCCTTCGATGTCACGATCGAATGAGTAGGCATCTTTCATGCTGAACTCGCGACCGCGCATGATTCCAAAACGAGGGCGACGCTCATCGCGAAACTTAGTCTGAATTTGATAAAAATTAATTGGTAACTGTTTATAGCTCTTAATTTCATTACGAGCTAAATCAGTAATCACCTCTTCTGAGGTTGGCTGAATCAAAAAATCACGATCATGGCGATCTTTGATACGCAGCAACTCTGGACCCATTTTTTCCCAACGACCAGTCTCTTGCCACAATTCGGCAGGCTGAATCATTGGCATGAGTAATTCAACTGCACCAGCACGATTCATCTCTTCGCGAATGATGTTTTCCACCTTGCGAATCACCTTTAATCCGAGCGGCAAGTAGTTATAAATACCAGCACTCAGTTTGCGAATTAAACCTGCACGAACCATGAGCTTGTGCGAGACCACCTCAGCGTCAGAAGGGGCTTCTTTTAGCGTGGCGAGAAATGATTGTGATGCTTTCATGTATGGATATAATCAAATCATTGATTTTAAAGGATTTGGGGCACGATCATGCTTGACCGTGAAGGGTATAGACCCAATGTCGGCATTGTCCTCCTTAACAGCCGTAACGAGGTTTTCTGGGGAAAACGCGTTGGGCAGCATTCGTGGCAGTTCCCGCAGGGCGGGATAGCTCATGGCGAAAGCCCTGAACAAGCAATGTACCGCGAATTGCATGAAGAGGTTGGCTTGCTGCCGGAACATGTCCAGATTATTGGACGAACCAGGGACTGGCTCCGCTACGATGTCCCTGAAGAATACCTACGCCGTCAACATGCAACCCGGATTCATCGCGCAGCCTATCGAGGTCAAAAACAAATCTGGTTTTTACTGCGCTTCGTAGGGCTAGATAGCGATATCCAATTGCGAGCTACCGAGCATCCAGAATTTGATGCATGGCGTTGGGTTCCATTTTGGATCCAACTTGATGCCGTTATTGGCTTTAAGCGAGAAGTCTATCAACTGGCTTTATCCGAACTGGCTCGCTACCTTGCAAAAGGCGTGCGGTTGCAGCAACTTGCGTGGGGAACTCCTCTAGACTTACTGCAGTCCTTTTATTCAAAAGGTGAAGATAGCTCCCATGAATCCACTAAATCGGACAAAGAACAAGAATGAACTCATACTTGCGCAAGCTTAGCCTGTATATCTGCTGTATCTGTGCAGCTACTATTTTATCTGGATGTGCCAGTGATCCCATGGAAAGCGGTCTAGATCCATTTGCGCCGATGGTATTCAAGGAGGGGTCAACAAAAATGCCTCTCAGCCCACCCAATCCCTCAAGCCTGGTACCTTTTTACGTCTCCCCGCAGACTATATTTAAGTTTGCAGTTGATACCGATTCCATCATGATTGGCGCAGATGGCGTCACTCGGTATATCGTTGTTCTTACCAGCCCAAATGGTAATCAACAAACACAATACGAAGGTATTCGTTGTGACTCATATCAGTGGAAGCTTTACGGCATGTTTGAGAACAATGCATGGAGAGAAAATCCATTGGGCTCATGGCAAGATATCAAGCTGCATTCACCAAATCGTTATCAAGCTGCCCTAGCGCAGGGTGCATTTTGCAGCTTTAATGATCAAGAAAAAAGCTTGAGTGTGGTAATCAAGGCCCTAAATCCGAACAGCTTTACTGGTGGCACAAAGCCAACGAATTCATACGGAATAGTTAATTAATCTGCGATTCTAGTAAGACAAGTCCCGATTTTCTCGCCAGCTAAAAGGCGAGTTAAGACTTCTGGCTCACGTCCCGAGGCAATGATCGTGGATGCGCCTGTTTGTACTGCAATCTTGGCTGCCAATACCTTGGTAAGCATTCCGCCCTTACTCAGCTCGCTCGCTGCTCCGCCCGCCATCTTTTCTAGAGCAGGATCGCCGGCAATGGCATCAGTCAACAAGATTGCATCTGGATTCTGGCGCGGATCGGCAGTAAATAAGCCACCTTGATCGGTCAGTATTACCAGTAGATCTGCATGAACCAGGTTTGTTACCAAAGCAGCCAAGCTATCGTTATCACCAAATTTAATTTCATCCGTAACCACTGTGTCATTCTCGTTAATGATGGGTACTACACCCAACTTCAACAACGTTTCTAAGGTCCCTTTTGCATTGGCATTGCGCTCAGAGTTGGCCAGATCAGCATTTGTCAGCAAAACCTGTGCACTGCGCAAATTAAATCGCGCAAAACAACTCTCATACACCTGCACTAAACCCATCTGTCCAACTGCAGCTGCAGCCTGAAGCTGATGAATTTCTTGTGGGCGCTTTACCCAACCTAATCGCTGCATACCTTCTGCAATAGCACCTGAGCTCACCATCAGCACCTCGTGACCAACCTTTAGTAAGCCTGCAATTTGCTCGGCCCACATGGCAATAGCGGCATGATCTAAGCCCTCACCATTATTGGTAACCAGGCTTGAGCCCACTTTAACAACGATACGTTTGGTTTGTTTCAGGTTCATGGCAAATGAAGGTGCTTAATCACACTTTAATCTGGTGTCTTATCTTGGTTTTTTACTTCGTCTTGATCTTGATAACGAGGATCGGCTGCGCGCTCCTCGGCATCATCGCGATCACGGCGTACAGAATCCAAATAGTCTTGCAAGGAATAACAGAGCTTATCGCAACCCAAGCCAGTTAAGGCCGAGATTTCAAATACGGGGCCTTTCCACTTGAACTGTTTCACAAAGTCAGCCACCACTTTTTTACGATCCTCTTCAGGAATCATGTCGACCTTGTTTAAAACTAGCCAACGTGGCTTTTCGACCAAAGCTTCATCATATTTACGTAATTCATTCACGATCGCTTTAGCATCGGCCACCG
>Ga0316230_1003141_pt1 | contig 13298 bp, 10 predicted proteins | sample TBH18025metaG_FD_206004 | JGI IMG/M metagenome (GOLD analysis project Ga0316230, IMG submission 206004) | Freshwater microbial communities from Trout Bog Lake, Wisconsin, USA - TBH18025 | ecosystem: Environmental > Aquatic > Freshwater > Lake > Hypolimnion/Profundal zone | place: USA: Wisconsin...
GCTGAGGGTTCCAGTCGCAACCGTGGCAGCGTTTACGAGCCTCGCCTGTGTTTTGCAACTGGCAACCACTCCATGGCTCTTCTCAGCCCGCGCGACAAATCAGAATCCGAAAGGTCTAGTTCTTCGGCGCTCCGCAGCGGTAACCGTTTGGCTCACGGGAACGGCGATGTTGTTCTTTTATTACATCCAGCGCGGGTGGCCTAGAGACTCTGATTCCAATTTATTCCGCGCAATCATGTTCGGTGGAACTGTTGCTCTTGGCGCTGTCGGTCTCATAGTTGTCGGTGTCATCTCGCGACGCGGCGGGCGGCTCCCAAGTTGGTTTCGCTGATTGTGAGCAAATAATCGCCTTTCCACTCAGTATCCCGTTTTGGGATTGTGAGTGCCTTGGGCTGTTATTGTCAGGTAACCGCTTTGTTCTGCAATCTTCCCGACAGTAGTGCATTGCCGAGGCACTTCGGCACTTCGCACCTACGCGCTGGCTACGGGCTCACGCGGAAAGTCGGGTGGAAGATTCTCACCGCAGTGTTGCTTGAGCTCCAATAAAAAGCGCGGTCGATCCGGCAACTCGCCTGAGTGGACGATTGTCGTACCGTTGGCCCCTTTGACTGTAACGGTGCGGCCCTTGCCCTTCTCGCCAGTGTTGATCTCTACGATCTCGCCCCATCGAATCTGCTTATTTCGCCAAAACCAATAGACCTGTTTTAGTCCGTCATGGGAGACAATCAACGTCCCGGGGATTGAAGACAGAGAGGCCAAGACACCGACACCGAGTGCCGCTCCGGTTATGAAATCCCACGGCTTCCCTAAGCCTTGTTTCACATAGTCCGGGACAAGAAAACTCATCCTCAGAGCGACGAACAACCATGCCCACACAACGAACCATCTCGGGGCAAATTCGATCTGGTCATGGTTTATGATCTTCGCGGACCTCCGACTCTTGATCATGCCAGTGAGGATCAGCCCGAGTGCAATCCAGAAAATCAGATTGATCGTCCAGTGAATCGTCTTCCAAATCATCGGTCCATCTTACCCCGACTGCATCCTTCTACTTTTACATTGTGAGCAGATAATCGCCATATCACTCACAATCACATAATGACGCGAGCGGGGCGGAAGGGAACTTGGAACGCGCTTCGCGCGGCTTTCATAGAACCCACCCCAGCTTGCCAAAAGAGGCAAGATAGGATGGGGCACCCGGACGGGGCAGCCGACACCGGCTCAACTCGCTCTTACCATTGGTTTCGCTTGCGCAACTCCGTGATGTGGGCGACGTGGTGCCTGCCGTGCCAGGCATAGACTCCGAGCATCAGGTCGAGCGACATCAGTCCCGCCTCCGGATGGGTTATTTTCCGCTCCCAGTCTTCAGGTTTCAGGCTGCGCAGTAGCACGACCCAGCGGGAGTGTAGATTGTCCACCAAGGCCAGGCTCACGTCGATCGGAGTGACGCGGCTGTCGGCCAGATCGGCCCAGGCGGCTTGGTTGTAAGGCTTGATTGTCGGATTGTCTTCGGTAAGAGCCAGTTTGTACCGGACGTAGGAGTTCATGTGGCTATCGGCCAGATGATGGATCACTTGCCTCACTGTCCATCCGCCCTCGCGATAAGGCGTGTCCAGTTGCTTTCCGTTAAGACCGGTCACCGCCTGCCTTAGAAGTTCAGGAACGGCCGCAATGGTTTCAATTAGTTTCTTGCGCTCTTCCGGCGTGTTCGGTCCCCTGTTCCTATCGAACTTCCCGATTGGATAACGTAAGTCTTCCATCTTCGTTCCTCCACCCAATGTCACCGCTCTCGCAGAATACACTTTGCTGCGGCGATTGTATTCAGAGCGTCCTACCCCTCAATAATAGAGTTAACCAGAACTTGAAAACAGTGATGTCGCAGGCAAAAACTCAGCGCGACCTTCGTGAGCGCAAACCCTGGCAGCAGAGTTGTGCATCTAAATGTCTGCTTCCGGTAAGACCAATGCCCAAACAAGACACTTTCGATGCCTATGTCGAGCCTCTTCTGATCTCCCGCGAACCGCGACTCTGTGCCTACCTCGCGAGGCTGAACGAGTTCCGCAAATGGGTACTCACGGAGGTGGATGCGCAGGCAAACTACACCGACCGGTACGCCCTGCCTGCTCTGGAGACCTATGATCGCAGCGGCTCTGTGGCGAATCGCGTCGTAGTCAATCCTCTGTACGACACGCAACATCAGGAGATTTACCGTCGCGGGGCAGTCGGATTGCCATACACCGAGGCGGCTCCACACCTGCTCAGTTTTACCATGGGATTCTTGCTCTCCCAAGCCGACATAAGCCTTCACTGCCCTGTCACGCTCACGGGAGCCGTCGCCTATGTGCTCGGTTTCCACGCGAGCAAGGACATGCGTGAAAAGTATCTGCACCAGCTCACCCGCACGGATGCATGCACCATGACCGGTGGAACCTGGGTGACTGAACTGCATGGCGGCAGCGACGTCGGCGCCACTACAACCACTGCCGTTCCGCAAGGCGGACACTTTGCTCTGCATGGATTGAAATGGTTCACCAGCAATGCGAATAGCAGCCTGGCGATTGCCACGGCACGACCGCAGGGGGCCGAACCAGGCACGGCTGGCCTGGGACTGTATCTCGTTCCGAGCCATTTGGAGGATGGGAGTTCGAACCGCTATGTCATTCGCCGGTTAAAAGACAAGCTCGGGACTAAGGGACTCCCGACGGGAGAAATAGAACTGCTTGGAGCCGAAGCCTTGGAAATTGCAGGGCCGCCGCACGGATTCAGATTCATGATGGCGGCGCTCGAATACAGCCGGGTACACAATGCGGTGGGTGCGGTTGGCGTGCAGCGACGGGCGTTGCGCGAAGCCATGGAGTGGGCCAAGTCACGCAGAGCTTTTGGCCACAGGCTTGTCGAATATCCGATGGTGCAGGACGAACTGCTCGGAATCCGCGTGCGCTTTGAGGCGGGCGCGCTGTTGGCATTTGAGGCGGCGCTCACTTTCGATGCCGCAATTGAGGACACGAAGAAAGGCACCTGGCTTCGTCTGGTCACCGCGCTTGCCAAGTACCTTACTGCAGAAGATGCAATTCGCGCGAGTCGCGCGACTCTCGAACTGGTCGGCAGCAACGGATACACTTCGGATTTTCCGATTGCCCGCATTTACCGCGACGCGCAAGTCCTCACCGTATGGGAGGGGCCCGCGAATATTCAAGCTCTGGAATTGCTGCGCCTTCTCGCGCCTAGATACAGAGGCGCGGTCGAGTACGAGCACCGCGTTCGCCGCATCATTGATTGTCTGCCCGATGCGATGTCATCACTTCGGCGTGCACTTGACTCAAGGCTGCAGGCCGACCTCGCCGCGATTGCGTTTGTCATAGCCGACGATGCACGCTCGCAGCGATATGCGAGAAAGCTCCTTGATCGCTTGAGTCACAGCTTCGCGTTCGCACTCATGTGCGAGACCGCCGCGCACTGTCACTCGAACGGCGACGAGCGCCGAGTGTTGACAGCAACGCGTTATTACGAACAACTGGACGAGCCGAAGATCGGCGCAGAGGACGAACGAGTGCGCCGTTCAGCATTCGAACTGCTAGAGGATTGACACGGTATCTGTTCGTAGCAAGTTAAAATGTCCGCTTTTTGTAGCAAGTGAAGTGTCCGGTTCTGGTTAATCTCCCGCAGCCGTCGTGGCGGTGGGAAAGTGGGAAACGCGAAGCGTTTTCCAAGGCGGCGGAGCCGCTGTCTTTTCCACCGCCCCTCGCGCTGCTCCTTGTATGATTGGGGAACCCTGAGCCGTGTAGTGTCCGAGCCGGTGGGGTCCGTAGCTTATGCTCAGAGTTCCGTCCAGATGCTGATGTACGGTTACGTTGCAGCCCGCCAGGGTGCTCCGCCAACGGGTGCGCTCGATCTGCAAGACCAGGTTCTGAAAGCTCACCGTATTGTCACGGCTGACCGAACGTTCGAACTGCAACGAGAACACCAGATCCAGGTCACGTCGGCGGCAGGCGACAAAGGCATTGCCACGCTGCGCCGCCGGCACTTGAAAGCGGCGGTTGAACTCGGCGATATACTCATCGCGCAGAAAATCGTTGGCAGCAGTCACGCTATGGATCCCACGCAGGCGCAACTCCTGTGGCAGGCGTCCTTGCCAGGTCCCGAAGTTGCGCTCGCTGCGGCCTCGCGCCTGCGGCGAGTAGGCCGGGATCATCTGCACGCCCAGTTCGCGCAGTGCCCGGCCCAACTGCGTTAGCCGGTGCGGATCGACTTTGCCTCCCGCCTTGGGCGTCAGCCAGAAATGGCTGCCGCGGTCGCTGTACAAGGCGCAGAACAGGCCCTTGTGCTCAATCACCTCGCGCAGGGCGGCCATGACCGTCGCCGTCGATTCCTCTTCCACCAGCTGCGCGTAGTAGATCTCGGTCGTGGCGTCGTCCAGGATTACGATCAGGTCATACCAGCGCTCGTCCTGAAACCAGCGATGACGGCTGCCGTCGATGTGCAGCAGCATGCCCGGCAGCGGCCGCCTCTCGCGCCGCTTGCGATGCACCCCGCGCTTGCGCCCTCGCTTGACCAGCCCAGCGCCTTGCAGCGCCGCCTTGACCAAGGTGTAACTCAACTCGATGCGGTGCACCTCGCGCAACTTCTCGTGAAAGTGCCGAACGTTCAGATCGAAGTACTGGTCGCGATAGAGCCCCAGCACCTGCTCGATGGTCGAAACCGGCACCCGCTTCGGACTGGGCTGCCCGCGCCGCCGGTCAAACAGCCCGTCATAACCGAACTCCTCGTAGCTCGCTCGGTAGCGACGCATCGAACGGTCGCTGACGCCGAGAATCTCGGCCGCCTGCCACCACGTAATCTTCTTCGCCATCGCACGCAAAATCACTTCTTGTACCTTCATTGCCCGCTCCACGGCGGCCTTCGAGTAACTCTCCATACCTTCCATGGTCAGCTACTCTCGCCGCCCCGAAAAAGCGGACAGATCACTTGCTATCTCAACCGGACATATCATGTGCTAACGACAGTATTCATCCGAGCCGCTGGAAAAATCTCGTCTCTCCTGCCATAATCCGCCGTCGGGAAGTACGCAGGTGGGGATCCACCCAGGAGGACGCGATGACATCTACTGCAGCCGTCGGCGGCACAGCTCACGAACAATTCAAGGCAGCACGAGATCTCCTGCTGAAATATCGCGAGGATTACGCCAGCGCCTATGCGCAGTTCCAGTGGCCCGCTCTGCAGAATTTCAACTGGGCACTGGACTGGTTCGACGTCATTGGCCGTGGCGAACGCCGTGAGCAGACAGCACTCTGGGTCATGCATGAGCGTGGTGGAGAGGCGAAGCTGAGCTTCGGGGAACTCTCGCAACGATCTTCACAAGTGGCGAACTTCCTGCGCAGCCTGGGAGTGCGCCGTGGCGATCGTGTGCTGCTCATGCTTGGCAATGTGCCGCAGTTGTGGGAATCGCTTTTGGCGGCGATGAAACTGGGTGCCGTCGTGATCCCAACAACGACTTTGCTCACCGCGGACGACATCACCGATCGCATGTTACGCGGTAATGTGCGCCACATCATTGCGACCGCCGAACTGGCACCGAGGTTTGACCACGTGACTGCCTTAAGCCGCATATCGGTGGGTGGAGCTGTGCCGGGATGGCGCGAATTCGAGGAAGGGTACAGCCATTCCAGCAACTTCGAACCGGATGGCGAAACCAAAGCCACTGATCCCTTACAGCTCTATTTCACCTCCGGGACCACCAGCAAGCCGAAGGTCGTGTTGCACAATCATGCGAGCTATCCGGCGGGGCACCTTTCCACCATGTACTGGATCGGACTGAAGCCGGGAGACGTCCACTGCAATCTCTCCTCGCCCGGATGGGCCAAGCACGCTTGGAGCTGCGTGTTTGCTCCCTGGAACGCTGAAGCCACGGTGTTCGCATTCAACCAGGCGCGCTTTAGTGCACCAGCCCTGCTGAATGCGCTGGTGACCGCCGAAGTATCGGTGTTTTGCGCTCCGCCCACGGTTTGGAGAATGCTCGCGCAGGAAGACCTTGGCGCATACAAGGTGAAGTTTCGCGAATTGGTCAGCGCCGGTGAACCACTGAATCCCGAGGTGATCGAACGGGTTCGCGGTGCATGGGGCATCACCATCCGCGACGGCTATGGACAGACCGAAACCACGGCACAGTTGGGCAATCCTCCAGGGCAACCATTGAAGATGGGCTCCGTCGGGAGGCCGCTGCCCGGGTATCGTCTTGCATTGATCGACGTCAACGACCAGGAAGCGGACGAGGGTGAACTGTGCATACGTCTCAATCCTGCGCCACTTGCTCTGATGCCGGGCTATCAGGACGACAACGGGAAGCTTGTGCCGGTGAATGGCCCGCTCTATCGGACTGGCGACGTGATGTCGCGGGACTCGGATGAATACTTCACATTCGTTGGCCGCGCCGATGATGTCTTCAAGGCCTCGGACTATCGCATCAGTCCGTTCGAACTCGAGAGCGCACTGGTAGAGCATCCAGACGTAGTGGAGTGCGCAGTTGTGCCATCACCGGACCCGATCCGTACAGCCATTCCAAAGGCGTTTGTAATTCTGCGGACCGGAGTTGAGCCTTCCCGCGAAATTGCGCTTTCGATCTTTAAGCACATTCGGCAGGTTCTTGCGCCGTACAAGAGAATTCGGCGCATTGAATTTGCGGACTTGCCAAAGACAATCTCAGGCAAGATACGCAGAGTGCAGTTGCGGAAAGCGGAGGCCGTTCAGGTGCAATCGGGCGAACGTGTGCAGATGGAATATCGTGAGGAGGACTTTCCGGAGCTGCGCTAGCGCAGTGCGTCGGAAGTACGTGACGGAATTCGGAGGGAGCCATAGGGGGCCTTCGACTCCGCAAGCCGCGAACAACGCGGCTTGCTCCGCTCAGGATGACAGCGGCTTTATTTGTGACGCGGGGGTGCTTCGCTTCGCTCAGCAAGACACTTCAAACCTGATACTTCAAACACGACACTTCAAACACGACACTTCAAACCTGACACTTCAAACCTGACACTGACTAGTCAGGGTTTTGCCGCTGTGCGAGTGCCTGCCCGGTGTAGCTCTTCTTCACCTTCGCTACCTGCTCTGGAGTTCCCTGCGCAACGATTCGTCCGCCCTCTTCACCACCCTCGGGACCGAGGTCGATGATCCAGTCTGCGTTGCGAATCACGTCGAGATTGTGCTCGATGATGATGATGGAGTTGCCGAGATCGGTGAGCCGATGCAAGACCTCCAGCAGGCGGCTCACGTCTTCAAAGTGCAACCCGGTCGTCGGCTCATCGAGCAGGTATAGGGTTCGCCCAGTTTGACGTTTGCTCAACTCGCGGGCTAGCTTTATGCGCTGTGCTTCACCGCCGCTCAGGGTCACAGAAGATTGACCAAGGTGAATGTATCCCAGACCTACGTCGACAAGCGTCTGCAGTTTCTGGCGGGCCTGCGGAAAGTTTTCCAGAACGGTAAGCGCTTCGCTGATAGGCGTATCGAGCAGGTCGGCGATGGAGTATCCCTTGTAATGCACGGCCAGCGTCTCGCGGTTGTAGCGCTTGCCACCACAGACTTCGCAGAGCACATATACGTCGGGCAGAAAATTCATTTCAATGCGGCGCTCGCCTTCGCCCTGGCAGGCTTCGCAGCGTCCGCCGGAAACGTTAAAGGAGAAACGGCCCGCCTTGTAGCCTCGCTCGCGCGACTCCGGCAGCATGGCGTACAACTCGCGGATCTGGGTAAAGACACCGGTGTAAGTCGCGGGATTTGAGCGCGGAGTGCGGCCAATCGGAGACTGATCGATGCAGATCACTTTGTCGATCTCCTCGGCTCCGGTGATCGACTTGTGAGCGCCTGGTTCCTGCCGCGATTTATAAATCTTCTGTGCCAGCGCGGCGTAGAGAATATCATTTACAAGTGTCGATTTACCGGAGCCAGAGACACCGGTCACTACGGTCATCACACCGAGCGGAAAACTCACGTCCACGTTTTTTAGATTGTTTGCGCGTGCGCCCAGCACGGCAATAGCATGACCATTGACGGTGCGCCGCTCGTCCCGCACGGGGATCGTTTTGCGCCCGGAGATGTATTGCCCGGTCAGTGAATCGGCTACCCGCGCGATCGCCTCAGGAGTGCCCGCAGCGACTAACTCTCCACCGAGTTTGCCTGCGCCCGGTCCAAGATCAATCACATAGTCTGCGCGGCGAATTGTCTCTTCATCGTGCTCCACAACAAGCACGGTATTGCCGAGATCACGCAACGCTTCGAGCGACTGCAAAAGCTTTTCATTGTCGCGCGCATGAAGCCCAATCGAAGGCTCATCCAGCACGTAGAGCACGCCGCGAAGTTTGGAGCCAATCTGCGTCGCGAGCCGAATGCGTTGGCCCTCGCCGCCGCTTAAGGTTGCCGCCGAACGATCCAGTGAAAGGTATCCCAGCCCGACATGGTTGAGGAAGCCGAGCCGCTCACGGACCTCGCCGACGATGCGCCCGGCAATTTTCTCGTCGCGCCCGGTGAGTTCGATACCGGCTGCCGCATCCTGCGCACGCGAGATGGGGAGGGCTGTGAACTCAGAGATACTCATGCCGTTTACCTTCACGGCGAGGCTCTCAGGACGCAGCCGCCGTCCATGGCACACCTGGCAAGGAGTTGCTGACATGTACTGCATCAGGTACTCGCGATAGGCCTCGGTCGTCACCTCTTCCAACGTGCGTTTGTGGAAGGCGAGAATGCCCTTGAATCCCGTGCGTGCGCGCTTTGAAGGATCGCCATAAAGCAGAAAGCTCTGCTGTTCCTCTGGGAGCTGCTCGAAGGGCGTAGTCAGATCAATATTCTTGTCTGCCGCGGCGTGCTTGACCATCGCCTGCAGAGAAACCGAGCCTGCTCCGGGGCCTAGCCCGCCATCGAGCAGCGGCTTCGACCAATCGACAATCACCTTTGCCGGATCAAAATCAAATTTGGAGCCGAGTCCGTTGCACTCCGGGCAAGCACCATACATGCTGTTAAAGCTGAACGAACGCGGCTCAAGCTGGGCGACATTGACGCCGCACTGCGGACACGCCATGCGCGATGAGTACAGATGTTCATCACCACCGACTACGCTAACTACGAGCAGTCCGGAACCAAGCTTCATGGCAACTTCAACGGAGTTGGCCAGCCGTTTTTCGATTCCTTCTTTGACCAGCAGACGATCCACCACTACTTCAATCGTGTGATTGCGCCGCTTGTCCAGCTTGATTTCCTCATCAATGGAGCGTAGTTCGCCGTCGATCCGCGCCCGGGTAAATCCGTGAGCCGCCAGCTTCTCTAATTCTTTGGTGAATTCACCTTTTCGCCCGCGCACAATCGGTGCCATCAGCATGACCCGTGGTTCGGTTCCAGCGCCAGCACCCTCGGCTAACTCCATCACCCTTGCCGTGACCTGCTCCACGGATTGGCGCGTGATCTCCTTACCGCAATTTGGGCAATGTGGAATACCTATGGAGCTGTAGAGCAGGCGTAAATAGTCGTAAATCTCGGTGATTGTCCCGACTGTGGAACGAGGGCTACGCGAGGTAGTCTTTTGTTCAATCGATATGGCAGGACTCAGGCCATCGATAGAGTCTACGTCGGGCCGCTCCATCTGATCGAGAAACTGCCGCGCGTAGGCGGAGAGGGTCTCGACATAGCGACGCTGTCCCTCGGCATAGATGGTGTCAAAGGCAAGTGACGATTTGCCTGAACCACTCAGTCCGGTGATCACCGTCAACGTGTTGCGCGGGATCTCAACGTCGATGTTTTTCAGGTTGTGCTGGCGCGCGCCGCGCACCGTGATGTTGCGGATACCCATGGGTTCAAGTCCAGGTGAACCACTCTGCTGCCTGGCTCCGCGTTTGGTACAAGGCCAGCCGTAATTAGACGTGCCTCCACAGACGGGGTAGAAAGGACATGAAGATAGTTCAACTCAGTAATCTTATTTGCCAATAGCGGTTTGGGTCAATTCGTCGCATATTGGTTTCAGGTACTCTGGGCGATATGGCACTTCGGTGGTGAGTAAAGATTTTAGAAAGTCACGGATTTGGGACGTTTCGGTGTTGCGAATCACAAAGTTTACGAACGCAACACAGATAACATGAAATAGGAACGAAATACTTAATACTGTCTGGGCCTTGAGTTCAGCACTAAACGATAAAGGGTACAAAAGTGATTTCGCTTGTAATGTCGCTCGCATTGATCGCCGTGATCATTCTTTCGCTCGCCGCAGGGGTTGGACTCGGCTACGCAATTATTTTTGGAATTCTCTACCTGTTCGACCGTAGCCGTCAGATGATCAAAGCCGCTCCAGCTCAAGTTCTGAGCACGCCAGCAGGCAGCGATTAATTGCTGCCCAAGCCCAGCGTTCGTAGCTGAGATTCAGCTTGCCTGGAAATCGATAAGAATCCCCGCCAGATTTTGACGAGAACGTCACCCACTAAATCAATGTCCTGATCCCGCAAGAACCCTTGCGCTACTTAGGCTGTTGCCTCTGCTGCTGTAGCTGCTGCAGTTCCTTGAAGAGCTGCTCCGGAGTCTTTGGTGCGTTTGGGTCCGGTTGTTGCGGTGGTGGTGTTTGCGGGGCCTGGTCCACCTGGGTTTCTGTGTTCGGCATCGGAGCTGCCTCTTCTGGAGGCGTGCGATCCGGTTGACTATCGTCGGGCGGCTGTTGGAAGGCCGGTTGTGGCCGCCCCATCGATTGCGCTTGCGCCGTCTCGGGAGGCTGGTTGGATTGTTGCGTCAGCAGTACACGGGCTACAACGTCCTGCTTGCCTAGAGTTCCTAGAATTACATAATCGTATGGAGTACCACGCAGAAGCGCTGCGATGACCTGCTCAGGGGTGCCCGGGCCAAGTTTCACTGCAACGCGCTCGGTTGGGGAGGCTCCTTCAATGGATGCGCCAGTCGCGCGGTGTATACCGCTCAGCACATCACTCAAAGTGGAATTTGGCGCATCAATGGTGAGTTGGCCATTTTCCATCGTCACCTCCGGCTTCACCGGTGCGCTGTTCATCAGGGTTGCAGGCATCGGTGGCATGATCTGTGCCGGAAGCTGCTGGACCGGAGCTGGGGCCGCAGCTTTGGTGGATTTCTTCAGAACTGCTTTCTTATGGGTGGGCGGCTTTTGGACTTCAGCTGCCTGCGAGGCGGTCTGCCAGGCACAGGCTAGAAGCGGCGTCAACACCAGCACGCTCGTTATGGCTATCGCTCTTTTCATTGCAGGCTCCCGCCTTGCTGGGAAACTCACTCGCCCGATTCTAAACCGTTCCACGTTTTGGATGCACCTGTACTTCTGTTCTCGCTTGCGAATCTGCTTCTTCTGCGATTCGGCGGACATCTCAGCTTGCCGTAACGGCCTTCCGAAAGCGAACATCTACCCCGGCACGCGGGGCATCTATTCTGCTTGGATGCAGGATGTGCAAGCCGCATTCTGAGGTCCAGCGAAGAGTCTCCATGCGATTGATCTCAATCGCGTGATTCTATGACCGGAGAGAAAATGTTTAGCAATCCCTGCTCGGTGCGCAAAATCTTGCTTCCTGCGATTGCGGGCTGCCTGCTATGGGCCGTCACGGCTGTTGCTCAGGAGTGCTCCCAAGCCAGTGAAATTGAACCCGCCTTGCGTGCCGCGATCGATAACGCAGCGTCACAATTCATTCTGGACGCATCCCGAGGAGACGTGCAAAGCCTCCGCTATGGGGCAATTCCCACTCTGGCTGCGGCCTTTGATGGCGTCCAGCAGGCCGTCACGCATGACAAGGGCAAACTTGGAGATCAGGTCGCGATTCGCCGGGATTATTTCTTCGACGCATCCAAGGCCACCGCTCCGCTTCCGCGCGCAGAGTTCTACTGTGGTGTATACGGATCAAACGGACACACGCCCAGCAGTGCCAGCTTTGTGATTCCGAATCTTGACCCCGGTAGATATGCCCTGGTGCTGACGAACGTGACCGGAGGCAAGATTCCATACATGGTCACCGTCGTACTGCAGAATCTGCAAAACCAATGGAAACTTGCTGGCTACTATCCCAAGCCGAGTGAAGTTTCCGGCCACGATGCGGCATGGTATGTGCAACAGGCCCGCAAGTATAGGCAGCAAGGAGAGTTACACAACGCGTGGTTCTACTATCAACTGGCCTGGCAAATCTACTCTCCCGTGGATTTCATGAGCAGCTTGCAACTGGACAAGCTCTCAGCCGAAATTCAGGCAGCCCGGCCAGCCGATGTTCCCGGCGCAAATCCGGTGCCGCTGGCCGCTGCCAACGGACGCAGCTACAACTTGACGCAGGCGTTCGCGGTTCCAGATGATCAGGGGCAACTTTCGTTAGTGGTCAAGTATCAGGCCGCCGACGTCAACGACACGGCCCAGGCATTCCAGGACAATTCCGCAGTCATCAAAGCCGTGGTTACCAAGTTCCCGGAGTTGCGGCAGGCTTTTGGGGCCATTGTGGCTCGCGCGACTACCGCGAGTGGTCAGGATTATGGGACCCTGCTGGCGATGAAGGATATTCACTAAAAACAGCAACTCCGAAACGCTAGTATCTACGCTGCCCTCCGCCAAGTACCCGAGCGGGCAGAAATATGACTGCCTTCACCAATTCCAGCACGCCCTCCACGGCAATACCGACTATGCGAAATGGCAAGAGAAACAACCAAACGATGGGATAAAGGAGAATTGCCAACAACGCAAGCGGCCAGCAGAAAAAGAGCACAATCAGCCAGAGGAAAAATGTCATCGCTATCAGCCTCTGTGGGATGATACGCAGCATACTGGCAATCGGTTCCATGCAGGGTTTATCCGGAGGCGGCGGACAGGTGGCCCATATTCGCCTTCTTTTGGCGAATGTGGGAATGCAGGAACGATCACACCCAAGGCTCTTGACCTTGCCCTCAATCTTCCCGAACGCCTCCGGCATTTCCTGCTCTGGGATAGTCGAATACTGGGGCTGTTACCGTCACCTATCAAAGACAGCTCTGGAAATCAGCATTAATGCCGCCTAAACTTGGTGGCGGGATTTGAACTCATTAAGCTGCAATGGAGAAGCTCGTGAAACCTGGAATCGTTCTCGCTGTGCTGTTTGTGAGCTGTCTGCTATGTATCAGCTGTGGCGGAGGTTCGAGCAACTCCAGCGGACCGTACAGCAGCATTACGAGCGGCAACTGGTCGCTCACGGCCACATCGACGGTTACCTCGGGGTTCGTGCTGTCCATCGGAGGAAGCCTGACGCAGTCCGGCAACGTCGTTTCGGGAACCATGCTCGTCTCTTCGTCAGTTTCGAGTTGTCCTTCCC
>Ga0316230_1003163_pt1 | contig 13226 bp, 8 predicted proteins | sample TBH18025metaG_FD_206004 | JGI IMG/M metagenome (GOLD analysis project Ga0316230, IMG submission 206004) | Freshwater microbial communities from Trout Bog Lake, Wisconsin, USA - TBH18025 | ecosystem: Environmental > Aquatic > Freshwater > Lake > Hypolimnion/Profundal zone | place: USA: Wisconsin...
GATTTGCATACGAGTTAACAGAAAAGACTGAACTCGGTCTGCGTTATATTAAAAAGTTTGGTACGCAACAGCATTCTCACGGTTTTGAAGGTGGGTTCGTCTTTACTTTTTAGTTTTGACAAATCCGTTTATTTTTTATTTTAAAACTCATACAAACTGTAGTATTTTTTACTAAATATTAACAACCAATACTACTATGGCATATTTTAATCCAGCAAACGCATATTCAGGATATTCAGGCGCAGGCGCACAGGGAGCACAAGGTGCTCAAGGCGCTACAGGCTTAAACGGCACAAATGGCGCACAAGGTGCTACTGGAGCACAAGGTGCAACAGGCGCTCAAGGTGCCCAAGGATTAAAAGGTAGTACAGGTACACCAGGCGCACAAGGTGCTTCTGGTTATTCTGGTTATTCTGGCGTCAACGGAGCTCAAGGTGCTACAGGCACTACTGGTGCACAAGGTACAACAGGCGCTACTGGTGCTCAAGGCGCGCAGGGCTTCCAAGGCAATCAAGGTGCTCAAGGTTTCCAAGGTAACCAAGGTGCAACTGGTGCACAAGGTGCTTCTGGTTTCTCTGGTGCTTTTGCAGGTACTGGTTCATCTGGTTACGGTGCATTATTCACCGGTACAAATTCATTAAGCGCAGGTAGCTTATTCTTCAACTCTGGTGGTACTATTGGTGTTGGTACAATTTCACCTAACGCACTTTTCACAGTAAACGGACAGCTTTCAGCTAAGACAGCTAACATTGCTCAAAACTTTACAGTTGATGCTAACGGTAACGCAACAGCTGTATCATTCACTTCAACATCTTCTCGTGTTGGTAAAACAAACATTAGACCTTTAACAAGTTATGTTGTTGATCCACTATCAACTACAAAGCAATTAAATGCAGTAGTATACGATAGCTTAATTGATATATCTGCAACAAATGAAATCGGTTTCATTGCAGAAGACGTGCAGCCAGTACTTAACTCAGTTGTTACAACTGTTGATGGTACGGTTACAGGTATCGATTATAGCCGTATTACAGCTCTTCTTACTGAAGCTATCAAAGCGCTTTCAACTAAGATCGATGCTATTAGTGCAAAGCTAGGCTCGTAAGATAAGTTATAGAGTGGCCACTCTTAAAACAAGCGCTTTTAATCTTACAGAAACATTAATTAACACCGTTAATATGTATAGAAAAAACGGTGTTGTTTTGGCTGAAGAAAGCAAGCAACTATCCCGTATTGGTATATGTGCTAGTTGTAAGCATCTTGAAGAGGGAGCTAAATGCAATTTATGTGGTTGTTACATGAACTTAAAAGTACGTTTAGAGGCAGCAAAATGCCCAGCTCTGAAATGGTAAAATCATACTTCGTCTGTAAGTATTATTAATGCCTGTTATTAACATCCAGTCTTTAGCTAAGCCTACTACATTAGTTACGGCGAATGATAGTGCTAATCCGTACTCTTTTCAACAATGGAAACAGTACAATAATAACATAGATACCCGGGCACAAATAGATCAGTACAATACGTATTTAAAGAATTGGTATAAAGCTAGAGCCAATACCCCTCAGGCAATGTTTCAGTATGTTAGAAAAACATATACAGATTTTCTTAAACAACTCGGTCTATCTACAAGAAATCCAGAAGAGCAAACATTTTTTAGTATAATCAATTATAGTGATGATCTAGATATCCAAGGGGCAGTTACATATTTTGCCCGTAAGTTAAAGGACGTATCAAGATACATAGCAGAGCGTAGGAGCAACATAGTTTACTCCAAGTTAAAATATAACCAATTAGGTACTAATGGTTATTTAGAGGGTCTGTTTTACTCTTATATCTTAAGTGTTTTTACCCAAAGACCAGATTCAGGTAATGCAGGTTTAGTTGTATCAAACGGCAACCTATTACAATATCTTCCAAATTTAAATGATATATCGGATTCATTCAGTATAGAAATTGAAGAACTATATGACATAGCAAACTACCATGATAGAGATCCAAGTGTGTCTATTAATTGGTACACTACTTTTGCAGCTGATACCTATTCGGTACTGTACAATACATCTTTATACGAAGCCCCTACACAATACTTGCTTGGTTTGATTATACAAGCACTAAACACAGCTAATACGTTAAATCCTTGCTATGGCGTGACCGGTTTTGTAGGTACGAGTGTAAGTAATAATATGGCGAATTCAAGTAATGTTTATATCTATGCAGGTGATGGCTACACCACTACATATGCTTTAAACAACATAACACAAACAGACGGTGGTATGTACAGAGTTACCATCGATGGCCTGTTTCAAACCCCATACAACGCTTATAAGATTAGCGTTCAAAATAGCAATTTAGTATTTTCTGAAGCACCTCCAGCAGGAGCAGAAATAGTAATCATTACACCGTCGTAATATGTCCCTTACTAAAGTAAACCAACTTCAAATGATACCTGCAGCAGCTGCTTCAGGTTTTTCTGGTTATTCAGGTAAATCAGGGTTTCCAGGTTCGCAAGGTGCACCTGGTGGTATTTCTGGTTATTCAGGTTTTCAAGGTGCTCAAGGTACAGGACCACAAGGTCCGCAAGGTTCAACAGGTGGTACAGGGCCACAAGGTGTACAGGGCGCTACTGGCCCAGGCGGTACAGGCGCGCAAGGTAGTCAAGGTGCTACTGGTCCGCAAGGCTCTACAGGTTCAACAGGTAGTCAAGGTGCTACCGGTCCGCAAGGTAGTCAAGGCCTACAAGGCGCGCAGGGAGCTCAAGGTGCACAAGGTTACCAAGGCAATCAAGGTGCAGTCGGTACAGGTATAAGCGGTTATTCTGGTTTTAGTGGTTATTCCGGTATAACAGGTTATAGTGGTTATTCCGGTTTTTCTGGTTTTTCAGGTACACCTGCAGTTGGTGTAACATATTACCCTTCAAGTTCCTCTTCTAATTTTAGTGTATACTATGGTGTAATGTTCCAAACACCGCAATCTGGTGCGGAAACGTACTACCCTTACACATTAAGCGCTAATGAGAATGGTGCAGGGCTAGGGCAAATGGTTACCAATATTGGAGATCCTGATATACCGATCATTACTACTGGTACTTGGACATTTAATACATGGTATGCTTTAACAGGTACAGATTCTCAAGCTACCTCAGCAGTATACCTAACTCACGTTATATATGATAGAACACCTTATAATACAGAAGTACCATTGTTCTCTGCTACTAGTTCATATTTAACACCAACACCTTTTAATACACCTTTATTACAATCTGTACAGTATAATATTTCATTACCGTTTACTTTACAGAACGGTACCCAAGATAGATTAGTTTATAGAGTATTTGCTAGCACAGCAGCTAACGATAATGCAACAATTGGTTTCTTCTACTTAGGTACTCAGCATTACAGTAACATACAAACCGGTATCTACACTGGTGCAGTAGGACAATCTGGTTACTCTGGTTTTTCAGGCTTAACAGGACCACAAGGAGCTCAAGGAGCACAGGGTGCCTCTGGTTTTAGTGGTTATTCCGGGTTTAGTGGTATTTCAGGTTTTAGTGGTTTGCCTGGTTCATATGCTGCATCAGGCATATCTGGTTATAGTGGTTATTCTGGTATAGGCACATCTGGTTATTCCGGTTTTAGCGGTATTTCTGGCTATTCTGGTTTTAGTGGTATTTCGGGCTTTAGCGGAATTTTAGGTGCACAAGGCGCACAAGGCGCTACCGGTAATCAAGGAGCTACTGGTGCACAAGGTGCACAAGGCTATCAAGGTGCGCAAGGCGCTATTGGCAGTCAAGGTGCACAAGGTACTGCAGGTTCTCAAGGTGCTACTGGTCCAGGAGGCACTGGTGCACAAGGTGCTCAAGGCGCAACTGGTGCTCAGGGTGCAGTAGGTTACACTGGTAATCAAGGTGCAACTGGTTCTACAGGCGCGCAAGGTGCACAAGGCAATCAAGGTGCGACCGGAGCAGGCGCACAAGGTGCTTCTGGTTATTCTGGTTTCTCTGGTAATACAGGAGCTCAAGGTGCTACCGGTTCTCAAGGTGCTACTGGTGCACAAGGTGGTAATGGACCGCAAGGTGCAGTTGGTAATCAAGGTGCTCAAGGTAGTACTGGTAATCAAGGAAGTACAGGTAATCAAGGAGCTGCTGGCCCTCAAGGTTCTACAGGTACTTCAGGCTATTCAGGTTATTCAGGTTTAGCTGGTTCTACTGGCGTACAAGGTGCTCAAGGTGCTCAAGGCGCACCTGGTGCACAAGGAGCAACTGGTAATCAAGGTGCAACAGGTTCAGGCGCTCAAGGTTCCCAAGGTGCTCAAGGCGCTTCTGGTTATTCTGGGTTTTCAGGCCCTGTAGGTTCTACTGGTAACCAAGGTTCTACTGGTAACCAAGGCACGCAAGGTGCTTCCGGTATATCAGGTTTTTCTGGAAATAACGGATCAAATGGCGCACAGGGTGCACAAGGCTTAAGAGGCGCTACTGGTACTCCTGGTGCACAGGGTGCTGCTGGAACTAACGGTTCAAACGGCGCGCAAGGCGCTACCGGGGCACAAGGCGCTACCGGGGCACAAGGCGCAACAGGTAATCAAGGCGCTACAGGTTCAGGTGCTCAAGGCGCTACTGGTGCACAAGGTGCTAAAGGTTCTACAGGCGCACAAGGTGCAACAGGTAATCAAGGTTCTACCGGAGCTCAAGGTGCACAAGGTATTACTGCTAATCAAACACTTAACACTACAAGCGGTGTTACATTTGATAGTGTAACAGTTACTCACTATCTAGTAGGTCATAGCGGTATTGCTATTGACGATGCTGGTTCTGGTGGTAATATATGTGCATTTTATACTGGTTACGGTGTAACTATTGGTGCAGGTACAACAAGCGGTGGTGTATATAATTCTGCTCAGCAAGCGCATTTTGATAGTGTAGGTAACGTTACAGCTGTTTCATATACTACTACATCTTCTAAAGTAAACAAAACTAATATTAGACCTTTAACAACTGTTATTGGCAATCCTTTAACTATTACAGAACAGTTATCTGGTGTAATATATGATAATGTACACGATCCAGAAGATACTAATAATGTAGGTTTTATTGCAGAAGATGTATTAAATGTATTACCATATGTGGTATCAACTAGTGCAACAAGTGCAGGGGAAGTATGCGTTGGTATTGAATACTCTCGTATAACAGCACTATTAATTGAATCTATAAAAGAACTTAAATACGAGTTAGATACGTTAAAGCAATCCTTATCAGGTATACTATAATAAATGTTACTATCTGCAATACAAGTCGATGTAAACACAACAGCTGAGCAGATTAGTGCTCAGTTAACAACTCTTACTGAGAAGTACCTGGCTAATAATGAATATATACTGTCCGGTACAGGTAACGGGTATGTTGGAGCTGAAATTGCTGCAATGGCCCCTTGGGCTAATTTAGGAGATAGATACTATCCTACAGTAGCTACTTTACCTCAAAGTGGGAGTGGTATTTTAACTAAAGCAGAACTTGGTGGTTATTTTACACCTAATAATGTTGGTGCTTCAGTTTATTTAACTAAGAATATAACTTCTTATATTGATACTAAGAGCATTACACCAGGTCAGACTTATACTTATATTGATCCTTCGAAATTTAATAAAGGTAGAGGTAATACAGGTAAAGATCAAAATAATATAATTACCCACTACGAAAACACTAACTGGCAAAAAGCTGTTGGTACTGGTACCGCTTTTGATGGTCAGGTATTAGGTTCAGATTTATATCAAAAGTTTATCCCTTATCAGTCTAATTACGAAAGTACTAAAAACGATAGTAACGGCGTAGTTTCTATACAAAACGATTTTGAATTCTGGACCGGTGCAGATAAAGACAAGTGGTTAGTTACTAATAAGTACACTCAAGAAGATTGGGTAAAGTATCACGATATTGATTTAAGAGTACGTAATCTATTAGTTACACCTAATACAGAACTATGTGCATGGCAAACAGATGTATACGGTAATCAATACGCTTTATATAAAGCAGTACCTGCAGCTGGACGTACAATGTATAACATGCAAAATGCTTTTGGTCAATTATGGACTAAAACAGTAGACGGTACTATTTCACCTGCAGTTTCATCTTTATCAGCTATATTTTATAAGCACGTTAATGAACCTGCTATATACTCTCAGTTATCAGCTAATAACATTAAGAACATTGAAGTATTCTTTGATACATTAATAATTGAATTAAGCGGTTATACAATATACGAAAAAATATCATACGATTATACTAATAATATTATTAACTGTGGTAGTGTAGATTATTTAACATTGGACTACCACACTCAAGTATCAACGCGTTTGTTATCATCACTGTCCTTAACAGGTATAACAGTGGGTAGTGTAGCAGATGTGTATTACGGTGGTAATTGGTACGATGAAACACTTAAAAAGTTTACAGCTTGTTTATTGTTATCTGCTGTAGTAACAAGTAGTACAGGTGAACTTTCCGGTTATAGTACTCAAGGTTTAATTGTACCTGTTTTATATCAGTACGATATTAACAAGCCTGGTACAAGAGAAAGAATATTTCCAACCAATACTACTGATTATAGTCAATTCCTTTATGCTCAAGGTGCATCAGCTATAGATGCTGAATTGGAGTATTTAACTTATATTGAACCTCCTGTCATTACATATAATAAGGATGCTTCTTCATATGTAATAAGCTTTATAGCGTTTGGTGGTATGTTTGGTTCACAAGCATTTAATATTATTAGCTATACAACAAATCAAAATATCTTAGGTAAGGTATTAACAAACCAATCTGCTAACCCAATATTAACAGATAACAATTTAACAATACTGACAGTATAACATGGTATTTTCATTTACAACTACATCTTCTGCTACTTCAGGTTATGCTCCGTTAACCTTAACGTTTCAACCTAGCAGTATATCATTAACTAGTCCTCAATTTTTGAGTAAAGTTGTATATCAGCTTCCTGGACAAACAGTAACACGTACAAACAACTTTACAGCTACACCAGACAGTACAGATTGTAGATCAAATCTTACTTGTGTACTACCTTCTCAAAATAATACATACGTAATTACGATATCCGCATTTATTGGTCCGGCTAATTTCACACCAACAGTGTATACTTTATCAGCTACTAATATATTACCGTTTTTTACTACAAACCCAACAATAGGATCTCCTAAACCGTACGTGTTTGGAGAAGTACATTTATTACGTTCTAGAGCATGGGATACAAGTAACACTCAAATGTTCTTATTGGAAACAAATAACCCAAACTATTTGCTTATAAATTATAACGGTTAATAGTAAAGCTAAATATTATCAATGTCTATTAAAATTACAGATTTACCACAAGTACCGTCAAATGTTATAACTCAAGACATTACTATTCCGGTATCTCAGACCGAAAATGATCCAAAAACATACAAAATGTCTTTGGCTCAAACGTTGACTTGGCTGCAACAACAAGGTGTAGGTGGTGGTGGGTATCAAGGTTTTCAAGGCGCTACCGGTGCACAAGGTGCAACAGGTACCCCTGGTGCAGCGGGTAATTCAGTATCATACGGTTTAGCTTTAGTATTAAGCCCGGTTAAGACATTTTTTTATAAAAACGATAACACTACCCCTTACGGTGTTACTTCTACGACCGTAACAGCGTATGTACAGAATTTAGTACCAACTAATCTCAATCCAGTACGCTTTGCATTTTTAAGATACGATGCAAATGGTAACTTTATGGACTCAACTGAAGTCCATGGTACTTCTTCACCTTATAACTTTACTAATTACACTACAACAAATTTAGGTTCAGCTACAACCGTATTAGTTAGTGCAATGTTTGTATCTGGTAGTAACGTCTATGTAGATACAGATCAAATTTATAGAGAAGTAGATGGTGCTGATGGTCAATCTGCATTTTATGGTATACTATCAAATTATTCAGTAGCATTACCTGCAGGTAATGACGGTACTGTAACAGATTATTCGACTGCCACCGGTGCGTTTAATGTTTATCTTGGTCAAAATTTAATTGCCCCTGCAAGCTTATCATATAGTATTATTAGTGGACAAACTAATGTTACTGGTACAATTAATAGCAGCGGTATATACAGTATTACAAGTATACCTTATAATCAAGATACTGGTAAATTAGCATTACGAGCAGTATATGGTAGTCAATCAGCTTCAGCTATATTTACAGTTACCAAGTCTAAACAAGGGGCAGCAGGTACAGCTAAATCTCTAGGTTTAACTTTAAACAAAAATATATTTGTATTCAGTTCTGGTTCACCTCTTAATGCAGTAGATACAATTTCTGCTACAGTTTTAAATAGTAATATTGTACCTGCTACTTCTACTACATATGTTAACTGGACAGCTACAGTATATGATAGTTCTAATAACGGTACAGACGTAACAAGCAGTTTATTAACAACTCCTTCAAATTCAGCTGTAAGAGTGTTACCAGTTAGTGTATTTGTTAGTAACCCAAATGCAGTTACTGCTTCATTTACTGCTTCTTTATTAGATACAAGTAGCGTACTATATACTGCTTCTCAGTCTGTTACTAAATTAGTTAACGGTACCAATACGTTATTAGGTGTATTAACTAATGATGCTGCTACTATCAATGCAGATAGTAACGGTAACGTAACAGCTAATGTTTCAGCAATTTCTGGTGACTTTATAGTATATAGCGGTGCAACTAACGTAACCAATCAGTGTTCTGGTTTCGGTATATATTCAGTTACTAATGCAGGTGGTAGCACTTTAACGTTTGTAGCTAGTGCTAATGACGGATCTGCAAAGAATCGTTATGTAGTCACTAATATTGGTGCAACATTAAATGTAGTTTGGACTTTATCAGCAAACTATCAAGGTACAGCAGTATATAAGACATTTAGTGTTGCTAAAGTAGTAGCAGGACCGACAGGCGATACCGGTGCTGGCCCTGTTTATCAAGGTAATTACAGCGTATTGGTGCCATATTATTATATACCCGGTGTGCGCACCGATGTTGTATTAAACGGAGGTAGTTACTGGTTTGCTTCTAATTCAAATACTAACAATCCTAACAGTAAAAATGGTAGTGGCGGTTGGCCAACACCCGGTACTACAAGTGATTGGGCAAGTGCTGGTGCTTCGTTTAGTAGTGTTGCAACTAACTTACTTTTAACTACAGATGCATTAGTGGGTCGTTATTTAAATATGGGTGGCTACAATGGTACCACCTTACCTAATACTGCGTTACGTAGTTATAGTGTATCTCCTACAATTTCTGCTACAAAGACAGGTAGTGGTATAGGTCAAGTAACAATGACCGGTAACGGTTTTTATTTAGGTTACCCTACTGGCAGTACAATATCGGGTAACACCGGTGCTGATCCTATATTCTTCGTGGGTGACGGATTTGGTGGTAGCTCAAATTATACTTTCTGGAACGGTCAAACATTAACAATTCAAGGTAACATATCAATTAACCCATTAGGTGGTAATGGTATATATAGCGGTAAAACAAGTTATTCAGACAACACAGCAGGTTGGTGGCTTGGTTTAGATAGTACTACACCTAAGATTAGTATTGGTAGTAGTAGTAATTATGTAAAGTGGGATGGTAGTACGTTATCTGTTAATGGTACTATTAATGTAACGGGTGGTAATGCTGCTACACAAACATATGCAGATAGTTCAGCTGGAACCGCGTATACTAACGCAAAAGCTATAGCAGATAGCATTGCAGCGGGTACATATAATAACGGTGGTGGTGGTACAATAGGCTCATTTATTACTGGTAGCTCTATATTCTCACCTGTTGTTGCAGGTAATGCAGGTTACTTTAGCGGTAAATTTACAGTTGGTAGTAGCAGTCCTATATTATTAGATGGTTATAGTTCCACTAAGAGTATATCTATTGGCACAACCGGCCACACGCCGGCTTATAATGATCAGTATACAAAGTTTTGGGCAGGATCTGATGGTAAATTTTCTTTAGGTCAAAATTTAACATGGGACGGTAGTACTTTAACTATAAACGGTAACGGTACGTTTAGCGGTAATCTTAATGCTGCAGGCGGTACTTTCAGTGGTGCATTAGTTGCAGCAAGCGGTTCGTTTAGCGGTACTTTAGCAGCTGCTAGTGGTTCGTTTAGCGGTACTATAACCGGCTCAACTGGAACTATAGGTGGTTGGACAATAAGCTCTAATATTAGCAATACTACAGGTACGACTACAACCACCCTTGGTTCAGATGGTAGCTTTACTTCAACTAATTCCGGAGCATGGGGTAGTACTATACAGGTAGGTGGTAATAGTAGTACATACGCTATTGCTCTTACAAGCCCGGGCAATATATACGCGTATCTTACTAAGTTAAGCGTAGGCGGTAGCCATCCTTATTCATATGGTTATCTTTATGTAGATCAAATAGGTACTACAGCTTTAACTTTCACTAATGATTCTTCTGTACAGTCTACAGCTTATCTAGGTACAGCTACAACAAGTAAAATAGGCGGTGTAAAACCAGACGGTACAACTATCGGTATAGATGGTAGTGGTGTTATCAGTGTGATAGGTGGGGGTGGCAGTGGCGCTCAAGGTGCTACTGGCGCTCAAGGTGCTACTGGCGCACAAGGCGCAACAGGTGTACAGGGCGCACAAGGGTCTAACGGTACAAATGGCGCTCAAGGCGCACAAGGTGCACCTGGTACAGCTACTTTACCTCAAGCGCTTGGTACAGGGGATAGCCCTACATTTGCATCTGTTTATGCAGGAGATTTTATCGACAAAGATAACACTACATATCATTGCCACCCTCAAGGCACTACTAAGCTTAACTCTTTAGAAACTAATTCAATAACAGACTTCGGTTCATTACAAGTTCTTGGAGGTAATTTTACTGTAGATAGTAGCGGTAACGTTAGCGCAGCTTCATACAATACAGTTTCTTCTCGTAAATGGAAAACAAACATTGCATCTATTGTAGATGCGGTAAACACAGTAAACAAATTAAAAGGCGTTACATTTGATTGGAACAATAAAGATCTTAATAACGACTTCGGTTTAATTGCTGAAGAAGTTAATGATGTGCTACCAACAATAGTAGGTAAAGACAAGAACGGAGAAATAGTTGGCGTGGATTACGGTCGTTTAACTGCATTATTAATTGAGGCAATAAAAGAATTAAACGAACGTATTAAAGCACTTGAAAACAAGTAATAGCTGTGGCTTCTAATTACAAATACAACGGTACGGATCTAGATAATATATTTGCACCTATAGGGAGTAGTTCTCCTGGTTCAAATACAGGATATACTGTAGGTGCACAAGATTTAGCAGCTCGGTATTACACCTCTACAGGCGGGGATACACCTGGATATAATGTAGGTTATAAAGTTAATGGTACCGACTTAGGCGGTATATTCAGATCGATAGGTTATTCAGGCGGTGGTGGCGGGGGCGGAGGTGGAGGCGGTGGTGCACCTGGTGGTGGCGGAGGCGCTCCAGCTTAGTTTGCAAGGTAAGTAGTAAAACTAAACTTTGCTACTAAATATTTTATATGGCAATTGTTAGTACTTACCCAGTTAACCTAGCTTATAACTACGGACCAAATGTAGGTACTATTGCTTCTGATTACTCTACTTCAGATGGGATATATTATAGTATAAGTCCTTTATTATCAGCTGTTAATAGCGCTACATTTAATCAAAACACTCTTTCAGTTCTTACTAACGACTTTTTACTTTCTAATAGCTTAAGTGGTATAAAAGCTGCAGAAGAAATAAATTACATTACTGCTACTACTATTAGCACTAATAATTACGGTAATACGCAGTACTTAACTTCTAGCCCTTCACTTAGTACTGTTATAGGTGTTACCTCGGATATAACACAAGCAACCTTATTCGATCTAGTGTTTAATACTGATAATACGGTTAGCTTAATAAGCAACAATCAGTATCTTACTGTTGACTACTCATTTGTACCAAAATTAGAGCCTTTTAATATTGGTAACTACGATACCAATCAGTCATTTTATTATAATTTAAATAACGGTAAGATAAGTCTTTTCAGTATAGTGCATGCAGGTTCTGCAGTTACTATTGATTACAATACATTTACAAGTGCTAATAACCTACTACTTGATAATTTTACTGGTTTTACAAATGCTAATGTATTTAATTTAGATAGGTACTCATATACATTATACAAAAAGCTAGGCACTGTAGATAACGTAAAATACGTACCAACAACTAATAGTTTAGATATTGCTACAGCTACTTCTGAACTACCTCACAACTATTTAATTACCGCTCCGTATTATAACACTGATAATACGACAGATACACTCGGTTATAATATTACACCTCTTAAAAATTATTATTCTCCAGAGCATATACAGACCCCTACTTTAAGTAGTCAATCAAGAGCGTATAATAAACTATTTACTGGTTTGAATACTGAAAACGGTTCAGATAAAATTTATATTAGTTACAAAGGACAAGAAGTAACTAAGATCTTTAAAAAGGATCAAGACAACTATTTTCATTATGCAGTAGGTTCTCAAAATATACCTCTATCTGCTAGTACATTAGTAGCGGCTGGTGCCTATCCAGGTTCTTCCCCGTACCGCTCTGATCGTATATTTGTTAAACAAGCAAATTATAAGGAGTACTCTTCATGGGGTAATTTTAACGGAGTACAGAACGGTGAATTTTTCTGTTCTTGGTTATCTGCATCTGAAATAGGTGCAGACCCAGTTTGGATGGATCGTTACTTTAACCCGAACATTGACAATAAAGTAACTTACGACACGGTATTAAGTTCACCTGGTGCTGGCCCTAGTAACAACGATCATCCTGTGTTAATTTGGGATGTACTTTCCACACAAATACTAAACCCAGAGAGTTTATACATTTATCATAGAATAGGTGATAACGATAATTACTCAGTAGTATCTATGCTATCAGCTAACCTAATACATAGAATACAATATTGGACAAACCCAATATATGACATGGTCACTGGTTTAGCAGCTGGTAATGCATACCTACCTACTACAAATTCTGTTGCGACGTTTCCTTACGTAATTTACCCTGCTTTATACACATATAATGCTTACGCTACATTAAACCTTACTAATAAAGACTTTTATACACCAGGCTTTACTATAGCGTTTCAAGCATATAATAGTGATTGGAC
>Ga0316230_1003191_pt1 | contig 13145 bp, 24 predicted proteins | sample TBH18025metaG_FD_206004 | JGI IMG/M metagenome (GOLD analysis project Ga0316230, IMG submission 206004) | Freshwater microbial communities from Trout Bog Lake, Wisconsin, USA - TBH18025 | ecosystem: Environmental > Aquatic > Freshwater > Lake > Hypolimnion/Profundal zone | place: USA: Wisconsin...
AGAACATTGCCCCTTCCATACTGGGCTTCACCTAGTGCTTTGGCCGCAAAGTCTGTATCAGCCCACACTATAGTATTAGTAGTCTGCAGTTGATTGATTCGCACCCACAGTTGATATTTGTACATGTATAACCTTTCAGTGTTAACTTATACTAGTAATTATAACATCTAAACAGGGAATGAGTCAAGAGTGGTATTACCGTAAAAACCGGCTCAAAAAGGCCTGAAAAACGGTTCATTATGAGGCCCCAAATCCTGGAAAATAATGGTAAAACCGGTTGACATCCTGGCGAATTTTATGGTAAAAATTTTTCGGTGGCCCATGGTGGAGAGAGGCATAGTTTAAATGGTTTTTACCAATTTCTTCCCCAATTTCTTCCCCAATTTCTGCCCCAATTTCTTCCCCAATCTCTGCCCATCATTCTCGCCACCCCTCCCAAAAAAACCCCAGGCCCCTACAGCGGGGTATTCTATACCCATACCACTACAGCGGGGTATTCATACTAGCGTAGATATCACGCATATACTGGCTCTTGAAACTCAAACTTGGATACACGTATCGACTATCGCCCTTGTAGGTTAACGTGATCAACTCACCCGATAATTGGTCCCCACCATATTCCTTTGATCTTTTAATAGTACGCACTATGCTTGCCCAATCCTCTTCTAATTGTTCACTGTGCAGGTTGTTGATATCAATCAAGCCAAATTGTTTTACAGTATATAATGGCCCGTATTTTTTGTGATCCCTTGGATGTTTGCTATAAAATATATATAGGGTTGATTTCATCTTTCTATAGGCAAAACTTGATCGCCAGTCGTTTTGAAGCCCTCGTCTGATCTCGTTCCAGTTTTCCCAACTGATAGTGCCTATTGAACAGGAGTTAAATCGATCACAAGGAACTGTTTTGATTTCTCCCCAAGCAGTATCCGGAAGTTGGCTATTATTAGGACTTATTTTAAACTGTCGTTCTACCCAAAAGCCCATTCTGCCCTTGTTGGTTAATTTAGTTTGGCTAGTACCGTCCGGAACTATAAAAAATGCTCGGTCCCTATGGGGTTCTAGTGTTTCTCGAATCAGTCGTTTAGGGTCAGTGATCTTCATTGTGCTTCCGTTTTGTTTGTTTAAAGTTTTATTATACAGTCGAATGGTGAACTTGTCAATTGACCTAGGGCTATTAGAGTGCTATAATTACTACATGTGAATTTGATTCGTTAGGCTACTAAGTGAGTAGCAGGATCGTTGATCGATTGGCACTTATACACTTTTTGCTTCGCAGAAAAATTCTTTTGGAGCCGCTTCGCGGGAGTGGCCTAGGGTATTAACAAAACTGGTAAAACCAATCGCATATATTATAAGATGGATGAATAAAAATGAACGAACGAATTAAAGAACTATTTGTTAGAGCATACGGGTATGTCCCTCTCCCTATTGAAGACCATATATCACCGGAAATGGAAAAGTTCGCCGAGTTGATTGTGAGGGAATGTGCCAGCCGAGTAGATAATATTTTGCGTGAACGGAAGGATGGTGGCGGAACTATAGGTGATGAGATTAGAGAACATTTCGGAGTTGAACTATGAACAAACGAATTAAACAGATTGCTCTAAAGGCTAACTTCTTAAACAAAGATGAAGAATCTATTGAATATTTCGCCGAATTGATTGTGCGAGAATGTGTCGAGTCATTGTGGACGGAAGAATGTTACACAAGCGATTTGGCCTTAAAAGAATTTCTAAAGAATAGTAAGAAGATTAACCTACATTTCGGAGTTGAACAATGAACAAATTTGCCGTCGGCGATGTACTGGATGTGAGTCAAGAGTTTGCTATCTATCGTGAAGCCATTGTTGAAGATGTATTCACTAAAAAGAATGGTAGTGTATATGTGAAAGTTCGCGGAGTGTTGAATGATGGCACATTGTCAAAGAAGCAACACGATGTATGGGAAGATGCCGCTGGGGTCTCAAAGATAAGATAACATTCGGGAGTTGAATGATGTTTCCTAATTTAAAAATTATTGGTCGTGGCACTGACCCCAATATCAACAACCACGCAACAATTGCCTTGGACAAGAGTGTGCTCGATGGTCTTGACCGCAATCGGCCAGCCGGTGGTTATCCTGCTGGCCAAGAACAAGCCATTGCTGAAATGCGTCAGCGAGTGGCAGAATACGAAACCCTACACAGAGAAGTAAAATGAACGAACGAATTAAAGAAATTGCTGAACAGGCTGAATTGATTGAAATTGTAGATGATGCTTACCAAGAACGGGGAACCTGGCAACCTTTTATTGAAAAGTTCGCCGAGTTGCTTGTGCGGGAATGTATGAAGGTTGCTGATGAAGGCATGGCACAAGTGACTATGCGAGTTGAATGGCCAAGTTATCATATCAAGAAACATTTCGGAGTTGAAGAATGAACGAACGAATTAGAGAACTTAAAAAGCAGGCTTGGGAGTATACAATGGCAGTCCATGATGGTCATATAGTGCCACCGCTCGATAAAGAAGTCTGGCCCATTGACAAAGTACTTGACGAAAAGTTTGCCGAGTTGATTGTCAGGGAATGTGTTAAAGTCTGTGCTGACAGAGGTAAGCATCACGATGGCTTGTATAGTGCGTGGGCAAGTGATTGTTCCGAGCGGATAGGAAAACATTTCGGAGTTGAAGAATGATATTAGAAGATTTGGAATATATTTTTAAGCCGCAGATTGAAGAAGGTACAACCAAGTTGTATTTTATGTTGATTGATGGTGCTGACTTAAAAGAAGTTTATCGCCATCCTGCCAGTGACATGGCCAGTCTTGTGCCCATGTTGGATAACTTTCAATACGATGGCGCCGAAGGTCGTATGCCGAGATTTGTACAATGAACGAACGAATTAAACAACTTATTGAGCAGGCTGAAGAATATGCGTTTGATGAACTAAACAAACTTCAAGGTCCAGTTGAAATGAGTATCAGTAGACGAGTATTTGAACAATCGTTTAGAGAAAAGTTCGCCGAGTTGCTGATCCAAGAATGTTGTGAGCAACTGATCAAAGAAGGCAACGATTGGGAACAGTTCAGTCTCAACCCGCCCGATGGTCAAGCACACAACGCCAGTGGTGCATTGTTTGCCGCATACAGGTTGAAGGAAGATGCTGTAGATATGTTGAGAGAACATTTCGGAGTTGAAGAATGAACGAACGAATTTGGGAACTGGCCAAAAAGGCTGGAATAAATCTAACACCTGCTCAATTTTCAGGTGTACTAGAGGATGAAGTTGATGAATTTTCATTGGAAGATTTTGCCGAGTTGATTGTACGGGAATGTTCCAAACTGGTAAAAGCCAGACTAAATCATATTCCCGATAATCAAGATGATTGGGACGGACACAATTACGGAGAAACTGCCGCAGTATATGGAATATTGGACACATTCCAAGAACACTTTGGTGTTGATTGCGACCCCGAGAACTCTAAATTCGGAGTTGAACTATGAACAAACGAATTAGACAACTTCTAAATGAGGCTACGGTAGGACTTGAACCAGATCTATCACCACAAAGAACTGTTACATTAAATGAAATGGAAAAGTTCGCCGAGTTGATTGTGTTGGAATGTGTTAATACAGTGATGGATGGCACCAAAGAAGGAGACCATTATGCTATGCGAATTGAACAGCATTTTGATAATGGACCGGGCGGTATACTACATTTCGGAGTTGAATAATGAACGAAAAATTAAAAGAACTTTACTTACATGCTTTTCCACCAAGTTTGAATGATTCAACTTTATGCCGAATGAGCGCTGAAAAGTTTGCCGAGTTGATTGTTAGGGAATTTATTGAAAGAGGTGATGTTTTAGTAAAGCATTATATCAATAATCATTCTGAACAAGAGCAGGCATTTTTATTGGCGGCTATTGCTGATTATTCAAATGAGATTGTAAAACATTTTGGAGTTGAACAGGATGATGCCTAATTGGATAAAAATTGCTTCGCTGATCGCTACGCTCTTAGTTGTTGTCTTTTCGGGCTTTGTGGTGCTTGGTATGTTAATTGCGCAGGGATTTAAACTATGACTTTAGAACGCATTAGATTTGCTCTCGTATTTTTGTTCCTTATAGTTTTCTGGGCAGTTGCCAGGAACTATGATCTTAAACCCCTAGTATGGATGATCGTTAATCTATGAAAATGTATATTGGAATCAAGCAGGATACTCCCGTGGGTATGGCCATGAATGCGGCCGCACATGCTGGTTTGATGTGTCATTTGGAATTTAATGAAGATCCTGACTATAACCAATGGTTGCGCAAATCGTTTAAGAAAGTCACTTGCTCGGTAACTGATGCGGAATTTGCCATGCTTAAGGGTTTGGACAAGCATATTGTAGTCACGGAATCACGTATGGACAATGCTGAATTGGCCGTTGTACTATGCCCTCGTAGTGATCAAGATTGGCCTGAGTTTGTTAACCTATTGCGTCTTTGGAAATAACTATGAATTATATAATTGAAAAATGGGTGTTTATTGCTTTTATGGTCATTGTTTTTATGATGGCCATTGGAGCAGGGCTAGCATCGCATCAGCGAAATGAATGTAGGCTAGAGTTGGCCAAGGCTGGTCGTACCAGTGAAGATATCATTAAAATTTGTCCATGAACTACAATAAAACGTGGATAGATGATATACTGGTAAATCCAGGTGCTAGACAAGAATTTGAGTTAAGTCTGGGACAGGTCTACGGCAGAGTCTATCACTGTGCTCGACCTATAGGCTGGTGTGATTGGAGTGAAATAGAAACTTGGTGCACTAAGACCTATGGCCCTTCCGTCGGAAGGGCAATAGTTGATAAACCTCAAGGCCAGCGTTGGGAAAAGGTCATACCCCGTTCTAGATACTATTTGAATGACGGCAGGGCTTGGTTTCGTGAGGAATCAGATCTCACACTATTTCTATTGAAGTGGTCCTAACATGCCCATACCGCACTCTGTTTATACGGGCTTTGTGCCATTTAAAACCAATCCTTGGGAGCCCTACTATACCTTTCGACCTAGGCGTATTAGAGGACGCTGGTATTGGCTCGAGCAGATCTATCGCAGATGGCATCTAAGTCCGGGTGGTGGGTTTTGGGAATACGGAGATGTGCTGGATTTTTTGCGTGACTGCTAGAGCGGTTTAAATACAGGATGAAAGTTGAACTAACACATGTCAGGCCTGATCGTGTTATCGAAATAGTAAGAGAGTTACGCAAGCAGGGATATCATCAAGGCAGTCACTTTGACTTTGCCTACTCGCCCGCTAGATACAACAATGATGGTTGGGAAGCGGTAAGTCCCAAGACCACTGTGTTTACTTTCTATACTGATGAATTGGCCACATACTTTACTTTAAAATATCTATGATACCAGAAACACTAGGAAACTTTTGGCAACATTGGGTTGTGTTTGCGAACATGCCCGATCCTGTGCCACTAGAAGATATTCTGGAATTTTTTAACGGACTTGATCACAGAGATCAGTGTATCGGGTTACCCGGCGACAGTCGAATGGCATTTGATGCTGGCCGTATTCCCGCAATAGAGGCAGTACGTAGACAAATCCACTGTAGGCCCGATCAAAAGGCCGTGGCAAGACTCTATTACAATCCCGGAGATGATGGATACTCATATGGAGAACATGTAGACCACTATCCTGCCTACTATTGGCAAATGACCGGACATACTCGTTGGACTTCGGGCAGTAGAGAATGGACAATGAACCCCGGAGATTGGTTGTATGTGCCCATGGGTGTTGACCATACAGTTCGTCCTTTGGGTGCTAGGGTAAGTGTTCGATTTGAACTAGTTCCATTTGATCCTATGGATCCCTATAAGGAATATCGATGATTGACAGTATGTTACAAGATCCCGAGTACCTAAAGGCCAGGGCCAACAATGAATGGTATTTCTGGCCACAGGCTGGACTAACTCCTCCTAGTTGGGAAGAACTATTGGAAAATGTAGCATGGGCCTGTATGAATCCTTTGAACAGCAGTAAGGTCTTAAAAAACTTTTCATTTGTAAGTTATCGTGCTGACCGTATTCCACTGGTAAAAGAAATACTCAAACGAGTGGCACAAGAACAACTCAGTGATAGTTTCAGTGCCCACTTGTTTTTCTCTATGAGTACTGAATCACAAAATTATGGGCGTCATGAAGATGACAGTGATTTATGGTATTGGCAAATGTATGGGCGAACACATTGGACAATAGAACATCCAGATGGATCTAAAGTAGAACGTATGATGGAACCGGGTGATTGGCTATACTGTCCTAGACACTATTATCATACAGCAGTACCACAAGGTGCTAGAGCAAGTCTATCCTTTGCTCAACACTACAATATACCTAGAAAGCCTAACAAGGCATTTTGATATTCTTTCTGTCTATTATGAATCAGTTGATTGATATCCGCAATGTGATGTAATTGGTTAACTGGTATTGTTCTTATCTGTTCTTCTGTAATGCCAAGGTTCATATAATCTTGTACATAGAACTCGGCGATATAATTGTTGGTAATTGAATTAAGTTTATCTTTCCACCAATTACAAATTTCTGAATTAATTCCTTGACTGGGTAATCGCCATCCGCCGTGATTACTACCTTGCTCTGTTCTTTCGTAACCATAGACATCTATGTTTAGATTAAATTCACTGAACCCATCTTTCTGTGTAGCACCTTCTGGAGCAGGAGGACCTATCCACAATGTATTAAATGAAATATTGTGTACAGGCGCAGTCTTTACCCACTCTTCTAATTCTTTAAAGTATTGCGGAGTGTCGTAAGGCAAGCCTAGGATAAGTCCCACGCTGATCATTACACGATCACCCCAAAGTTCTCTAAGTCTTAACAACTCTGCTTTTGATCTTTCTGGATCTAATCCTTTGCCTATGGCTAATCCAGATTTGTGATTAAAAGTTTCAACTCCTATGAAACAACCTTTCAATCCCATGTCTAATAATAATTGAGCAGTTTCTGGCCAGCGTTCGATTAAATCCAATCTTAAGAAACAACTAAACTCTGGCTGGAATGGCAAGTAGGTAAACATATCGTGTAATTCTTGTAGTCTTTCACGATCGTCATTAAATGTATCATCGGTAAAATAGAAACGGGTGTTGCCGGTACGTTTATATACGTCTAACATCTGTAGTCTAACCTGTTCTACGGGTCGCTGATATGTACCTTTCTTTTTTCCTATTAAAGGATAGTTACAAAATTTACATTTGAATATACAACCTCTAGCAAGTTCAATAGGAACAGCCTCGTTAGGTAATAGGCAAATACTAGGATCAGACCAATCTACATTAATATTGAATACATCGGGTTCTGGATATTGTCTACTGTCAACAAATCGAGGAGGTAGATTACCTGCCTTTAAATTATTAGTGTAGTCTACCACACTTACATCGGCATATCCTGTGATATATGTGTCTATGCGCTTGTCGTAGGCAAATAGATGTGCGTAGGCACCGCCATATACAATCCATGCTTTTGAACGTGATTTGATTTGATCAAACAGCCAATCCATTTCAACCAAAGGCTGTGAGTACATTTGTCCTCTAGCACTGGTCTGTTGTCTATTGCTGACCATAAAGGTACTTGAGAATCCAACCCATAAGGTATCGGACCTTATGAGTTTATCTAGTACTGGAATTAGATTATGTCTGTGCCAACTAGAAAGCCACTCAACAACCTGTACTGTATATCCTGCGTCCTTTAATGCTTGTGCTATGCGATATGGACCTAATGTACGTCTAAACGCACTTACGTCTTCGCTCTTATCATTAAAGATAACAACATTGGCCATTAAATTGCTTTAATTGGAATAATCTTTTTATTATAGAACTTTTCAAACTGCATTGGACGTTGTTCAACTGGTTCACCATTGGCCCACCAGAAGATATCCTTACGTTCTTCACGTTGTGGACCTTCGATGTACTTGGGAATCATACCAGTCATTTGTTCCATGGCGGTAGCAAACATTACAATGTTATCACTGAACGCATTGTTACAACTGGCTTCCCATAATGGACCGCTTAAGAACATACATGCGCCTCGGCAAATATGTAGGACAGGGCAATTAGGACATTCTTCTCTGTCTGACCAGTGTGTGGATGTTTTGATTTCCACAGCATCTAAATCACTCACGTGTCCAATCTTGTGTGACACACCTGCTGGGTTGATAGCCTTATGACTTACGTTTTGGCAAGTAAGAACATTACCGTCTAGGTCAACAGCAATAGTATCGGGAGCATCCATACCGCACTTCTGTCCCATGCCTCGACTTAACATACCAAAGCGAATACTGTTGATAAAATCTGTAACCTTTTGATGTATGATTTGAAAACGCTTAGGAGGTGTTTCTCTTATTTCTTTTAGAGCAAATCCTCTAAACAATACTTCTTGTTTGATTCCGTCTAGGCTGTATTTCAGTCCACCGTCATCATAGGCATCAACGAATGTGCCTTCGCCGATCTGTAGATAGTCTAACCAATCTTCTCCTAGTTCTTCTCCAACTAATTTTTCAAAGAACTCTTGTATCTCAGCACGACTTACATTCATACGATGTATCATTGAGTTGAATGTAAATTTATTACGAGGTGCTAGGTGACGATACAATTCCATAATCATACGTTTTGTGTATTCGTCTTCTAAAGGATCTGGGCCACGTGTTGATTGCCCGGGACCATCATGTGATACTGCTACACTAAAGTTCATAGCAACTAACCAACGATTAATTTCGTCTGTGAGTAAACTACCGTTAGTGATGATTGTTAAACCTGCGTGTGGGTATTTTGCGTGTATTTGTTCTGCTAAAGGTTTTAGAGTCTTCCAATAGACTAGAGGCTCGCCGCCCCAGAACTCAAACTTGGCTCCTTCACCTAGACCGTCAAAGCCGCCATTGAACCAATTGGTCATATTGTCTACAAATGGTTTAACGTCTTGTGGATTATGACTATCGCCACCAGGTACAAATCGTTGATTACAATATTCGCACTCGTAGTTACATTCTAATCCAAGTTGAATTTTAACTGTGTTTGGCTTTTTACCTAAAGGAATCTTTACCTGTCCAAAGTCTGGTTGATCAGCATGTTCTTCTTCAGGAAGAACGTCTTGTCCAGTGTCTAGCCAAACCAGTGTGCTGAGTTCGTTATCGTATTCAACGTGACGCTCTTGCATTGTGACAGGGTCTAGCAGAGTTATATCAAATTTAGGCATTAAAGTGATCCTTTAAAAATATGTTATTGTAATTATCCAACATGTAACCCCAGGCTGGCTTCTTTACGAGCAAGACACTAACGGCCTTGATTTTTTGGTCAGCGTAGTCATTTGGACCTATCCATTTGTTAATTAATTGTCTCATTTGCCAACGATGTGTTAGATCGTTAGTTTGGTCTAGTTGCCAAGGCTCGTCCGTTTTAATTGCCCAAGTTTGAAAATCAACTGTGTTAAAAAATCCGTCTACTTTTTCAGCAATATGTTTTGGAAAATGTACCCACGGCTCATATCTTATATGTTGCCATAAGAAATTAAAACTCATAAACCAACGAAACTCAGCAAGTGTTTTAATCTTGCGAGGAAATATTTCTATAGCAGGTTGTAGGAATTTTAACTGTTCTTCAGTTAAGAACTGTTCAAATGGTAAATCCATAGAACCCAGTTTACCAAAACGCTTGTTGCCTTTATCTGTAAACTCTGCTTGTTCTGGACCAAATATTTGATTACCTAGCATTCCTGATACAATAATAGTATCCTCTTCTAGTTCTGGCGCATCTTCTCCGCCAACTCTTATTGTACATTGTACACGATCTTTTATATACTTGTCAAATAGTCCGCCGCTTTCTAATACACTTCCGTATGTACCAAATACTTGGATTTGTTTTAGATCAGTAGCGTAGTTCATTAAGGCCAGTAAGACAAACGTGCTGTCCAATCCTCCGCTCCACAAGACAGTTATGGTTTTACCAGATGCTAGTAATTCTTTAGCACGAATCTCAACACATTGTTCGAATGGTAGGTATGAGTTAAGTTCTGGCAACAAATCTATTTTAACATCGAGGTAATGAGGAATAGTTCCTGTACGATCTATAAAAACATTAAAATGGTCATTGAACATTCGATCATACTGTCTAAAATAATCTTTTGAATACGCAGGAGAGAGAATGTCCTTAAAAAGGAGTTCTCCGAATTGGTAGGTATTAAGATACTGTCTTACCAGCACCTGATTGTAGGTTAGAATAGCCATTACAACCTATTTAAAGGTTTAGGATCTAATATCCAATCGAGTTTGGAACGTCTAACCACCGGCCATTGATGCTCTGCGATCTTATCTTTATTCTGTTCTAGCCAATCTTCGTCATTGACAATTAATTGACTTCTAGGAATAAACATACCAGAATAAAATTTGTTTTTAGAACTATCAACGTTGAATATCCTAAGTACTCGATAATACTCATCTGCTGTTTTATCTGTCTTTAACTTAGGGGAAATAAAAATGGGAATTGATAACAATTCCCATACTTCTTCATTTATGAAAGATGTCATGATAACGGTATTTCTACGGTCTCAATATTTGTCCAGGTTTTAAATCCAACTTTAGCACTGGCAACATCTCCTGGTTGAAGTGAAGTAGTTATAATATTAAAAGTACCTGTGCCGTTGGTTAATGTAACCTTTGTTCTATCAGGCACACCGCACTCTTGTTCAACGTACACATATTCAATGCCCGGTGCTGTGGTTATTTGTACAGGAATAGTTGTTCCTGCGCTAACTGGTCCATCTGGAATAACACACCAAATGTCTTCAAGTAGTCGATATTCACTACTGTGTTCTGGACCATTGTACTGTGCCATTTGTCCTGCTATCCTTGCCGCACTCCAATCGCTAGCACTAGGGCCAGTTAAGAAGTTAGTAGGAGTTTGAGTTCTCATGTGTAGATGCCAACTCATTTGAGTAAAATCATCTATGTTATCATCATGTATGAAGAAAGTAATAGGCGCAGTAACACGAGTAGCGGTACGCTGTCCTTTAATTGTTGGATTTCTTTCTAAACTTGATGTTCTGTGTAATTTGGTTCTATGGAACGCAGAAATAAAGGTATGTATAGCCCAGTACTTGGCGTTGATCAAAGATGTGCTGGTAGAATTAAATGGTACACGATTTAGATTAGGGAAATGTTCAGTTAAGTTAATACCAACATGTTCTGGGTCTCTATTTTGTACAACATCAACTACGTCTACTTCAAGTGCCCAAAGTGTTTGTCCTCGAGCCATTGGGTTTGATGCTAGAATAGCAGTTGTTCCTGTAATAGATCCTCTACTGAATGTTGTTGTAGCAGTAGTTCCAGAGTTTGGATCAAACATGTACAGAACAGCAATAGTTGAAGTTCCTGTAGTAAATGGGCTTTCCGGATCGTACACAACAATATCTGGATGATAAACATATCCAGTACCTGTTGTAGTAATATCAATAGATGTAATAGTTCCTGTAGTAATTACAGGAGTACCTACAAGTTGTACACCACCGTCGACATCGGGAGCACTGAAAGTTACCTGTGTGCTAGATGAAAGACCGGCACCGCCGTAGTCAACTTGTACTCCGGTTACTGTGTAAGATGTTGTAACAACATCTTCTAGTACTTCAAATGTAAAAGTACTAGTTTGAATATCGATATAAAATTTGTGAATTTCAAAAAGAGGAATCTCTGGTCTATAGGTGAATAGACGTTGACCTCTAGGGACTAATTGAAGATTAACGGTTCCTGTTGTTGTGATTACTGGCATAATTGATTAGCAGTTACAGTTACAATTACAGTTATAGCAATTAACGTAATAGTAATACATAGTCCATCCAGAACAATTTATTAGATAGATTTTAGGATAGCAGTTACCGTAAGAAATATTACCGCAGTTACCAGCCGCGCCATTTAACCAGCCTACACCGTAAGAGTTACGGTTAACTTCGTTAAACGTATTACCAACCATGTAACCGGAGTTGTTGTTGATTTGGCTGATATAACCAGTGAAGTAAACACCAGTTTGTCCGCAATATAGTCCGCCACCGTCAATATAACTTGCCATTATTTGTCCTCAAAACTTGATTGAATATTTATCTAAATCCAAACGGGCACTTCTTACGTGCGGCTTCTCGTTCGTCTTTATCTCTTAAGAATTTGCGTGTATTGTAGTATGCGCCGATTCTGCTGTGTGGATGTTTGCCCATTCGATTAAGTTCTTCTGGAGTAACCACATGGGTTTTAACTTCGACTTTCTTCTCACTCATAGGAGCAATTAGTACCAGCGGAACGCCTGCTTTAAACGTATATCTGTATTTTGAAGGAATTGTAAACTTTAAAGCACTAAGTTGTTCTGGTAATTTCTCAGGCATGGGCAACATTATATTAACATTAGTTCCGTGTTGATATCTGTAGTCAATCATTCCATTCATTATCTTATACTGAGCACCTGGATGATTGTACTCTGCCCCCATCCAAGTAAACATTACACCCGTTTTTTCTCTAAACACCCAAGGGCTGTGTAGTTTACAGTTGATCATCTTAGGAAACCCTGATCCATACTGTACAGGAGGGTGAGATTCTGCTTGTCCGGGACTATCGATATCTAAATTACCCCGATCATCTACAGTAAGATTATACTCTGTCCAATTGCGTAATACAAAACTATGTTCATAGATGTTTCGAATACCTGGACAGTATTTCATTGTAGAAATTTCAGCCTCTTGCCCTTTAATCTTTACATCAGCAGTATTTGGTAAATCTTTGAACCAATTTGGTAAAAATTGATCGGCGGGTTCTAGGGGAAATAAGTCTGCTAAGTCCTGTCCGGCACAAAATGTATCTAGTATTATTTTAGGTCTTTTAAACCAGAAGAACATAAAAATCCTTTATTTTATTTGTAGTATATAGCAAAAGTGGGGTATGGACAAGAGAAATCTTGACAAATATAGGTGAATTTTGCTACAATTAATTTTATGGCTGAGTTATATTATATTTTAATGGTGGATTCTCCGGCATAACTATATATCTAACTCTTAAAAAAGGAGGGCATACCAATGCGAAAACTACTTAATGTAGTCTTAACAGTAATAGGCCTGATGTTTTTATCCGG